>Ga0070684_100000890_pt1 | contig 21141 bp, 16 predicted proteins | sample KBSC723LmetaG_FD_65653 | JGI IMG/M metagenome (GOLD analysis project Ga0070684, IMG submission 65653) | Corn rhizosphere microbial communities from Kellogg Biological Station, Michigan, USA - KBS C7.2-3L metaG | ecosystem: Host-associated > Plants > Roots > Rhizosphere ...
GTCCCGTTGATGCAAACGCATGCGATAGCGCGCGCACGCGTCCCGAGGCTGTCAGGACCTGTTACACGTGCTCTAACGCCGATACCAGGCGGTCCAGCGCGCGTACGAGTGCGACTCGTGCCGCATTGGGCGACGTCAGGTGCAGTTGTCTTCCGATCTCTTGAAACGGCAGTTGCTGCTCTACTCTCATCAAGATCAATCGGCGATCGCGCGGCTTCAGCCGAAGTAGCGCTGCCCGGTATCGCCGCATCTCTTCCTTATCGATGACGCGTTGGAGTGGCGACGAGGCTTGCGCTGCACAATCGTCCGGTAGTGCTATCCATTTGCCTTGCCGCGCGGACTTTCGCTTCACGTCGATGATGCGATTGAAGATCACACGCCGCAAATAGGCCAGTAGCGCGCCGGGATGGTGCGACACGAAGTGAGGGAGTCGCCGGACCGTGCTGATGAGCGCATCCTGGACGACGTCGTCGGCATCCACGATCGATCGGGCATGATCGGACAGGTGCTTGCGAGCGATTCGTCGTAGGGATGGCAGATACTGGCTGATGAGGATTTCCAGTGTACCCGTGTCACCGCGGTGAATCTCTGCACCAAGATCAGCCGTGAAATCGAGGGCCGTCGATGGCTGTAAGAATCCCATTGCGTTGCACCGCGGCTGAACGTTCGCGGGGGACGTGGCTGGCCTGTTCACGTGCTGCCTCCAGGGCTATAGACGAATTAGCAGACGAATCTCGCGCGGTCACCGCGCGATCGGATCGACGGGCGACCCGAGGCGTCGAGGTCGGCCCGGTGGTCAGGCCACGACGCCTCGAAAGGATCACGTCAGCTAGTTGATGACGGCCTTGAGCTCCAACTCGACGGACTGGCTTGCCTGGACGTCGAGCATCACGCTCTGGGCCTCGTACCCCTCCTTGCTCACGGAGAGTTGCCAGGTGCCTGCCTTGACGCCTTCGATCGAGAACCCACCGTTCTCGTCCGTTGACGCAGTCATCGTCTGGAGGTCGTTTACGAACTGGATCGTCGCGTCAACGATCCCGCGTGACCCGTCCGCCGTGGATTCGAACACCGTGCCGGCGATACTGTAGGTGGCCGGCGCTGGCGGGGGCGTCACGCGGCTCGGCTGGGCGGGTGAACCGCCGCACGCAGCCATCAACAGGCTCATCACGACGAACGACAGCGTCTTCTTCATACATCGCTCCTTACCAATGGGCGCTTACTTGAACGCCAGCGTGACTGCCCGTTGAGATCGCTTGACCTCTTTGCTGACGACGGAGGCGATGCGCTGCGCCTCCTGGGTTTCAAAGTCCTCCCGCATTGCCGATCCGTAGATGAAGATTCCGATCCGCTCGTAGAGCCGTCGGAACGAGGCGCGATCGACGACCTGCGGCGCTCGAACGACTTCGACTGCGTGTTGAAGCTCGTGAGCGGCGGTGGTCAGCAGCTGACCGCCAGTGAGATCACGGTCGAGGATGATCTGGAGGTATCTCGCGGACGGCAAAGCCGTGATGAACCGGAGACACGAGCCACCTCGTACGACCGCGCACTGTCCTGGCGTCAGGTAAACGACCGTCGAGGATGATTCAATTTCGTCGATCAGGCGATGGCATGTCAGCGAGTGGATATAACAAGCCGAGATTGCTGACTGGATCTCCGCATCAGCCGTGCGGACGTTTGTGAACGACAGCCCGGACTCATCGGCCGCGAGTGTGGCGCTCGGTACGAGCAGCACCAGGGTCGCAGCTGCACAGGACACCAAGAATCGAAGCCTCATACGTCACCTTGCCGCTTGCGCTGGTATCGGAACGAGCGGTAACAGGAGTCGCGGCTCTTGTCTGCGGCCCCATCTCGCCCCTATCGCGCTGCACTCATGCATGGCTGCGCTCCCGGAAACGTGTCATTGACCAACCGCGCGACACGTTTTCGACGTAATCGCCATGTCACTATGTGGAGACGCAGCTACCGTCAGGAGGCTGGCGCGGCGACGAGGTGCTTGATCCGGAGCGCCCGATGGCACAGAACGTCCGCACCCGATTCGTCGATGGAGAATCGGTACTGCTACGGTACGTACTCGGCAACGCCCGAAGCTACGTCTGGGCCATCACCGCCGACAGGACCACGGTGCATGAGTTGGCCGGACGAGCGGAGATCGAGCGGCGGGTGAGGCAGTACACAGCGTCGTGCAGCATCGCGGCGCGATCGGACGATCGTGCCGAGGGCGGGAGCCAATCCATGGGACCGGAGCGCGACGAAGCCTCAGCGCTCGGGCGGTTGCTGCTGGCCCCGGTGGCCTGGGCGCTCGACAGGCCGCGGGCGCTCATCCTGGCAGACGGCATGCTTCAGCGGCTCCCGTTTGCCTCCCTGCCCCATCCCACGAATGGTTTCCCGCTGATCCTGCACCACGAGATCGTTCACCTCCCGTCAGCCTCTCACCTGGTGCTGCAACGCGGCCATTGGCACCGCCATCGCGAGTGGTCCAAGCCCGTCGTCGTGTTTGCGGATCCGGTGTTTGGCGTTGCCGATCCAAGGATCGCCGCGGTCGCCAACCGCCCAGCGGTCCCATCCGCGAGCCACGGATCCGATATGGGGTCCGACATCCCCGAGCCGCTGGCGGGGGCATTGCGAGACATGCCCGGTTTTTCGGGCGCCGCGATTCCCCGGCTTTCGGGGACGTGCCGAGAGGCTGGCCGCATCAAGACGCTCGCCCCCCGAGCCGACGTCTTCGTCGGTTTTCAGGCAACGCGCGCGGCCGCAACCAACGCCCGGCTCGCGAAGTACCGGATCGTGCATTTCGCGACCCATGGGATCATTGACGACCGTCACCCGGAACGGTCGGGCCTCATCCTGTCGCTTGTCGATCGCAGCGGACGGCCTCAGGATGGGTACCTTCGTCTCGAGGACATCCGCAATCTTTGGCTACCTGTGGACCTCGTAGTGCTGAGTGGGTGCAGTACGTCGCTTGGCGACGACGCATCGAACGTAGGTATGAATGGGCTCGTCAGAAGCTTTCTGTCCGCCGGCAGCCGCCGAGTCATCGCGACCCTCTGGCGGTCGGACGATCGGTCGACGAGCGCGTTGATGGCGAAGTTCTACCGCGGCCTCTTTGATATGGGACTCACGCCGCCCGCGGCTCTGCGTGCGGCGCAGGTCGAATTGTTGACGCGTACCCGATGGAAGCGGCCTTTCCACTGGGCGGCATTCGTGTTCCAGGGCGAATGGACGTAGTCATCATGAATGCACTCAGCCCCGATCAATTCGAAGCCCTGCTCAGGCATCTTGGACCGGACCGCGAAGCGGCTGGCGTGCAGTACGAGCAGATCAGGGGTCGGCTGCTCACGGTGTTCACCTATCGCCGGTGTCCGCACCCGGAGGAACTGGCGGACGAAACCATGGATCGAGTGGCGCGCAAGCTGCTCGAGATTGGCGATCGCTTCGAAGGCGCCGACGCCAGCCGGTTCGTCTTTGGTGTCGCGTGGAACATCGTGAAGGAGTCTTTCCATCGCCGTCGCGATGCGACGCTGCCGGAAGGTTGGGACGTGGAGGACCCTGTGAGATTTGATCCCCAAGGTGAAAGCGGTGATCGCGGCGAAGCCTGTCTCGAGCGTTGTCTACGCTCCCTGTCGGACGCAGACAGAGAGATCGTCCTGAGGTACTTCCAGGAAGAGAAGCGAGCGAAGATCAGTCAGCGGTCGACCCTTGCACGCGAGCTGCGCATCACGCCCAATGCGCTGAGGCTGAGGATTCACCGAACGACGACTCAGCTCAGGGACTGTGTCCGCAACTGTCTGGAGACTTCGACCCCCCGGCCAGTGGGAAGCCGATAGCTGGGGGTCAAGGAGGAACCGATGCGGCTGATTCGACGATCCGACCAGACGTTGCGCCTCTACGTGCTCGGCGAGCTGCGCGAGCCCTCCAGGCTCGATGTCGAGGAGCGGCTGGTCACGGATCCCGACTTCTTCGAGGCGCTGGGCATGACCGAGGACGATCTCACGGAAGAGTACGTCGAAGGTACATTGTCGGCTGCCGACACGGAGTGTTTCGAGCGGCACTATCTGACGACGCACGAGCGGCGCCAGGATCTCGCCTTCTTTCGCCAGCTCAAATCGTATGCGGTGGAACAGCGGCCGACGGTGCGGCTCGCCGACCGCCTGCGCCTCAACGATCTGTTTCGATTTCATCCTCTGTGGTCGAGCGTTGCGGCCGGTGTCTTCATCCTTCTCGTGGGCGGGAACCTGGCGCTTCTCTTGGGGAACTATCGATTGCAGGGACAATTCGATCACGTGCGCGCAGAACATCAACGTGAAGGAGAGCTGCGGCTACAACTGCAGCGGCAGGTCGCCGCGTTGACCGCACAGGGCAATACCTTGCAAGGTAGGTTGGAGTCACAACAGGGGACGGGATCTCTGCCGACGTTCGGCCTGACCTCAGGGCGACTCCGGGGGCCTGGATCGGGGGCGCGTCTCAGCATTTCGTCGAACGCGCAGCACGTTCGATTGGAGCTCCAGCTCCCCGGAAACGACTCATCGCCCTACCGCGCGGTGCTGTACGACGAGGCGGGCGACGTCATCTGGTCACAGGCGAAGCTCAAAGCCGAATCGATCTCAGGGCGCTCGGCAGTCGTCGTGCTCGTGCCCAGCGCGGTCCTCTCGTCTGGCGAGTACGAGTTGAAACTGAGCGCCGCCACCGCACGAAGGGATCTGGAAGTCGTCGCGACGTACTCGTTCAGGGTGAACCTGCCCTGATCAGCGCTCCACGTGGGCGATGAGAAAGATTAGAGCCCAGTCGTAGTTAAGCGTCGATGCTTCAACGCCAGTCGCCAGCCGCCACGAACGCGGCCCAGTAGAAAGGATGAGTGTCCTGTTTGCGCGCTCGGCGGTCGCGCAGGATCGTGAGGCTCGCCGCCCGCACCGACTCGACCGTCGTCAGATGCTGCTGCAAGCGGCTTTGATATAGCGCGCGCATCCAGAGCCGTGTCGCGTCATCGTCTACGGACCATAGGCTCATGATCACCGTCCGGACTCCAGCCACTTGAAACGCCCGGCGCAATCCAAAGACGCCCTCTCCAGCCTTGACTTCTCCGAGTCCGGTATCGCAAGCGGACAGCACGGCCCACTCGACGCCTTCGAGGTTGAGCGCGCTGACTTCCTCCGCCGTCAGAATCCCGTCGTCTTCGTCCGGCCCGGCAGACGTTCGACGATTCGCACCCGCAAGCGCCAGTCCGGACCGTACCAGCGGGTTCATCTTCAACGCGGGCTGAAGTGACCGGCCGAGTTGCGTGGATTGCGTGGTACGGCCGGTTCCGCCCGTCGCGGTTCCAGCGACCGAACGGCCGTTCGAGGGTACACAGTCGCTTCCGACGAAGAACCCGTGCGTGGCAAGGTGCAGCACGAGATGACCTGGCGCCTCGCGTTTGAACGCGCGTTCGGTCGCCAGGCGGTTTTCGAGAATCTCCGCTGGCGCATCGGTCCACAGTTGCGCGACATCGCGCACTTCCATGCGTGAGGCGTCGAGAGCCGGGAACCGCAGCGATTGCAGCGTCTCACAGTCGCCGTCGGCCGCGCCGGATCGCGAACCACCGGCCGGCTTGCGGGCGGCGTCGCGGCGCGCAGGCACGGCCGGTGAGCCCTGCCTGGATGGTCCGACGAAGACGGTGCCGTCGTTGAAAGCTGGCCCACCCACCGCGAGCAGGCCGCGGCCGGCCTTGGGGGTAGGGTCGGGTGGCACGAGGTCGCGCTCAGCGGACAGGTAGTGAATGAGGGGTCCCGTCTCTATCAGGTATCTCTTCTCTCCGACTGGCAGCGCTGCGAACGACACCAGATTGAGTGCGCCGTCCGGCACGACGAACACCGTCGAGGCACCGGTCAGGTATTCGCGGAGCGGATCCCATGTGCGCCGGCGCAGTGCGGCCCCGGCCGAACGATAGGCTGGTTCTGCCTCGGCTGGTAGTCTCCCCTGAGACAACGGGCTCGTCTCGTCGTGCCAGCGAGCGACGAGCGCGTCGATCGCGCTCGCCGATCCGAGCGGCACGACCCAGGGTTGCGGCTGCTCGCTCCGGAGCACGAACGCCAGGTACGACGGTACGGCCTTGCGGGACCTGGCTGCTCTCGAGCGCGTGGACGTGGAGGGAGCCGGGCCGGCGGGTTCGACAACGGATCGATCGTAGCGGACAAAGCTGACGAGCGCAGCGTTGGCTGGCAAAGCCGCGTACACCTCGTCCAGGCCGCTCTCCACGTGTGAGAGGTCCCTGCCGAACGCCACACTCTTGTCAGCGAAGGCCCGTTCGGCGTCCTCTTTCTCGCGTCGCGCCGCTTCGAGCAGCGCCGGAAATCGGTCCGGATGCTGCTCGTCCCCTCCCCGTATCACGAGGTTGGCGTAGCGCTGTCGCGCCGACACCAGCGCCGCCCACGATGGCGCCAGATCCGGGCGGGTCGCGTCCGCGCTCGCATGGCGGCGCCGGGCCATTTCGTCGAGGACGAGCCCGCGGCTGCGGATCAGGCTGTCGACGACTCGGGTCGTATCCTCCCCACCCGCGCCGGCCGCTGACAGCGTCAGCGCGAAGTCCAATCCCTTGGGACGCGACGACGCGTACTCGAGTCCCTGCCGCTCGGGCAGGCTTCTGAGCATCAGCTGCAGGTGGTCCCGCCCGATGCGTTCGGCCGCGAGCGCGTCGACGAGTGCTCCGGACGTGTCGCGCACGCCGGCAAGCGCAGCCGCGAGGGGGACCTGTACGTCGGCGACATCCGGATGCGTCGGGCCGACGACCTGTCGGAGGATCGTCAGAGCCCGGTCGAAGGAGGTCCGCGCCGCATCGTACTCGCCAAGCTCTGCCCGGAGCGTGCCAGTCACGGTCAGCACGTAGGCGGCACGACGGGTCTCGCGCTCGCCGGTCTGTTCGAGGATCGCCAACGCGCGACTGGCTGATTCCAACGCCTGATCGAATCGACCGCGTGTGGCCAGATTGGCCGACAACTGTGCCAACGTGCGCGCGACATCACGGTGGTTCTTACCGAGTGTTCGCTCTTGGATCGCCAGAGCCCGCTGATAGGCAGCGGTCGCATCGGCGTCGAGCCCTTGCTCGGTCAGCACTGTGGCAAGCTCGGAAAGCGCGAGCGCGAGATACGGATAGTCGGGCCCATTGACGCGCTGCCACGTCGTGATCGCGCGATTGAACAGGCGCCGCGCCTCCCGGTAATCCCCGAGGCTGTTGCTCACAATCGCCAGGTTGAACACCTCGGTCGTGACCCCGATGTAGTCGGATCCGAAGCGCCGTTCGTAGATGTGCTGCGCCCGCTCCAGCATCGCCCGGGCCGCCGAATAGTCTCCGTCGCGGAGCAGGCTCAGCCCGAGATCGTTCAGTTGGATTGCGACTTCGGGATGATCCGATCCAAGCGACTTCTCGGCGATGGCCAGAGCGCGCTGCCGCAGCGCTCGACCACCCGCCAAGTCCCCGAGCTCGATCGTCGGGATAGCCAGAATCCGCAAATACGACGCGATGTCGGGGTGATCGGGTCTGAGTGTCTCTTCGGCAACAGCCAGGGCTCTTCTGGTGAATTGCGTGGATGGGACGAGATTACCCTCGTACCGCAGTTGTTCGCCCATGAGGCTGAGGGTCACCGCGGTCTCGGGATGGATCGTGGCGTTACGCTCCCGAACCGCAAGCGCCCGCTCCAGTGGAGGACGCGAAGCCGCATAACTGCCTCGGCGCTGGAGCAGCAAGCCGCGGACGTCGAGGCTGCGCGCGAGTCTGATGTCGGTGGAATCGAGAGTCCGTTCCTTGATCGCGAGCGCCTCGCCGCTCGCGGCCAATGCGTCGTCATACTTCTCGATGAACGCCAGCACACGGGCGAGGTGATCGAGGTCGTCCGCTACATCGGGATGATTGTCGCCGAGCGCCGTCCTGCGAATTCGAAGGGCCGTCTCGTATTCGGGTCGCGCGAGTTGATACTCGCCGGACTGGATGAAGACATCCCCGAGGTTCCTCCTGCTCGACGCCAGTGTCGGGTGGGATGGTCCGACTCGCGTCTCCCGGCTCCGAATTGCGCGCTCCGCGAGCTCCCTCGTGCGTGGCTCCGCGCCCCTGCCGTTGCACAGCAGGGCCTCCACCAGGAGGTCGAGGGCTTGCTCGATGTTCGGGGACGTCGCGGCTTGGGGCCCTTCGAGAGTCGCCAGCAGGCTCTCAGCTTCTGCTTCGGCCTGGGCCCACCGCCCTGCGTCGATCAGGGATCGGACGATCCGGAAGCGCGACTCCGCGCTTCCGGACACCTGATCACGCCCGGCAAGAGGCGAGACGAGCACTGTGCCCAGGCAACCTGCGACCAGAGCCTTGCGCAGACGTTTGGAGACTCCATCGACCAGCAACTGGTTCACATCGATACCAGGTGCTCTTCGCACGGTGACCGTGTCAGAGCAAACGAAGAACTCTCGAGCTCAATCCTCCCACGGTGGCAAGCTGGCGACGGTCCGGACCACCCAGGCCGCCCTGGCGCGTCGGCCCCAGGCCGTAGTTGGGATCGGCCAGCACGCCAATGGCTGTTCGCTTTGCATTCGTCGAGACTTCGTTCAACTCGCGGAACGAGCTCATCACCTGCTCGGTGACCCGGAGGCGGTATTCTGGCTCATTGTGCGAGCTGTCTGAGGGACCAGTCACGATGGTCTGCAGAACGTTCTCTAGCCTCGCGACTGCCCCTTCGATCAGCTGCAGCGACCAGGCCACTTCGGCGTACCGTTCGGCAATGGTACTGCCACCGTTTCGAGCCGAGACGTAACCGCGATCTGCTCTGATGAACGAGGGCAGAATCCCAAGTCCTGGCTTCCCGCCCGGGTCCCCGCTGCCTCCGCCCAATCCCGGCTTTCCACCTGGATCGGCTCCCAGGCCGGGCTTCCCGCCAGGATCGGCGCCCAACCCTGGCTTGCCGCCAGGATCTGCACCCAACCCAGGCTTACCGCCGGGGTCACCACTGTCGCCCAACCCCAGACTGGCGTGGGTCATGACTCGTTTGGCCGTTCGCTCCACATTGCTTACGGCACCCTCGAGCCTGGCCAGTGAATCCGCGGCGGACTTGAGCAGCTTCCCATCTGGCTGAGAGACATCGGCCACACCGGCCGCGAAGGGGCCACCCGAAGCCACGGCGATCTCGGTCTGCTGCACCTGCCGAACGTCCGCAGCCAACCTCAGGAACGGTGGACCGAACCGAGCCGCTACGGCCGAGTGCTCGGGGCTCCTTGATGTGAGCGGTTTAGGCGTGCCGTTGGTTTCCAGTGCCTTCATCACGTTGGCTTGTACGTCCACCACCGTCTTGTCGAGTTTCAGGAAGGACTGATGGATACCGACGAGGAGTTGCGCGACGCCGGTTCGGTCCTCACGGTCCGTGGCACCGGTTCCGTTTACGAATTCGGCCACAGCCTTGTTCATGGGATCCAGCAGTTCCCTGAGATCTTCGTACGCCAGCTTCGCCCAGCCCGTCGACGTCGGCAGTGCGAGCTTGTCGTATTCTCCCTTGCTCAACTCCAGCCGCATCAAGTCTGCGGCGCCGGTCACCGATGGAGCGAAGATCCCGACCCCCTCGAGCCCCTCGAGGTCCCTGCCCGCCTGGTGCTCCACGACGAATCCATCCGGTCTCCGTGGCTCCAGGAACGCGCGGAGCGTCTCGGCGGCGTTGATCAGATCCGATACCGCGTCTGGTGGATTGATGCCGACAAGCTTTCCGCACAGGTCACGGAGGTCGATGAGCGGGCGCACATCGCCGTGCGCCGTTTCCAGAAAGGCGTCGGCAATGGCCTCTTTGACTTTGTCTTTTTTGATCGCCGTTTCCAGTGCCTTGGTGAGGTCCTTGAGATGTGGTGCGAGGTCGGGCGCCTTGCGCAAATCGAGCAGCGTCATAGCCACGCTCTGAGGCTCGAGGGCCGTCTCGTATGACGCCATGAACTCCCGAATAATCCGCTCACCGAGATCCTTGGACTCGATTTCGGGGGTCTTGTCGATCGCGTCCAGGATCTTCTCGTACGGCCAGCCGGCAAACGGCATCGTGATCTCCGGCCCCACGAAGAAATCGGCGGCGTCCGTCAGCTGAAAGGCGGCCTCCGCGTAGCTCATCGCGCAGGCATTGGCGCCGAGAATGTCGACCGCTTTCCGGTTTTCGCCGTCCAGCCGACCGAGCGCCGTCGCGAGTTCTCGGAGCGACAGCGCATCCCCGTGGTCGCGACCGAATCCGAGCCCGTAGGAATGGCCCCAAAGGACGAGAAGATAGCGTTCAGCGGGGAAGTCTTTCCGACCCCACTCGACAAACTCGCGCAGCACGTCCGGCTTGCCGCTGTTGCTCCGCTCCTCCGGCGTGCCGCAGGGGATATTTCTCTGGTTCGGCAGGGAATCACAGAACTCGCTGAAGCCCCTCTTGACGCAGTACCGCTCGGCGTAGCCAGGCCATTCGCGGTCGATCTGGACAATCACGTTCACGTTCTCGGTCGTGCCGACCTTCTCCAACTCGCGGAGGTCACGAATCGCTGCCTGCTCGGTCCGTAGGTCTTTCGAGGCCGCCATGTAGAGCATCACTGTCCACTTCGGTCGCCGCTGTTCATCTGTGCTCACGCCGGGCTCCTTTCATCTCTAACCGCCGGTTTTGCCACGCGTCGACTTCTTCCGGTGAAACCGGGCCGCGCAGAAGGCGCTCCCTTGGGTATATGAGGTGAACGCGATTTTCATGTCGTCGTCGGTCTCAAGAGCCACGATGAGCGGCATCGCTGAAAGGAGGTGTTCCGGGATGACAGGGATAATGGCCGGAGGAGCGCGCTCCGGTCAACCTGCCAGCGCAAGTTCCTCGCCGATCCCGGAGGACGCTCCGGTGATGAGAATGGACTTTGAACGGAAGAAGAGTCCGACATCGCAGGCATTCGACTTGCCTCGCTATTTCAGCAGGTCTTTGAATCGGTCGTGGCAACCGTCCTAGGATTCGCAGCTCGGATCCGGAGTGCGCTTATCGCCACGTGGACGCCACAAGGATGTATGCGCTGAGCGCGAAGGACGGAAAATCCTCGAGTGCCTAAGCTGCCAGGTGTCGGACGCGGTACCGCGGTTCCCGGTTCTTTGCCGTACGGCGGTCTTCCCTTGGACGTGAGACGATGACGGATGCCTTCCTCCAGCGCCGACGCTGACGCCCCGGGCGGATTCGCTGCGCTCGGCCTCACCGACGTGGTCGTCGCTGCCGTCGCGGCGCTCGGCTACGAAGAGCCGACGCCGGTGCAGCGTCAGACGATTCCCTTGATTCTCGCCGGCGGTGATCTGCTCACACAGGCGGCGACCGGCACGGGCAAGACGGCAGCGTTCGCGCTGCCGCTCATCCAGCGCCTCCGCGGCGGCGCGGAGCCAGGTGCGTCAAAGAAGCGTGGCCGGCCGCCGACGCGGGGCCTGGTGCTCGTCCCAACGCGCGAGCTCGCCATGCAGGTCGCCGAGGCGGTGCACAAATACTCCCGAGGCAGCGGTCTCACCGTCGTCCCGGTCTACGGCGGCGCGCCGATGATGCAGCAGATTCGCGCGCTCGATCGTGGCGCCGACATCGTCGTCGGTACGCCGGGCCGCGTGCTCGATCACCTGCGGCGCCAGTCACTTGCGCTCGACCAGGTCGAGATTCTTGTGCTGGACGAAGCCGACGAGATGCTCGACATGGGTTTTGCCGAGGATCTCGACGCCATCCTCGAGGCGACGCCGGAGACGCGGCAGACTGCGCTGTTCTCCGCGACGATGCCGCCGCGGCTGCGGTCGATCGCGGAGCGGCACCTGAATCAGCCGCAGCGGATTCAGGTTGCGCGGGAGAAAGTCCCTGCCGGAAAAATCCCACGGGTACGTCAGGTTGTCTACTTCGTTCCGCGCGCCCATAAGACGGCGGCGCTCCAGCGCGTCCTGGACATGGAGAGTCCTGCGTCGGCACTTGTGTTCTGCCGCACGCGCCTCGAGGTCGACACGCTGGTCGAGACATTGAACGCGCACGGCTATCGCGCCGAGGCGATTCATGGCGGGATGCAGCAGCGCCAGCGCGAAGCAGTGATGGCGCGCTTCCGTTCGGCGAAGGCGGATCTGCTGATCGCCACCGATGTCGCGGCGCGCGGACTCGACATCCGGCAGCTCTCGCACGTCTTCAACTACGACCTGCCGTCGGCCCCGGAAGCCTATATCCACCGCATCGGTCGTACCGGCCGCGCAGGACGGGACGGGGTGGCGATCACGCTGGCAGACCCGCGCGAGAGCCGGCTGGTGAGGAGCATTGAGGCCGCCACGAAACAGAAGATCGACGTGGCGACGGTGCCGACGGTCGCGGATCTTCGTGCGAAGCGGATCGAGCTGACGCTAACGGCGGTGCGCGAACGGATCGAAATGGGCGACTTCGAGGACGTGCGCGTCGTCGTGCAGTCCCTGGCCAGTGAATTCGAGCTCGCCGACGTCGCCGCCGCCGCCGTGAAGCTCGTGCACGCTCAGATGGGCGAAGGAGCAACCGGGGAGGCTCCAGATGTTCCTGTGTTGCCAGTGCGCGAAGACGACGGCTCCTCCGCCAGCGCAAAGCGCGGCCGGCTGGCAGCGCGGCGTGACAAGGCGGCGAATGCAGGGGACGTGGCGCGGATCTTCATCGGCGCCGGTCGCCAGGCCGGCATCAGGCCAGCGGATCTCATCGGCGCGATTGCGAACGAAGCCCGGTTGTCATCGCGTGACCTCGGTATCGTCCAGATTGCCGACCGGTTTTCGATCGTCGAGGTGCCCGCCGCGTCGGCCGATACCGTCATCGATGCGATGCGTCGCACGTCGCTGCGCGGCCAGCGCGTCACCGTCCGGCGCGATCGCGACAGCTGACGTCGCCGAACGCCACGCTTCCGGCGATCGTCAGCATTGCTGATCGCCGGCGGCTCGCCGCGGCGGCGACGGCCACTGCACCACCGGTCAACGCGACAGCTTTGCCGAGACGCGTCCATGCGCCGCCGAAATTCGGATCGGCCAGTGCCAGCGGCAGATTGCGCGTCACGGCCCACGCCAGAATGAGCGCGGCGATCACCCAGGCCGCGCCGCGCCTGTAGCGATCGACGAGGATCGCGACGGCGGCAACGATGAAACACGCGCCAGTCACGTAGGCCCAGATCAATCCGCCAGACATCTGCGCGGGCCACGCGGGCGGCCTGCCCGGCACGAAATCACCGTAGAGAATCTGAAGGACCCCGAAGCCAAGGAACGCGACGGCGAACAGGCAACGGCCGATCAACGTCATGGCGCCAGCTTACAGCAGCGGGACGAGTCGCACCGTCCCGCCGGAAACCGTTACCCATTTCTCCGGAATGAACTGTTACCGATGTTGGAACCCACTGACGGGCTGGATGCGTCAGATTGAGGGCTTCAGAACTGCTGCGTAGAACGGTTTGCTTGGCTGGCAGAAATCTGAGAACGGGCCTGAAATGGACCGAGGTTAGAGCGGGTGAAAATCTGGGCAAGCCACCCTCAAACATCACCGGGTGGCTCTCCTCAACATCACGAACGCACTGACCCGCGAAGGATGGTGTCCTCCGTAGCGCGCGTGGTCGACCGAAGCCGCGTAGCAACGAAGGTGGAAGCGCGAGCGAGGACTGCCGGTGACGTGGCCGGCCCACTGCAGTTAACCATCTCGACCAGTCGTTGCCTTGATCCTGGTCATTCTTGGTAGTTTGTCTTGGCACGGGCAGTGCTAACCCCACCGTGACGGTACCGAGATGGATCAGCTCGACGCGTTCAAGAGGAAACAAGGCTGATGATGGTTACCATGAATCTGGATCTCGCGAGCTACGTCCTCGTCGCGGTCGCGCTGCTGCTGGGGCAGCCCCCACATCGGCTGGCCTCGTCGATCGTGGATGACTCGGACAAGCTGACCGCAGAATTGCGGGCACGACCCGAAACGATCCGGGTGCCGTGCGGCGGCTCGGTGCAGGCCGCCGTGAGGGCCGCAAAGCCCGGCGACACGATCCTGCTCGTGCCGCAATGCCGCTACGTCGGCCAGGTCGTGCTCGGCGCCAAGAGCGGCGTCGTCACCATCACCTCTAGCACAGCGCCTGATCGCCGTGTGACGCCGGCAGACGCGCCGCTGTTGCCCATCCTGGCCAGCGGTGGTCCGATGGCCGCCATCGACGGGACCGGCGCGAAGAACTGGCGGCTCGAGGGCGTGCAGCTCGAATCCCGAGCGGACGGGCTGGGCGAAGTCGTCGTCTTGCAGGATGCCATGACTGTGACGCTCGATCGCGTGCTGATCGTGGGCGGGGAGAAGGGGCAGAAGCGAGCCATCCGAGGGAACGGCGAGTCGATCACGCTCACCCGTTCCTATATCGCCAACATCTGGGCGCCTGGTCAGGACAGCCAGGCGTTCTGCGCGTGGGACGGCGCCGGGCCCTACACGATCACCGACAACTACCTCGAAGCGGCGAGTGAGAACGTCATGATCGGCGGGGCCGATAGCCAGTCGATCGATCGCATCCCCTCGGACGGGCTGATTCAGGGGAACGACATCACGAAGCCGATCGAGTGGAAGGGCACGCGAGGGAAAGCGGTGAAGAACCTGCTGGAGTTCAAATCGGCGAAGCGGTGGCGCGTCACCGGCAATCGGTTCTCGAACAGTTGGACCGACGCGCAGAACGGGTACGCCCTCCTCGTGAAGTCGGTCAACCAGAATCGCAAAGCGCCCTGGTCGGCCAGCGAGGACATCACGATCGAGGGCAACACGGTGACGGGTGTGGAGAACGGCTTCAACCTGCAAGGCTATGCGGCGGATCAGCCGGGTGGCCACACGACACGCGTGACGATCCGCGGCAACGACGTGACCTGCAGCGGCGTGGCGGTCCAGGCCGTGTCGGAACTCGGCGACGTGACGATCGAGCGCAACACGTTTCAGAACGGCTCCACGTTCCTGCAGCTCGATGCTGCCACCTACGCGATGGCCAATCTACTGCTGCAGAACAATCGGGCGAACCACAACGCGTACGGCATCAAGGGCAGCGGCGCCGGCATCGGGCTGCCGAGCCTCACGCGGTTCGTCAAGGCGTTCACGATGCGTCAGAACGTGCTGCTCGGCGGCGCCGGTAAAGGTAGCTATCCGGCCGAGACGTGGTTCGATCTCGCGAGTGTGCCTGCCAGCATCGTTGTGGGCCGGTAGGCGCGACGATCCGTAGCCAGCCCGTCACTCGGTTCCAACTGGCGCTGTTCTGGTCGCCGCATAGGCTAATGTACAAGATGCGCATTCCGGGCAAGCTCCCGGTACTGACAAGAGATTCAAGGGTCATGACAGCTCGCGTACTACCCATACTGGTCGCTCTCGGCTTACTCATCGCCGGCTCCACGTCGGGCGCACAGAATCAGCCGCTGCCCGATCAGCAATCCTTTCTCCTTGAGATGCGCAAACACCTTCAGAGCGACCGCACGCTTCAGCGCAGCTACGTGTACACGGAGACGCGACGCGAGCTGAAGCTAGACAAGGACGGGCGCACCCGCGAGGAATCGGTCAAGGTTGTCGAGAGCTATCCCGGCCTTCCCGGCGAAGAGCGCTGGGAGCGGCTCATCGCCGAGGATGGCCGGCCGGTGCCGCCGGAAGAACTGGCCAGGCAGGATCGGGAGCGCCAGCAGAAGGCCAACGAGATGGTCCAGCGGCTCGCCCGGAACTCAACGAAAGAGCTCGCGCGGCAAGAGCGTGAGGTTCAGAACGCTCACCGTGAGCGCGACGAGGTAGTGAGCGACATCTACAATGTCTTCGAGATGCGGATGATCGGACGCGAGCGCGTCGAAGACCACGACACGATCGCATTGCTACTGACGCCCAGGCGTGATGCGAAGCCACAGACGCGCGCGGGCGAAGAGATGCGGCACTTCAGCGTGCGCGCCTGGGTCAGCGAGAACGATCACGAGCTGGTGAAACTGGAGGCCGAGGCCATCGACGACCTGAAGACGGGCTTCGGGTTGCTGGCCAGGGTGCACAAGGGTGCCCGAGTGTCATTCCTGCGCCGGAAAGTCAATGACGAGGTCTGGCTGCCTGCCGTCGTCAGTTATAGCGGCAGCGCACGGGTCGGCCTGCTCGTCACGCTCCGGCGCAGCGGGACGTCGGAGTTTTCCGGCTATCGCAAGTACTCGGTCGATACGTCCGAGGGTCTCGGCAGGCCCAAGTAGCCACTCATCGTTCGGATCGTCTCGCGATCGCGCCAGCAGACGCTCACGCTCGATAGCGAGTGTCGCGACGCGGGTCCGAGCGGGCGGGAATCGCCCTGCGGTCGGGGTGTCTCTGCGGACAGCCAGTGGAGATCTCGTTCATTCCGGGCACTCTCGACGACCATCATTTCCAGCAACTGCCGGCGCTGCGTGCCGGCGCGGGTGGCGGTGTGGCCGGTGCGCCGCGAGCAGGCAAGCCGACCACCGGTTCCTCATCCGGACCCGCGCCGCGTCCGCGACCGCCGCGGCCGGGCGGCGTCCACCCATCGCACGCCGGACCGTTCTGGACCATGCGCGTGTCGGCGCTGACCGTGTAACCGCTCAAGTACTGCGCGCCGGCGTTCCCGTAATACTTCCCGTATTTCAACGCGGCGTCGTGCACCTTGATGATCGCGTCCTGATAGCGGGGATCGTTCTGGGTCCACCCGGAAAAGCTCGAGAGGTCGTTGTTGCCGAGGATCACCACGTCGACGCCGTGCGTGGCCGCGATCTCTTCCGCCATGGCCACGCCTTCGAGGGTCTCGATCATCACCGTGACGAGCATGTTGTCGTTGATCGTCTGACGGTAGTTCAGGCCCGCCCAGATCTGGTTGTACTGTCCGCCACCGGCACTGCGACGGCCGTACGGCGGATACCGCGAGTAGCGCGCCGCGTCCCGCGCTTCGAGCGCGTCGTCTACCGTCGGCACGATGATGCCGAGCGCACCGATGTCGGTGGCTTTCTGGATGCTCGACTCGAACGCGTCGGGCATGCGGACCATCGGCGCCGCTCCGACCTTGGGACACGCCGCGATCATTCGACGGACTTCGTCCCACGACATCGTGCTGTGCTGCATCTCGAACCAGATGTAGTCGAAATGCTTGCCGACCTCGCAGTACAGGTCGGAATCAAAACTTGAAATCGTGTAGCTCGTGATCTGTCGATCGCTGAACAGCGCTTCTTTCGCGCGGTTGTAAAGGGGCCTCGGGGTGGCGGGATTCATCAGCGCTTTCACCTGCCAGCCCCAACCGCGCTCGTCGGGTTTCTTCGGCGTCAGAGTCCCGCCGATTGGCGCGCCGGCCGGCGCAGTACCACGGGCGCTTCCTGTCGCGCCCCGCTGCGGGCCGGCGCCCGCTGGTGGAGTATCTTGCGAGGCCGAAAGAAGGACGACGGCCGTGATGGCCAAGCAGATTGCGATCGAACAGCGTGGTCGAGACATTGAAACCTCGGCTTAAAGTGTGCCGCGCATTATGGCGCGTTTCGTGTTAGCGTTGCGCTCGATTTTCGGTCTTTCTCTGAATCGATGACACGTCGCCGGCTGGCCATCGCCTTCGCGCTTCTCGTTGGGCTCTTCGCGCCGCTCCTCGCGCAAACGACGACATCAGTAAGGACGGCGACTGCCGAGTGGAAGACGTACGGCGCCGACCTGGCCAGCACACGCTACTCTCCGCTCGACCAGATCAAGAGCGATAACTTCTCGAAGCTGAAGATCGCCTGGCGGCTACCGACCAACGACTTCGGACCGAGACCGGATACGCTCTACTCGGCGACGCCGCTCTTTGTCGGAAACGTGCTCTACACGACGGTTGGCACGACTCGAACGGTCGTCGCGCTCGATCCGATTACCGGCGCGGTGCTGTGGAAGCACGTCGAAGACGAGGGGCCGCGAGGCCGGAACAGCGCGCGCACCGGCGCCGGCCGCGGTGTCGCGTACTGGTCGGCGCCGAACGGATCCGATCCGCGCGTCATCTACGTGACGCCCGGCTACCGGATGCTCGCGCTCGACGCGAAGACCGGCGTGCCGATTTCGACCTTCGGACACGACGGCGTCGTCGACCTGAAACTCGACAACGATCAGGATCTCGATCTCGTCAACGCAGATGTCGGCCTCAACGCCACACCGCTCGTTGCCGGCGACGTGATCGTCGTCGGCGCCGCGCACCGCTTCAGCGGATCGCCGAAGACGATGAACAACACGCGCGGATACGTGCGCGGGTTCGACGTAAAAACCGGCAAGCGTCTCTGGATCTTTCACACCGTACCCAAGCCCGGCGAGTATGGGTACGACACGTGGCTCGAGGAGAGCGCCGATCGCAACGGCAACACGGGCTCGTGGGCGCAGTTCAGCGCCGACCTCGATCTCGGTCTTGTCTATATTCCGGTCGAGATGCCGACCGGCGACTACTACGGCGGTAACCGGCCGGGCAATACCCTGTTCGACGAGAGCCTCGTCGCGCTCGATATCAAGACCGGCAGGCGCAAGTGGCATTATCAGATCACGCATCACGGCATCTGGGACTACGACCCGCCATGCGCCCCCGTGCTCTACGACGTCGTCGTCAACGGCCGCCGCGTGCGTGCGCTCGCCCAACCCACGAAGCAGGCGTTTCTGTTCGTGCTCGATCGGGAGACGGGTGAGCCGATCTGGCCGATCCAAGAGCGCGCCGTGCCTCCATCGACGGTCCCAAACGAACGAACCAGCCCCACGCAGCCGTTTCCGACCAAGCCGGCGCCGTTCGATCGGCAGGGTGTGTCGGTCGATGATCTGATCGACTTCACGCCCGCGCTGCGCGCGCAGGCGCTGGACGTAATCAAGCGATACAAGATTGGGCCGTTGTACACGCCGCCTGTGTTGAGCAACGCGGACGGTCCGCTCGCCACGATCATGCTCCCGTCCGATGCGGGCGGCGCCAACTGGCCGGGCGCGTCATTCGATCCGGAAACCAAGCGCCTGTATGTTCATTCGCACACGATTTCCTACCTGGCCGGCATCGTTCCAGCCGATCCCGCGACGTCCGACTTCGGCTACGTCGCTGGTCAGGTGCGCGCGGGAGGCGCAGCGGCGCGCGGCGCGGCCGCGCCGGCCGCTGATCCTGATGCGGCACCGTCCGCTCAGCCGGCGCGCGGGGCCGGCGGTCCACCTGCGGGCATTCGCGGCGGCACCTCAGTGCAGGGCCTGCCGCTCATCAAGCCACCGTACGACCGCATCACGGCGTACGACATGAAGTCCGGCGACATCATCTGGCAAAAAACGCACAGCTCTACGCCCGACGACATCAAGAACAACCCGGCGCTCCAGGGTGTGACTCTCCCGCCGCGTCTGGGCCAGCCAGGCCGAACGTTCATCGGCACGCTTACGACGAAGACGCTCGTGATTGCCGGGGAGGGCGGCGTGCACCGCAACGAGGCCGGCGAACGTGTGGCGTTGCTTCGGGCTTACGACAAGGTGACCGGCGCCGATGTCGGGGCCGTCGAGATGCCGGACAAGCAGACGGGATCGCCGATGACCTATATGATCAACGGCAAGCAATACGTTGTCGTCGCGGTGAGTGGTATAGACGGTGCGCAGTTGATCGCGTACGCACTGCCGTAGACGAAGGAACTCGATGACGTTCTGATCTGCTCCAACGCGCACCGAATCGGCGACGGGCGCTGTGACGATCCCAGTGCCGACTGACTTTGTCCGCCTTCGTCCCGGCTGTGAGCCGATCGGGAGGCGACTATGAGCCAGCTCAAAGAGTATCTGACGTGAGATTCCTGTGGCCGCGTGTTGCGTACCGACCGCTCATCGGTCCGACATTTTTTCCGGTCTATGTCCTCGTGCTGAAGCTGGCGCTCGGCCTCACGGTGCTGGTCACGGCCGGGTTCGCGATTCTCGGCCCGACAGGCGACGCCGAATCTCGCCCACGACTCCTCGGAGTCCTGACTTTTTTGATCCAGCGCGGTCTCGTCGCCTTCGGCTCAACGACCCTCGCGTTTGCCGCACTCGACCTCTGGCACTCGCGCTTGTTCCGGCAAGCGAGTTGGGATCCGCGTCGGCTGCCGGCCGTTGTGCGGCTCGAAGATCGCGTCTCCCGACTCGACTCGCTGATTCAGCTGGCACTTGTGTCTGCCGGGCTGGTTTGGCTCTTGCTCGTCCCCTTCTTTCCCATCCTTCTTTTGGGACGCGCTGCACAAGTCCTCCGGCTCGCGCCAATCTGGAGCACGGTTTACGTGCCGATGGTTGTGCTGACGGCCGCCCAAGTTGTCTTCCACGCGACGACTTACAGGCGGCCATATTGGACACCGGCGCGTTCAGTCGCGCGCATTCTGCTTCGCCTCGGAGCGCTCCTGCTATGGCTGACGCTGTTGAGCGCTGACACCTGGGTGAATGCGAAGGGTGGCTCGACGATGACACCTGTTCCTTCGATCGAGCAGATTGTCCACGGGGTCAACATCAGCTGCAAACTTGCCCTGATCGTCGCGAGCATCGGCAGCGCCAGCGCCATCGTCCGGGAGATCCTGCTGATCAGATCGCGCCGCAGGGCGCGACCGCCTGTCATGAAGGTCGAACAGAGCGAGCGGACGGACCTCGTCGACAGATATTTGCAGGCGGTACGCCTGCTCGTGCCTCGTCGTCAGCACGAGGACATCGCTGCGGAGGTGTCAACAAACCTCGCGACGCGGATCGACGATCTAAAGAAGGAGCTTGGCCGCCCACTCAGCGATGAAGAACAGGTCGATGTCATTCGTCGAAACGGCCATCCCGTCGTGGTCGCTGGGCAGTACCGTGGCCACGAGCATCTCATTGACCCGACGGTGTTTCCTGTCTACCTGAACACCCTGATAGTCGGACTCGGCCTCACGCTCGTTCTCACGCTCATACTCGGCCTTTTCACTTCGAGTGCCATGGGCGAACATCGTTGGGGTGTCCTCGATCTCCTGGTTGCGTTCCCATCCCGTAGCCTCATGCTATTTGCGGGCACGACGCTCGCATTTGCAGCCGCAGAACGCTGGCAATCACGTCGACAATCGGATGCGCTCGCGTCCCGCGAGCGCGTGGAAGCGCAGGCCATTCAGCGTGCACTGCTGCCAGCTGTCCTGCCCGAATTCATCGGCTGCGAACTGGCAGTCCGCTGGCAACCGGCGTCAGCTTTCGGCGGCGACTGCTACGACGCAATACGATTGAGCGACACGACACTCGCCCTCTC
>Ga0070684_100000891_pt1 | contig 21127 bp, 20 predicted proteins | sample KBSC723LmetaG_FD_65653 | JGI IMG/M metagenome (GOLD analysis project Ga0070684, IMG submission 65653) | Corn rhizosphere microbial communities from Kellogg Biological Station, Michigan, USA - KBS C7.2-3L metaG | ecosystem: Host-associated > Plants > Roots > Rhizosphere ...
GGGGTGCCGGTGGGCTGGAAAGACCTGATCGAGACCGCAGGCATCCGCACCACCTACGGCAGCGCGATCTGGCGGGACAACGTCCCGGATCACGATGCCGACGTTGTCGCCCGCCTGGCCGCCGCCGGCGCCGTCACCATCGCCAAGCTGGCGACGCACGAGCTGGCCTGGGGCACCACGACCGACAATCCCTGGTTCGGCACCTGCCGCAACCCGCACGACACCAGCCGCGTGCCCGGGGGATCGAGCGGTGGGTCGGCGGCCGCGCTGGCGGCCGGCATCCTGCCGCTGGCGCCGGGCACCGACACCGGCGGCTCGATTCGCTGCCCGGCCTCGTGCTGCGGAGTGGTCGGCCTGAAGCCGACGTACGGCCGGGTCAGCCTGGGTGGCATCCACTCGCTCTGCATGTCGCTCGACCACTGCGGTCCGATGGCGCGCAGCGTGCGGGACTGCGCGCTCGCGCTGGAGCTGATGTCGGGCCCGTCGGCCCGCGACCCGCGTGCTCCTGCCGTGCCGGTCGAGTGTTACCGCGATGCTCTCGGGCGCGGCGTGCGCGGCATCCGGATCGGGGTCGCCGAGCGGTACTTCTTCGAGCACACGGCGGCCGACGTCGCCGCGCCGGCCCGGGCCGCGCTCGAGGCGCTGGCCGAGGCGGGCGCGGAGCTGGTCGAGTTCGACGTCGGCTGGCCGCCCGACAAGGACTTCGCCGACGGCCGGTTCTACCTGGCCGAGATGGCGGCCACGCTGGTCGACCACTGGCCGCAGCGGGCGGACGAGCTGGGCCCCGAGGTGCGCCGTGATTGCGCGGCCGCCGAGGGCGTGCCCGCGGTCGAGATCGCCGCCATCGGCGAGCGGCGGCTGGCCTGGTGCGCGGAGCTCGAGCAGCGGGCGCGCGCGGCCGGCATCACGCTGGTGGCGACGCCCTCCCAGCCCTGCACACCGCCGCCTGTCGGCACCACCTCGCTCCCCTTCGCCGGCCATGACAGCGTGGACGTCTCGGGCGTCATGTGCGGGCTGACCGAGGTGTTCGACGTCAACGGCTGGCCGGCCATCAGCGTCCCCGCCGGCACCGACGCCGCCGGCATGCCCGCCGGCCTTCAGCTGGCTGCGCTGCCGTGGCGCGAGGCGGACTGCCTGGCCGCGGCCGCCGTTCTCATGCCCTGACCGGAACACCGGGGTCAGCCCCCGATGTTCCGCCGGCCGGCGTTGGCAGCCGGCCGCACGGGCCGCCGGGCCGGATCCGCATCCGCCGCTGAGCCGGCTCGATGGCGATCGTGGCCAGCGTCGCCCAGCGGTCGCCGAACCCGGCGTCGTCGGGCGGGTGGCAGCAGATCGCGCTGCTGCCCCCACGATGGCTTCGCAGCACGCCCAGCATCGCCTCCTCCGTGACCGGCTGCTCGGCGACCTGCGCCAGCACCCGCCGGGCATGGTCGAGCCGCAGCACCGAATCGGGCCCGCTTCGCACCATCACGTCGGCCTCACGCCCGGGCGAGGCCAGGAAGTGGTTGGTGTGGGCCAGCAGCCCTCGCTCGTCGGGGGTGACGAAGCCGGGCCCGGCGGGAGACAGCTCGACCGTGCAGACGCAGCCGCCATCCTCATCCGCAGCAACAACGGTGACCGCGCTCGACGCCGACATCTGGGCGCCGGCGAGGATGGCGAGCGCCGCCGACGCGTTGTCGGCCCGGTCGAGCACCATCCGGTTCAGCACGTGCACCGGAGTCCCCATCGGCGGGCCGTCGGCGGCGTGCCCGAGGATGTTCAGGAACAGGCCGACGCCGCAGTCGGAGACGCCGATCTTGCCGACGATGCCGGCCTCGGTCAGGGTGTCCACCCGCCTCCCGTCCGGGTGGTCGATCGTCCAGCGCAGCCAGCTGTCGGCCAGCGCATCGTGCCAGTCCCAGGTCTGCATCCCGATCGGCTGGCCGGACGCGGTCAGGTTGCCGAGGCAGGCGACAGTCGAGCACTCGCCTCGCCCGGCCGCCAGCACCTCGGTGCGCGCGTTCAGCGCGCCGATCAGCTCGGCGTCGACGCCGCTGCCGGCCGCGATCCCCTGGATCTCCTCTCCGAGCTCGGGCGCGACCCGGTCGATCTGCTCCAGCGCCTCTCGCCCCAGCCCGCGCACCGCCCGCTCGTCGAGCTCCGCGCGCTCGGAGAACAGCCGCAGGTAGATCTCCGCGGTCTGCCTCACCCGGTCGCGCTCCGCCAGCCCGAGGCCGGCGCCGCGATCGCCGGGCGCCCGCTCGGCCGAATGGTGGTGCGGAATCTCGGACATGCGGTGCAGAGCATATCCTTGTCGGGTGGCGGCGCTGATCGGGGTCGATATAGGCGGCACGTTCACCGACGCGGCGGTGATCCATGACGGCGCTCTGACCACGGCCAAGGTCTCGACCACGCCCGCCGACCAGTCGCGGGGGATGGCCGAGGCGATCGAGCTCGCGCTGTCCACCGCCGGGCTCGACCCGGCTGCCGTGAGCTATCTGGCCCACGGCACGACCGTGGCGACCAACGCCCTGCTTGAACGGAGCGGCGCCCGCACCGGGTTCGTCGCCACGCGGGGCTTCGGCGACCTGCTGGCGCTGGCCCGCCAGACCAGGCCGCACCTCTACCGCCAGTGCGTCGACCGCCCGCCGCCGCTGCCCGAGGTGACCGCGGAGGTCGACGAGCGGCTGGTGCCCGACGGGGTGCTGCTGCCGCTCGACCGCGAATCGGTGCGGGCTGCGGCCAGGCGGCTGCGGCGAAGCCGGGTGGAGGCGGTCGCCGTCTGCCTGCTCCACTCCTACGGCGACCCCGGTCACGAGGCCGAGGCCGCCCGGCTGCTGCGGGAGGAGCTGCCTGGGGTGTTCGTTGTCGCCTCCCACGAGATCGCAGCCGAGTACCGCGAGTACGAGCGTGCCTCGACGACCGCGATGGATGCCTACCTGGGGCCGCCGACGGCCCGATACCTGGCCAGGCTGGGCGCGGCGATGGAGCGGCGGGGGCTGCCGGAACCGTTGCTGATGCAGTCGAGCGGCGGCCTGGCGACGCTCTCGGAGGCGGCGTCGCATCCCGCGCGCCTGCTGCTGTCCGGCCCCGCCGGCGGCGTCGCGGCGGTGCTGGCCATGGGAGCGAGCGACGCCATCGCATTCGACATGGGCGGCACCAGCTGCGACGTCTCGCTGATCCGCGGCGGCCGGGCCGGCCGCTCCACGGAGCGGGCCGTGGCGGGGCTCCCGGTGCGGCTGCCGATGCTCGACATCCACACCGTCGGCGCCGGCGGCGGCAGCATCGCCTGGGTCGACGGCGGTGGCGCCCTGCGGGTGGGGCCGGCCAGCGCGGGCGCCCAGCCGGGACCCGCCAGCTACGGGCGGGGAGGCACCAGCGCCACCGTCACCGACGCCAACCTGGTGCTCGACCGGCTGGACGCAGAGACGCCGCTGGCCGGCGGGCTGATGCTCGAGCGGGAGGCGGCGATGCGCGCCGTCGCCGCCGTGGCCGGCGGGTTCCCCGACGTCATGGCGGCCGCGGCCGGCATCGTCGCGGTCGCCAACCAGGAGATGGTGCGAGCGATCCGCGTGGTCAGCGTCGAGCAGGGCCACGACCCGCGGGACATGGAGCTGGTCGCGTTCGGCGGGGCGGGGCCGCTGCACGCCTGCGAGGTCGCCGACGAGCTGGGCATCCGGACGGTGCTTGTGCCGGCCGCCGGCGGCGTCCTCTCCGCGCTCGGCATCGCCACCTGCGAGCGGAGGCGGGATGCGGTGCGTGGCGTGGTGCGGCCGCTGGCCGGGCTGCGGGCCCGGGAGCTGCGGGCGTTGGTGCCGAAGCTGCCGCGGCAGCGCGACGGCGTTCTGGAGGCCGCCGCAGACCTTCGTTACCGCGGCCAGGGGTTCGAGTTGACGGTACCGCTGGAGCCGCTGCGCACGCTGGCCGAGCGGTTCCACGAGCGGCATCAGGCCCGGTTCGGGTTCTGCGACCCCGAAGGCGAGATCGAGCTGATCAACTTGCGGGCGGCGTCGACGGCGCCCGGCCCGGAGTTGACCCTGGCGCCGGGCAGGCGGCGGGCGGCCGTCAGCGGCCCTGCCCGCGTCGATCTCGACGGGGCGACCCTGTGGGTGGCCGAGGGCTGGACGGCCCGGGCCGACCGCGGGGGCACCTGGCGGGTGACCCGGTGATTGACCCCGCCTCGTTGCAGGTGCTGGGATCGGCGCTCCGCGGCGTGGCGGAGGAGATGGGCGCCGCCCTGGTACGCGCCGCCCACTCGGCCAACATCAAGGAGCGGCGGGACTGTTCGACGGCGGTGTTCGACCCTGCCGGCCGGATGATCGCCCAGGCGGAGCACATGCCCGTGCACCTGGGGGCGATGCCAGACGCGGTGGCCGCAGTGCTCGAGCTCGATCCCCGGCCGGGCGTCGTCTACGTCCTCAACGACCCGTACACCGGCGGCACCCACCTTCCCGACGTCACCCTGGTCTCGCTGGTGGACGGCATCGGCCTGCTGGTCTCGCGCGCCCACTATGCAGACGTCGGCGGCATGCAGCCGGCCAGCCTGCCGGTGGGCGCCCGGGAGCTGTACCAGGAGGGGCTGATCATCCCGCCGCTGCGGCTGACCGACGAGGTGGTGCAGCTGATGCTCGCCAACATGCGCAACCCGCGAGAGCGGCGGGCCGACCTGCGGGCCCAGATCGCCTGCCACGACACCGGCGCGGCGCGGCTCCGCGAGCTGGCGGAGCGCCATGGCGGGGAGCGTCTGCGGGCCGGCATGGACGAGCTTCACGCCGCCAGCGAGCGCCGGATCCGGGCGGCGATCGCGGCGCTTCCTGACGGTACCCACAGCGCCGAGGACGTGATGGAGGGCGACGGCCTGCACACCGACGACATCGTCATCCGGGCGACTGTCGCCATCCGGGGCGACGCCCTCTGCGTCGACTTCACGGGCACCGCCCCCCAGCAGGAGGGCAACGTCAACTGCCCGATCGCGGTCACCCGCTCGGCCGTGTACTACGTCGTGCGGGCGGTCTGCGATCCCGACATCCCCGCCTCGGGTGGCGCCTACGTGCCGGTCGAGGTGGTCGCTCCTCCCGGCTGCCTTGTGAACGCCATCCCACCGGCCGCCGTCGTCGCCGGGAACGTCGAGACGTCGAGCAGGATCGTCGACGTGGTGCTCCGCGCGTTCGCCGGCATGGCCGATGTGCCGGCGATGGGCCAGGGGACGATGAACAACGTCAGCTTCGGCAACGCCGGCTTCACCCACTACGAGACGATCGGCGGCGGCCAGGGCGCCTGCCCCGACGGGCCAGGGCCGAGCGCCGTCCACGTCGCAATGTCGAACACCCTGAACACGCCGATCGAGGTGCTCGAACGCGAATACCCGCTGCTGGTCGAGCGATACGCCGTCCGGCGGCGCAGCGGCGGCGCCGGAGCTCACCGCGGCGGCGACGGCATCGTCCGCGCCTATCGCCTGCTCGAGCGGATGCGCGTGTCGGTGATGACCGAGCGCCGCCGCCACCGGCCGCAGGGCGCAGCCGGCGGCGGGCCGGGAGCCGCCGGCGAGAACCGGCTGAACGGCCGCCGCGCCCCGGCCAAGGCCTCGTTCGACCTGGCCCCCGGCGACCTGCTCGAGATCCGCACCCCGGGTGGCGGCGGCTGGGGCCCGCCCAGGTGAACACAGGTGTCAGACACTTCTGTTCACCCGCTCCGTGGTGGTGAACGCGGGTGTCTGACACCCTTGTCTACCCGCGCCGTCCGCCTCGGTGGTGGTGAACACCGGTGTCTGACACCCTTGTCTACCCGCGCCGTCCGCCTCGGTGGTGGTGAACACCGGTGTCTGACACTTCTGTTCACCGTCGAGCCGGCCCTACAATTGGCTCGTGAGCACCGTCGCGCCTCCCGTGCGGAAGCAGAAGCCCCGTTCCACCGGCCCGGGCAGCGGGTCGGGACGGCCGTGGCTGGTGATCGTCAAGAACGACAACCACAACACCTTCGACGGCGTGGCCTTCGCGCTGGCGCGGACGATCCCCGGCGTCGACTTCGGCCGCGGCATGGCGCTCGCCAACACCATCCACTCCAGCGGGCAGGCGGTCGTGTGGACCGGCCCGAAGGAGCCGGCCGAGCTGTACTGGGAGCAGCTGGCCGGGTTCGGGCTGACGATGGCCCCGCTCTCGCAGGGCGGCTGAGGTGACGCTGCAGTCGTCGTTCGACGCGTGGACGTGGGTGTGGGATGTGGAGTGGATTGCCGCGGTGGTGATCTTCGGGGTCTGGTACGCGTGGCTCTCGCAGCATCACCGGATCCCGCTGCTCCGCCGGGCGTCGTTCGCGGCCGGGCTGCTCCTGATCTCGGCGGCGCTGTTCTCCCCGATCGAGCACGTGGCGCTTCACTCGATGGTCTCGTTCCACCTGCTGCAGAACGTGATGCTGGCCGACTGGGCGCCCCCGCTGCTGGTGCTCGGGTTCACGGCCGAGCTGGCGGGGCAGGCCGAGCGGTTCCGGGTGGTCGGCTTCATGACGCGGCCGTACGTGGCGCTGCCGTTCTGGCTGGGCGTGTGGTACCTCGTCCACATCCCCGGCGTGTACGAGCTGGCGCTCGAAAACCGGGCCTGGCTGGGCGTCGAACACCTGCTGTTCATCGCCGCCGGGCTGGCGTTCTGGTGGCCGGTGCTGGTCGCCGGGCGGATGCACCCCGGGCCGCGGCTGGTCTACCTCTGCCTGGCCTTCTTCCTCGGCGCCCCGGTGGCGCTGGCGATCGCGCTCGCCGACACCACCATCTACGGCTTCTACGACTCCACGCCCCACCTGTTCGACCTCACCCCGCTCGAGGATCAGTCGATCGGCGGGATGATGATGTCGATCGAGCAGAGCGCGATACTGTTCGCCGCCGCCTTCTATGCGCTGCTGCAGCTGCTGCGCGAGGACGACTCCCCGCCCGACGCGATAGGTTCCGTCCGATGAGCACCGTGACCGCCGCCTGCGTCCAGTTCTGCGCCGGGCCGGACAAGGCTGGGAACATCGAGCGGATGGCACCGCTGGTGGCCCATGCCGCGGATCGCGGCGCCGACCTGGTGCTGCTGCCGGAAAAGTGGAACGCGGTCGCCGACGGCCCGGAGCTGGCCCGCCACGCCGAGCAGCTCGACGCCGGCGGCCCGACGCTCGATGCGCTCTCTGCCTGGGCCCGCCAGCACCGGATCCGGCTGATCTGCGGCAGCATCGCCATCGACGGCGGTGACCGGGTGGGCAACGTCTCGATCGTCCATGGCCGTGACGGCGAGTTGGTGGCCGAGTACCAGAAGATCCATCTGTTCGACGTCGAGGTGGGCGGCATCACCTACCGCGAGTCCGACGGCACGGCGCCCGGCGACGAGCCCGTCGTTGCCGACCTGGGCGACGTCCGCGTCGGCCTCACGGTCTGCTACGACCTCCGCTTCCCCGAGCTGTACCGCGAGCTGGGCCAGCGCGGCGCCGAGATCCTCACCGTGCCGTCCAACTTCACGCTGCTGACCGGGCTCGCCCACTGGGAGCCGCTGCTGCGGGCGCGCGCCATCGAGAACCAGTGCTTCGTGCTGGCGGCCGGCCAGCACGGATTCCCGGGCGGTGGCCGCAAGCCCTCCTTCGGCCACAGCATGATCGTCGACCCCTGGGGCACCGTGCTCGCCCAGGCGCCGGAGGGCGACGGCGTGATCGTCGCCGAGCTCGACCTCGACCAGCAGCTGCGGATCCGCGAGCGGCTGCCCGCGCTGCGCCATCGCCGCCTGCCCGCCGGCGCCTGAACCGCCCGGCTCAGTCCTCCGGAGTGCCGATCACGCCGAGCTCGGTGAACCAGGTGCGGATGGCCGCCAGGTACGCCTTGGGCTGTTCGATGAAGCTCATGTGCCCGGCCTTCTCGATCACCACCAGCTTGCTGCCGGCGACCTCGCGATGGATCTCCTCGGCGCTCCGCACCGTGCAGGTGCGGTCGAAGCGGCCGGTCATCACCAGCATCGGCTTGGAGATCCATCGCAGGTGGTCCACCCACTCGAAGTCGCCGTAGCCGTTGGCTGCGAAGTGGGCCAGCACCTCCGGTGCGTACACCGTCTCGTCCCGCTCGGTGAACGAGCGGTAGGCGTCGCCCATCTCCCAGAAGTGAAACGGCATCTGGGCGGCGGTCAGGTCGCTGGCCTGGGCGGCCGTCTTGACGCTCGGCTCCTCGGCCCACGAGCGGCGGATCTGGTCACGCATCGACGCCGGCTCGAAGTTCTCGATGCCGCGCTCGACGTCGCCCATCAACGCCTCGGTGGAGGCTGCTCCGTGCGAGATCACGTACTGGTTCGCCGAGCCGCTCTGGAGGGCGTGCCCGAGCGAGACGATGGCGCCGAACGAGTGGCCGAGCAGCGCGAACTCGCCCAGCTCCAGGGCACGGACGAGGCGGTCGACGTCCTGGACGAACACGGCGATCGAGAGCGTCGCTACGTCGACCCGCGGCGACGCGCCCTGGCCGCGCATGTCGACGTAGATGACGCAGAAGCCCTGCTCGCCCAGCGGGTCGAGCCAGGGGCGGAAGTAGTGGTGATCGAGCCCGGGGCCGCCGTGCAGCACGATCAGCGGGTACCCGGAGCCGACCTCGACGATCGAGACGGCGCCGCCGTCGTCCAGCTCGACAAGCCGCTGCTCCGCCACCACGCTACCCGTTGAGCTTCCGGTAACCGAGGGCGTGCTCGGCCTGCATCATCTTGTGCACCTGCGTGGTGCCCTCGTAGATGATGGGAGCCCGGGCGTTCCGGAAGTACCGCTCCACCGGGTACTCGGCCGAGTAGCCATAGGCGCCGTGCACCTGGATTGCCAGGTGCGCCGCGTTGAACGCGCTCTCGGTGGCGTGCCACTTCGCGAGCGACGTCTCCTGCGTGTTGCGCTCGCCCCGGTTCTTCTTCCAGGCGGCCTTCATCACCAGCAGCTTCGAGGTCTCGTATCCCAGCACCATGTCGGCGATCATGTCCTGGACGAACTGGTACTTGCCGATCTCCTGGCCGAACGTCTTGCGCTCGTTGGCGTACTTGACCGAGGCCTCCAGGCAGGCGCGGACGACGCCGACCGCGCCGGCGGCGACCGTGAACCGCCCCTGGTCGAGCGAGTTCATCGCGATCTTGAAGCCCTCGCCCTCCGCGCCGACCAGATTCTCGGCTGGCACCTGCACGTTGTCGAAGAAGATCTCGCCGGTGGAACCGGCCCAGACGCCGAGCTTGTTGGGGATCTCCCGGGCCTCGATCCCGTCCCAGGCCATCTCGATGATGAAGGCGGAGATGCCCTTGTGCGCTGCGGCGGGATCGGTCTTGGCGAACACCAGCGCGTAGTCGGCCTGGGAAGCGTAGGAGATCCAGCTCTTCTGGCCGTTCAGCAGATAGGTGCCGTCGTCCTGCCTGATGGCGGTCGACAGCATGGCGGCGACATCGCTGCCGGCGGCCGGCTCGGTCAGCCCGAAGCAGCCCAGCTTCTCGCCCTTCGCCATCGGCGTCAGGTATCGTTGCTTCTGCTCCTCGGAGCCGTACTTGAGCAGCGACAGTGAGTTCAGCCCCACGTGTACCGAGATCAGCGTGCGGAAGGCGGATTCGCCGCGCTCGATCTCCTCGCAGATCAGCGCCTCGGACACGTAGTCCAGGCCGGCGCCGCCGTACTCCGGCGGGATCACCGGGCCGAGCAGGCCGAGCTCCGCCATCCCCTCGATGATCCCCATGTCGAGGTGGTGGTTGATGTCGTTCTCCTGCGCGACGGGCAGGACGCGACGATCCACGAACTCGCGCACCGTGTCCTGAATGGCGCGCTGCTCGTCGGTCAGATCGAAGTCCACGAAAGTCTGCTCCTTGTCATCCGGCTACGGCTCCGCTGGATCCTATGTCCAGCCCGGCCGCGGGCGCGTCAGGTCGTGGAGCTCTGGCTGGGGCTCCGCCCGGGTGTCTTGTCGGCATACATTGCGGTGTCGGCGCGGCGGAAGAGCACGTCGGGGTTGTCGCCGTCGGGAGGGCACGACGCGCGGCCGAAGCTCGCGCCCAGGCCCGCCAGCCGCTCGTCGTCCGTCGATGCGACGGCGGCCCGCAGCCGCTCGACGACCGCGGCGGCCTCGTCGGCGCCCACCTCGGGGAGCACCAGCGCGAACTCGTCACCGCCGATCCGGTAGATGCCGTCGACCTCGCGGCGGCCGGCCAGCAGAAGCTGGGCAAACGCCTCCAGCGCCCGGTCTCCGGCCAGGTGGCCGCGGCTGTCATTGAGCCCCTTGAACCCGTCCAGGTCGGCGACGATCAGCGAGAACGGCCGGTCGTAGCGCGCGAACCTCGCCGCCTCGGCCTCCAGCTGCTGTGAGAACACGCGCCGGTTGAACAGCCGGGTCAGCGGATCGTGGTCGGCCAGGAACCGCATCTCCTCGAACTGGGCGGCGGCGTCGAGCGCCGTCATCGCCTGGTTTGCGAACACCCGCAGGGCCTGCAGCGTGGGGGAGGTGGGCACCAGCCGGTCGGCCGGGTCGTCGGCCCAGATCACCCCGGTGATCTCTCCCGAGCGGCCGTAGAGCGGCACCAGCAGCCAGTGGTCGAGCCAGGCGTTCGGCCCCCTGCCGTTCAGTCGCGACACCGGCTCCCAGTGGCGCTCCGCCACACGCGACCGCGCCTCGTCGGTCGGCAGCAGGTAGCAGCCCTCGATCTCGAACGCAGGGTCCATCAGCGGCGCCAGCTCCTGCACCGACATTGTCACGTCCATGCCGGGGTCTCGCAGCGTGGCCCCGTGCGCCGCCCGCGACGACAGGTAGCCGGTGTCGGGGTCGGGCAGGTCGATCGTCACCATCTGGAAGTCGAGGGCGGCGTGGATACCGTCGCAGACCGACTGCAGGATCGCTTCGATCGAGAACGTCTCGGTGATCTGCGACGAGATCTGCAGCAGGTGCTCGAGCGCCGCCCGGTGCCTGCGGGCCGCGGCCGTCTCCTGCGCGCCCTGCACCGCGAGGGCGGCGTGGGCGGCGAAGGCGACCAGCGCGTCGAGCTCGTCGTCCGACGGTGTCAGGCCGCTGGCCGGCTCATCCACGCCGAGGATGCCCAGCACGTGGCCGTCGGAGTGGTGCATCGGCACCACCAGCATGTCCTCCGGGTGCCATGCCCCCGGCGTCTCCTCGCGGGGGATGTCGGGGATGTAGGCGTCGGGGGCGACCCGGCTCCAGTCGAGCGCTCCGTGCGGTACGAAGTAGGCCCCCCGACGTTCGAAGCGGGGATCCAGCACGGCCCGCCAGGTGTCCCATCCGCGGACGTCGCCGATCAGCGCCTCCAGCGCCTGCTCGCCGCCGCTGATCGCCTCCACCCGGAAGTCGTCCCACTGTGGCCGGTAGAGATTGACCAGGGCCACGCCGAAGCCGAGCGAGCGGCTGAGGGTGCGGACGATCTCCTCCAGCAGCGTCCGCGGGTCGTCATCTGAACGGATCAGCCTTGTGACCGCGAGCAGGCCCCGCAGTCGGTCAGATGGTGAGACCGGTGGTTGATGCACACATCGACGGCTGTCGGTGGGACGCCGTCCGACCCACTTTGGCATGGATCGCCCGAAAGCGCCACACCCCGGACGGATCAGGCGGCGAAGTGGACCCGCTCACCGCAGCGCTTGGCGCTGTACATCGCCTCGTCCGCGGCGCGGAACAGGCGCTCGGGCTCCTGCCCGTCGTGGGGGAACACCGACACGCCGAAGCTGGCCTCCAGCGCACGCAGCTCGGAGGCCCGCTCGAGGCCGGCGGCGATCCGGTCGACGGCGGCCCGCACCTCCTCCTCGTCGGTCTCGGGAAGCAGCAGCGCGAACTCGTCGCCGCCGATCCGGAAAGCCATGTCCGAGCTCCGGATCGAGCCCACCAGCAGCTCCCCGATCCGCGTCAGCGCCCGGTCGCCCGCCAGATGGCCGTGGGCGTCGTTCAGCTGCTTGAACCCATCGAGGTCGAGCAGCACCAGCGCGAAGGGGCGGTGGTAGCGGCCGGAGCGCGCGGTTTCGACGCCCAGTTGGCGGGTGAACGCGCGGCGGTTGAGCAGGCCCGTCAGCGGGTCGTGCTCGGCCAGGAACCGCACCTCCTCGAAGTGGGCGGCGGAGTCGAGCGATGCCGCCGCCTGGTTGGCGAACACGCGCAGCACCTGCAGCGAGTCCTCGCTGGGCAGCAGCCGGTCGATCGGGTCGTCGACCCAGATCACGCCGGTGATCTGGCCCTGGCGATCCCGCAGGGGCACGATCAGCCAGTGCCGGTTCCACGCCACCTCGCCCTGGCCGTTGTTGACCGACACGTACGAGCGGTGGTCGGCGGGCAGCCGGGCCATGGCCTCGGCCTCGGGCAGCAGATAGCAGCCCTGCACCTCGAACTGCGCCTCCAGCAGCCGGCCCAGCCGGTCGGTCGAGATCGGCATGTTGCGCGCCTGGTCGGCCGGCGACCAGCCGATCGTGCTGCGGGGGACGAGGATGCCCGACGCGGGGTCGGGCAGGTCGATGCTGACCTTGGCGAACCCCAGCGAGCGGGCGATGCCGTCGGCCACGGCGTGCAGCACGGCATCGGTGGCGAGCGTCTCGTTGAGCGTTGACGACACCCGCAAAAGGCTGTCCAGGCTGCGGCTGTGCCGCGCCGCCGCAGCGGCCTCCTGAGCGCTCTGCACGGCGAGCGAGGCGTGCTCGGCGAGGGCGACCAGCACGTCCAGCTCCTCGTCCGTCGGCCGCCTGCCGGAGATCGGCTCGTCCACCGAGAGGATGCCGAGGATGTGGCCGCTCGCGTGGTGCAGGATCACGAACAGGGCGTCGTCGGGATGCCAGGCGTCGGGATCGTCGGCGCGCACCTCGATGTCGGGCGTGTACGAAAGCAGGTCGTCCGTCCAGTCGTACTCACCTGCCGGCACGAAGTGCGCTCCCCGCCGCTCGAACCGGTCGTCGAGCAGCGGCTCCCAGCTCTCCCAGCCGCCGGCCGAGCCCAGCAGCCGCTGATGCGCCTCCGGCGAGTAGTCGTGCACGGTGGTGACGACGAAGTCGCCGAAGGCCGGCCGGTAGAGGTTGACCACCACAGCCCGGTAGCCGAGCGTCTCGGCGACCGTCGCGGCCACCGCCTCCAGCACGGCGTCCATGTCGTGCTCGTCGCGCACCCCGCGCGTCAGGTCGAGCAGCGCGTGCAGCCGGGCCAGCGTCTCGAGATCGTGGTTTGCCATCGGCGTGAGGGTGGCTTGGCTGGGCCGATCCTCTACCGTGTGCCGGGATCGTGCACCACCGCGCCGCTCACAGCCTACCCGCCATTGCAGTCGCCGCCCTCGCCCTGCTCTCGGCGGCGTGCGGCGGCACATCGCCCAGCGCGCTGCCGATGCCCGCCGGCGCCCGCGCCCTGGCGGTGGCGCCAGACTTCGCCGGCACCCTGTGGGCGCCGGCGAACGGCCGCGACTACCGCTCGCAGGACGGCGGCCACACGTGGCAGCGGGTGTACGGGCCGGCCGGCGGCGACAGCATTGCCTTCACGGAGAAGTGGGCCTACCTGCCGGGCGCCAGGGGCGCCCAGATCTCAGACTTCGGTGGCCGGCTGCTCTCGCCGTCGCGGCCGACGCCTGCCCGGTTCATCTCGGTGGCGTCGCCATACCACCGCACCAACCGGCTCTACGCACTGGACGACCAGGGCGGTCTGTGGCTGTCGATCGCCGCCGGCCGGCGGTGGATGAAGCTGCGAGCCGAGGGTCTGCCCGCCCACCCGGTCTCGATTGCAGCGGTCAGGGACCTGATCACCGAGCCGGACACGATCTACGTGTCGGCTGGCAGCGACGGGCTCTGGCGCTCGCGGGACTTCGGGGCCACCTTCTCCCGCGTCGCTGGGGTGGCCGCGGCGGATGCGGTCGCGCTGACCACCGACGACCAGCGGCTGATCCTGGTCGCCGATGGCAAGGGCCTGCTGCTGAGCACCGACCGCGGCGGCACTTTCCGCAGGGTCAGCGACCTGCCCGCCCGGGCAGTCGCCTTCGACTCCCGCAACCACCGGCTGGCCTACGCGGCGGTCGGAGGCAGGCTGCTGCGGTCGGTCGACGGCGGCCGCACCTGGCCGGGACCGCCGAGCTGACCGATCAGGCCAGCGCGTGCAGCCACCCGGGCACCCGAGTCGGGCGCATGGTGGAGCGGTCGATGCAGGCGTGCCGGGTGAAGCCGGTTGAGCGGGCGTCGCCGTCCACCAGCAGCCGGTAATCGAAGCGGAACGACACCCGGCCCAGCTCGCTCAGCGTGCACTCGACGCCGACCTGGTCGTCGAACACCAGCGGGCGCAGGTAGCGGATGCCGGCCTCGGTCACGACCATGTCGATGCCGTCGCGGTGCACGTCGAGGTAGCTGTGCCCGGCCGAGCGCAGCAGTTCGATCCTGCCGATCTCGAAGTACTGCAGGTAGACGGCGTTGTTGGCGACGCCGACGGCGTCGGTCTCACCGAAGCGGACGCGGAGGGTCGTCGTGTGGGTCAGCGGCATTTGGGCGGCCAGGGTACTGGAAAGGCGGGCTGGGGCGCGGTACGGTGCGCGCAACGTTCCACCATCGGAAGGGGTGCCGCATGGAAGATCAAGGCGAGCGCGCGTCGGGCATCAAGAGCCGGGTCGCCCGCGCCACCGAGGACGTCGCCCGCAAGGTGCAGACGGAGGTGGGGTCGAGCCAGGTGGTGTCGGCGACGCGCGAGCGTGCGCAGGGGGCCAGGCAGGTCGCGCTGGGCGTGCTGCCGGCCAGCCGAGAGGACATCGCCCGCCTGCAGGAGTCGCTCGACCGCGTGGAGGCCGCCCTGGTGCACCTGACGGCGCGGATCGACTCCATGGCCAAGCCCGCGCCTAAGCGACGGGCGACCGCGTCAGCCGGGGACGCGCAGACGAAGAGCTGACGGCACCAGCGTGAAGGTGGCCGGGGTGATACCCGGCTGCTCGCCGTCGACCTCGATCGGGAGCGCCGTTTCGGGCGTCACCGTGACCCGGGTCGCGCGGAGGATCTGCGCCTTCGGGTGGTCGACGTGCGTGCCCCGGTAGAGCCGGTGGAGGTTGCGGGCGAGGTCGCCCTTCGACACGTCCCCCCAGACCAGCACGTCCAGCTTGCCGTCGCCCGGGTCGGCCATCGGCAGGATCTTCATGCCGCCCGCGAAGTAGCGGCAGTTGGCGACGATCACGTTGTTGCACACCTGGTCGATGCGACGGCCGTCGATCTCCACGCAGAACCGCGAGTTGCGGTAGCCGACGAACGTGGCGATCGCCGCCCAGGCGAAGGCGACGGTGGCTCCCAGCGGCTTGCTCGACCGATTGACCCGGTCGGCGGCGATCCCGGTCATGCCGGCGCTGGCGATGTTCGCGAAGTGCCGGGACGCCGGCCGGCCGTCGTGACCGGTGTACTCGACGACGCCGACGTCGAGCGTGGCCGTGTGGCCGCCGGCGGCGATCGCCAGCGCCCGGTTGCTGTCCTTGGGGATACCGAAGCTGCGGATCAGGTCGCACCCCGAGCCGCGGCACACCACGGCCAGGTCGGGCCGGGGCCCGGCGGCCGCCATCAGCCCGTTCACCACCTCCGAGACCGTGCCGTCGCCGCCGACCGCAACCACCAGCTCCGCTCCGCCGTCGGCCGCCTCCCGTGCCAGCTGCGTGGCATGGTCTCGGGCCTCGGTGGTCACCACGTCGACATCGAGGCCGTGCTCGACAGCCTTGCGGGCGATCTCCGGCCACTGCCGGGCCGTCCGCCCGTTGGCGGAAGCCGGGTTGACGATCATCACCGCGCGGGTCATGCCTTCTCGTCGAGCGCCGCGGCCAGCGCCAGCCGAGTCATCCGCTCGACGCCCGCCGCCAGCTCGGTGTCGGAGATCCGCACTGGTGGCTGATCGCCGCCGACCAGGTCGGACACGGTCAGGATGCAGGCGGTCTTGACGCCGCGCAGGGCGCCGATCGTGAACAGCACCGCAGCCTCCATCTCGACAGCCAGGACGCCGCGCTCGGCCCAGCGGCGGTGACGCCCTTCGTCGGGGTCGTAGAAGGTGTCCGACGTGGCCACGGCGCCCACGTGCGGGCGGATCCCGAGCCTCTTGGCGGCGTGGATGGCGCCGTGGGTGAGCCCGAAATGGGCGGTCGGCGCATGCGGCTCGCCGCCGGTGTAGCGGAGCGCCGTCTGGTCGGACGGCACGGCGGAGATCGCGATTACGGTGTCGCCCAGGTCGAGCTCGGGCCGCAGCCCGCCACAGGTGCCGATGCGGATCAGCCGGGACGCTCCCAGCATGATCAGCTCCTCGATCACGATGGCCGCGCTGGGCGCCCCCATGCCCGTTGCCTGGACGGACACCGGATGGCCGTCCACCGTTCCCGTGTAGCCCAGCAGCAGCCGCTCACCGTTCACCTCGCGGGCGTCGTCGAGGAACTCCTCGGCGACCCGTCGCGCCCGCAGCGGATCGCCGGGAAGCAGCACCGCGGGCGCGTAGTCGCCCGGCTCGGCTCGCAGGTGGATCGGCATGGCGCCGCAGCCTACCGGGCGGCCACCGCGTACGTCAGCCCCGGCAGCACCCCGTCGTCGAGGGCGGCGGCATAGCGCTCGGCGGCGCCCGCCCGCACGGCCGCGACCTCGTCGCTCCCCGCTTGCCGCAGCGCCCTGCCCATCGACGGGCTCATCTCGGTCGCCGTGTCCCAGTAGGCGTCGAAGCTGTCGTAGCGCCAGCGGACGGGGATCTCCGCCACCTCCACCTGCTCGAATCCGGCCCCGCGCGTCAACGACTCCAGGCGGCTGACGCCCGCCAGCACGAACATGCCCGGCTCGCCCGGCGTGGGCGGGGGCAGCAGGCCGCGGGCGTTCATCACCGGGCCGATCACGAGCGCCCACGGGTTCCGCTCGGCCTCGCCCCAGACCGCGAACGCCAGCCGGCCGCCGTCGCGCAGCACCCGCCGGGCCTCGCGGACGGCTGCCGGCGGGTCGGGCATCAGCATGTAGCCGAAGCGGCAGACCACCCCGTCCACCGACCGGTCGGCAAGGTCGAGATGCTGGGCATCCATCACGGCGGTGTCGACCACGGCGGATAGCCCCTGCTCGTCGGCCGCCCGGCGGGCGCCGTCCAGCATCCCCTGCGACTGGTCGGCCAGCAGCACCCGGCCCCGCCCCCCCAGCCGGGCCGCAGCCTGCAGCCCCGTATCTCCCTGGCCGGCGGCCACCTCGAGGATCGTCTGTCCCGGCGAGATCGCGAGCCGATCGAGCAGCCACGCGTCGAGTTCGCGGCTCGCCTCCTGCGTGACCGGCCGCGACCGCTCCCAGGCCGGGGCGACCGAGTTCCAGCTGCGAATGCTCTCCTCGCGATACCGTTCGGCGTCGTGCACGACCGTACAGTCGTCGTCGAGGGGCGCGCAGTCAAGCTGATCGAGGGCGGCCGGGGGCCGGCGGTCGTTCTGGTTCACGGCCTGCTGGGAAGCCCCGACTACCTGGCGCCACTGGCCCGCGCACTGGCCCGGCACCGGCGGGTGGTGGTGCCCGCGCTGCCCGGCCACGGCGGCAGCGACCGCCTGCGGCCGTTCACCCTGGCAGGCGCCGCCGATCAGCTGGCGGCGGCCGTGGCGCAGCTCGGCATCGAGCGCCCTGCGGTGTTGGGACACTCCTATGGCGTGCCGGTCGCCGTGGAGTGGGCGGCCCGCCACCCGGTGTCCTCGCTGGTGTGCGCGTCGCCGATCGGCATCGCCCCGCTGCCGCTCGACGCCAGCCGGCCGCTGCTCCGGATCGCACCTGCCGTCAGCGTCGCCGCCCGGCTGCTGGCGCCGGTCGTCGCGGCGACGTCGATCGGTCGCCGGCTGGCGTTCGGCTGGTTCGTCGGCGTCCCCCAGCCGGACGTCGTCGACCCGCCGCTGGGCACGCGGCTGCTTCGCGGCGCCGCGGCCGCCGCCCCCGCGCTCGAGGAGGCCCTGCCGCCGCTCAGCGGGCTCGACCTCCGCCCGGTTGCCGCCCGCGTCGGCTGCCGGTCGCTGGTGATCTGGGGCGACCGCGATTCGCACGCTCCGGGCAACGGGGTGGAGCTGGCCGCCGCCCTCCACGGCGAGACGGCGGTGCTGGCAGGTGTCGGCCACATGCCGATGATCGAGGTGCCCTACAGCTTCCGCGTGGCGATCGATCCCTTCATCTAAGCTCCCCTGGTGAGCCGGTCCGATCCCTGGCACTGCCCCAGTTGCGGCGCGCGAACAGACCTGGCCCCGCGGTCGGCCGAGGTGGCGATGGTGCGCCTGGCCGTGATGGGCGAGCGCGACTTCAAACTCGGCAGCGCGGGGGTGGAGCCGGCCGTGGCGCCGCTGCTCGACCGCTGCGCCTGCGGCGGGCGGTTCCGACCCGGCGCGGGCGACGGGCTGCCGGTGCGGGCCACGTTCCGTCAGGAGGCCCTGCGGCCGGTGGTCGAGGCGGGCTACGAGCGCCTCCAGGCGGGCACGGACGAGACGCTGGTGCGGCTGCGGGGAGGCTGGCAGCCGCGACTGCTGGCGTTACTCGGCCGCGAGTCGGAGATCCCGCGCGAGCAGGTGCTGCGGCTGAAGCTGGAGGCCAAGCTGGAGCGGCTCCAGCACGAGGTCGAGCTGGCCGGCGCACAGGGCGACCAGGATGCGGCCGAGGCTGCGCATGCCCGCTACATCGAGCTGGGCACGACGTACGTCCGTCGGTTCGTAGCGGCGGATGGGCGCGTCGAGGCCGGCTGACCAGCTGGTCGCCGAGTTCATCGCCGCCAACGGCGTGCTCCGGCCCGGGGAGCCGGTGCTGGCGCTGGTGTCGGGCGGCGCCGACTCGCTGTGCCTGTGGGGCGTGCTCCGCGACCTCGGCCATCAGGTCGAGGCGTTGCACGTGGAGCACGGGCTGAGGGGAGGGGCCGGCCTGGCCGACGCCGCATTCTGTGCCGGCCTGGGCGCCACGGTGGTGCCGGTCGACCTGCCGGCCGGCCCTAACATCGAGGCCCGCGCGCGCGAGGCCCGGTACGCCGCCGCCCGCGATCGCGCGCAGGGCAGGCCGATCGCGACCGGCCACACACTGTCCGACCAGGCCGAGACGGTGGTCTACCGGCTGGCCTCGTCGTCGGGCCCGCGGGCGCTGCGGGCGATGCGGCCCCGTAGCGGCGAGCTGGCCCGCCCGCTGCTCTGCCTGACCGGGGAGGAGACGAGGGAGTGGTGCCGGCGGCGGGGGATGGCGGCCCGGCAGGACGAGACCAACTCCGACCGCGCGCACCGCCGCAACCTGATCCGCCACGAGGTGATGCCGGCCCTGCGTCGGGTGCACCCGGGCGCCGAGGCCAACCTCGCCCGCAGCGCGGAGCTGCTGGGCGAGCTGGACGACCTGCTGACCGAGCTGGCCGGCGAGCACGTCGAGGAGCAGCTCGACCTGGAGCGGCTGGCCCAGCTTCCCGCCGCGCTTCGCAGCCTGGTGCTGCGTGAGGCGGCCGAGCAGGCCGCGGGCAGGCCGCTGCGCCTGAGCCGCGACCTGACCAAGCGGCTGAGCGGGCTGGCCGGCAGGCGGGGAGGTGTCGAGCGGCTGTCGCTGACCGCCGACCTCGAGGCGGTGCGCGACCGGTCGCGTCTCAGCTTCGGGCCGCCGGCGCGGTATCCTGAATCCCCGTGAGCCCCGACGTCACCGTGCTCGACCCCGATGGCCTGATCTCGGACGTGCTGGTCGAGGCGGCGCCGCTGTCGCAGCGGGTGACCGAGCTGGGCGAGGAGCTGTCGCGCGACTACGCCGGCCGAGACCTGCTGCTGGTGGGCGTGCTGAAGGGCGCCGTCTTCTTCATGGCCGACCTGGTGCGGGAGATCACCGTGCCCTGCGAGATCGACTTCATGGCGGTGTCGAGCTACGGCAGCGGCACCGACTCCTCGGGCGTGGTTCGGATCCTCAAGGACCTGGACGCCAACATCGAGGGTCGCCACGTGGTGATCGTCGAGGACATCGTCGACTCCGGGCTGACGCTGTCCTACCTGGTCCGCAATCTGGAGGCGCGGCAGCCGGCCTCGCTCGAGGTGTGCGCGCTGCTCACCAAGCCCGAGCGGCGGAAGGCCGACATCGAGTGCCGGTACGTGGGATTCGAGATCCCCAACCGGTTCGTGATCGGCTATGGGCTCGACTACGGGGAGCGGTTTCGCAGCCTGCCCTACGTCGCCGCGCTGGACGAGAGCAAGCTGCCCGACCTCGACGTCTGACCCGCCGCCGGTCCGCCCGTTCGGGCGTCAAGGATGGCCCGCGGGCTGCCGATAGCCTGACCACGGTGCGCGAACCGCGGGTCGGTGCGGGACGTACCAGAGGTACGGCGAGGCTCTCGGCGCCAAGGGAGCGCCAAGGGGTGCGTGGTATCGTTCTGGCGAGTTTCGAATGTGGCTTTCGCTGCCGGACAGACCGGTGAAGCGGCCCGCAGAAGGCAGGTAGGCAGCCTACGTGAGCAGATTCTTCAAGAGCGCAGCGTTCCCGATCATCATCGTCGTGGTGCTGGCGTTCTTCGCCCAGCGGCTGATCCTCTCGAACGGCACCGAGACGCAGCCCAAGACCTGGAACGACCTTGTCACGAAGGCCGACGAAGGCAAGATCACCTACATCAAGACCAACATCGAGTCGAACTCGGTCAAGTACAGCACGGATCCCGAGAAGAAGCAGATCACCGAGATCGGCATCCCCTCGGAGGCCGAGCTGAACAAGGTGCTCGACACCATCGACTCGCCGACGGTGACCGGATCGACCACCGCCACGATCGAGGGATCGAAGACCGGTGGGTCGCCGTGGTGGAGCGTGCTCACCTACATCCTGCCCTTCGTGCTGTTCTTCGGCTTCTGGATCTTCCTGATGAACCAGGTGCAGGGCGGCGGCTCGAAGGTGATGAGCTTCGGCAAGAGCCGCGCCAAGCGGCTGTCGGTCGACTCGCCCAAGATCACGTTCAAGGATGTGGCGGGAGTCGACGAGGCGGTCGAGGAGCTGCACGAGATCAAGGAGTTCCTCGAGAACCCGAAGAAGTTCCAGGCCCTCGGCGCGCGCATCCCCAAGGGCGTGCTGCTGTTCGGGCCTCCCGGGACCGGTAAGACGCTGCTGGCCAGGGCGGTCGCCGGCGAGGCCGGCGTGCCCTTCTTCAGCATCTCCGGCTCGGACTTCGTCGAGATGTTCGTCGGCGTCGGCGCCAGCCGCGTCCGCGACCTGTTCGAGCAGGCCAAGCAGAACTCGCCCTGCATCA
>Ga0070684_100000892_pt1 | contig 21125 bp, 21 predicted proteins | sample KBSC723LmetaG_FD_65653 | JGI IMG/M metagenome (GOLD analysis project Ga0070684, IMG submission 65653) | Corn rhizosphere microbial communities from Kellogg Biological Station, Michigan, USA - KBS C7.2-3L metaG | ecosystem: Host-associated > Plants > Roots > Rhizosphere ...
ACGATAACCCTTGGGCCACAAGGGGCGGATAGGCCGGTCGATGAGCCGCCCAATAAGGATCGCCTCGTCGGAAGGGCGGCCCTCGCGCTTAATAAAGCGGCTGCCGCTTATTTTACCGGCGGCGTAAAACTTCTCTTCGTAGTCAATGCTTAAGGGGAAGTAGTCAAAACCGGCGAGCGGCTTGTCGCTCACCATGGCCGTGCCCAGCACGACGGTGTCGCCATAGCTTACGAGCACACTGGCGCTCGTGCGGAAGCCCACGCGGTTGACTTCGAGCTTAAGCGTACGGCCGCAAAACTCAACTTCAACGCTTGTTATGTCTTTATTAAGAGGATTTATTGTCTGTCCCATCGAATCTTCAGACCTTTCTGCTAGAGGCAAAATTGTAGCGAGCACAGTGCAAATATATGGCAGCCCTTGTGCATTTGAAACGGCGCGATATATCTGACCCCTGCCCGCTACACGACAATCTAGTATTAGTTAATGTGCACAAGCTTGGAGCCCCAAGATTTTGGGGCTGATGGTCTATGCACTAACGGCGAATGCCGAGCTTTTTGACGAGGTCCAGGTAAGCCTGGCCGTCTTTGGCGGCAATGTACTGCAAAGCGCGCTTGCGCTTGCCAACCATTTGCAGCAGGCCACGGCGAGCGGCAAAGTCTTTTTTGTTGACCTTGAGGTGCTCGGTGAGTTCCTTGATGCGTTCGGTCATGATGCCCGCTACTACGGCGGGTGAACCTGTGTCGTTTTTATGTGTTTGCAGGGTTGTAACGACGCCCTGTTTCTTCTCACTTGAAATCATACTGGAATCATTCTATCAGATATACCCTGGCAAGACAAGCCTTCTTACATAATCTAGGAGACGAGTGTCAAACGCTTCCTTAAGGTATCGCGGCGCTTCTTGTCGAGATCCTCTAACATAGCTTTAGCAACAACCTTAGCGGCCGAATCAGCCTCGTTACTTTCTAGCACGACTCTAAGATGACGCACCAGCTCTTGGTCGGCAATACTTAAACCGTCAATGTCCTCTACTTTAATAGTCCTGTCAAAGACTGCCTTCTCTTTTAAGGGCTTAGTGATACTCGGGGGAGCTTTGGCTGCTTCTTCGGCCGCGGGCTTTTTGGCCCGTTCGGCTTCAGTCTGCGCCATGGCACTGCGCCAGTTGTGCTGTTCCGCTTGATGGTAGGCAAAAATACGGCCACGGGACTCCCGGGCCTCTTCGGCATAGTTAGCCTCTGCTAAGACGGCCACACCCCGCATCGCAACGTTACCAAGGGCTACAGGGAGCAACTTGACATCTTCATGATATATCGCCGCCTCGGGAAGCTTCATGGTTTGGTAGTGCGGCGTTGGTTCAAAATCCTCAGGCGCGTAACGGTTGGCGCTGATATAAACGCCGCCCTTGCCAGCCATAGGGTCGGCGTGCGGCGCGGCATCTGTGCGGCTCAGGGGGTGCGCTGACTCTACAATGGCACCGCTCATGTTCGGGATAGCCGCACCATTAAATGCTTCGGTGGGCTGGTAGACTCCCATAGGTGCCGGGGGCGCAGCTAAACCTTCCATGCGTGGTGGAGCGAGGGTATGCATAATGGCTTCCGAACTTATGTTTTTGTTTTGTTTGAACTATAGATACAGTAACATAAGCGTTACGAATAGTCAATATAAATAATACATAACTCTAAGTCTGTCAAATACAGATGGCTCGCCTACGTTTACTGCCCGCTCCCTGCCCTAGGTGCGAAGGGCGGCCTGTAACGTGGCGGCCGAAAGCTCCACCATAGACATGGCATCTTCGATACGAAATGAGCCAACCGTGGTGCGGCGCAGCGCGGGCATATAAGCGCCAGTTTTAAGCACCTTGCCGGCGTCTTCGACCAGCGAACGAATATACGTGCCGCTGGAAACTTCGGCCGTAAAGTCAACGAGCGGATAGGCATAGTTATGGACGGTAATACTGTAAATTTTGGTGGGGCGCGCTTGCATAGTCGGGGCCTGCCCCTTTCGGGCCAGGTCGTAGGCACGCACGCCGTTTATTTTTATGGCCGAATAAATGGGCGGGGTTTGCATAATATCACCTACAAACGTCAAAAGAGCCGTGGTCACCTCTTGGAGTGTGGGCTGACGGTCGGAGACAGCGGTTTTTTCGCCCTCTTCGTCCCCGGTGGTGCTCACTTCTCCCAGGCGCATTGTTACTTGGTAGGTTTTATCCAGCTTCGTAAACTCGGGCACTTTTTTGGTATAAGTGCCGAGCATGAGCACCAGCAGGCCGGTTGCCAGCGGGTCAAGCGTGCCGGTATGCCCAACCGGAAAGCGCTTCTTGTTAGTGGTGTTGAGGCCGGACTGCTCGATAGTGCGGCGCACTTTATTAACCACGTCAAATGACGTCCAGCCTATGGGCTTATCAACAAGCAATATACCGTTCATTACGGCTAGCATAGCGCGAGATGTACACCAGAAGCAACACACGGAGCATGCTCCGGGGTGGGCCTACTGCTGGGCAGGAGGCATGGGCGGCATCATGGGCGGCGGCACGGGCGGAGGCGGCGGGCCGGCTGGGCTGCCCGGGACTGGGGGCAGCGTGGGGCCAGGATTGGGCGTGCGCAAAGGGTCACCCAGGGGCTGGGCGTTAAGGGCCTGAATAGGCTGCTGCTGGGCGGGTGGCTGTGATCCAATAGCTTGCATGACCGCATCGCGGGCAGAGTCGAGGTGGGCGGGCGCGGGCGCATCAGCTGCGGGCTGCTGGACGGGCTGCGGGGGCAGCATGGTGTGCTGGCCTGGAGGAGTGGCGCTTGGGGGTACCAAGGGCTGCTGTGCTGGGGGCGCCGCTGCTGCGGGAGATGGGTCTGGTTGTGACGGGCCAAAAACGGACGGGCTGGGCATGGGGCTGCCGCTCGGTAATTCTTCGGGGTCTGGGCCCCCAAACACACCAGAGTCGCCGGCAGTCGTTGCCGAGGCGGGAGGCGCAAAGGGCGAACGCTGCAACAGCGGGTTCTCTTCTGGCGACGGCAAAGACAACGGGTCTCGTGCCGGCGTGCCGTCTTCGGGCACGGTGTTGGCAGTAAGCTGGCCGCCCATGGTTGGCGGCTGCAAGACCATGTGCTGGGTTTGCATGTGCCCAGTGGGGTCAATACTGGCCGCGGGCTTGTCGGCAGTCTCAGCCTGCTTGGCGTCGATGGCATCGACTGCTTCGTAAGCAAGATTATGCAGCGAGCCTTGGTCGTCGATATTAATTTGCGGAGTGGTGGGCTCTTTTAGTTGGTCGGGGCCGGCAGTTACGTCGGTTGAGGCGTCTATACCTTCGAGCAGTGGTTTGTCGCCGTCGAGATGCGAGATTTCTAGGGCGCCATCTTCCTCTTTGGGCGGTGCGGTAGGCTCGGTAGTGCGCAGCTTAATAGGCTGAGCGTGCTCGATGTCTTTGGGCTGATCGCTTGCCGGTGCCTCGGCCGGAGCTTCTGGCACAGGCGGCGGAGTCTCGGCTACCTTGAGTTTGCTTACCACCAACTGCTGGTTGGCGCCGGCGCCCATAAGTTCGGCGCTCATGCTCATGGTAGCGGGCGTGGTTTTTTCGTTGCTAAAACGGTCGGTCTCGGCCACGATGCCGGTAAGCAACGCAGTGGCAATCTGGCCGTCCATCAATGACTTATCGAGCGTATTAATTAACAAGGACACGAGTTCGGACAAGCTACTGGCCTTGGCATCTACCCAGTTAATGCTGCCAAGCTCCTCGCCTGCCTGGGTGTTAACGCTAATGACGGTGGCGTCGTGCAAAATGCGGCCGTGGGCGGTTATGGCTTGGTCGACATCGGCCTGGACGTGTATGCCCAGCGCAATAACGGCATCTACATTAAAGTCGCCCTGGCTAAATTCGAGGTCCTTATCGGTAATCGAGGTTTTGTAGGGCGTAATGAAGATTTTGACGATTTTATCTTCGACCTTGTAGCGGAGTTTGTCGGCCTTGGCTTTGTCGAGGGCAATGATAAAATCGCGCAGGCTATCGGTGGTTTTTTCGATGGTTTTTTCGGGCTGCAAAAATTCGATGGTGCTGGGAATGGCACCACTAAATACGGCCGTGGAGTGCTTGCCCATTTTGTTGAGCGCCAGCGTTAAGGCAATACACGAGGCCAGCTGGTCGACCGAGGGGTTAGCGCTAACGGTCACCAAGATGTTATTTGACTGCTTGAGTCGTTCGGTGATTTCCTGTTTTTGATCCATATTTTTGTTTACAGCTATCTGTAAAATCAGCGTAGCATAAACACTTATGGTTGTCGAGAGAAAAGCTGGTGCAGGCGGTTAATCTACGTTCGTTGGCCATAGGCCGTAGGTTTCCGTTCCGGCCCGCCAGCCTGAGGCCGAAGAAGCAAGGTTACCACAATAAGCCACGCCAATGGCGCTTCCAGGGGTGGCGCTATCGGTAACGGTGGTTTCGACCGTCACGACTAGGTCGGAAGGCACTTCGGCGCCATTTCCAGCGGGCAACAAAACATCAGCGACGAGAGCGCCTGGCGCAAGTGTAGCGGTGTTGCTTGTGGGGAGTGCCGATCCCGCCGCCCAGCCTGTAGGTTTAACCGTTGTATAACTCACATTACGCACCACAATTTGGGGCTCTGGCGGAGTCAAGGTGGAGTATTTGGAGCGAGCCTGCGCAGCCGCTGTTTGGTCCTCGGTCGTGCCGACAAACAGCGTTACTTGGTCGTAGGCCTGCCCTTCAAGCTGGACTGCCCGCGGCGTGCCAATGATCTGCGGCGAACACGACAGAATATTCTCCTGGGCAAGCCTGCCCCTGTTCATAATTTCGTCGTCGGAAGCGCTCTTGGGCCGTGGCGGCGGCGTACTCGCATCGCTGTCCATACTATAGCGCGGACGATTTGCTAGTATATAGGCATCGCCGGCCGCCACAGCGACCACGACGCCCGCAATAGCGCTCGCTGCTATTGCCCGCTTGTATCCGGGTAGCCCGCCACGCCCCTCGGGGGTGGCCACATAATGGCTCATATACAGTATTTTACCATATAATCGATACTATAACAAATTATAGCCCCTGCCCTGCAGCCTCGCGGCTTGGCCGGCAATCACCAGCCTTGCTAGAGTGTTTTAAAGCTTATAGGTCAAAATAGGTGTCAGATACGAACACGATTACGGGATAGCTGGGCCTGCTCTGCTGCGGGGCCAAAGGCGGCGCGGCGCAGGTGGGCCGCTCTGCCCAATCGGCACGTATTGTAAAGTGTGGTCCCCTGTTGTATAGTACATGCGATAAGATAACAACCATAAGGTAGAACAATGCCCATTATTAAATCAGCAAAAAAACGCGTCCGTGTTGCCAAAAAGGCAACTATCCGCAACAGCAAGACCAAGCGCTCGCTTAAAGAAGCCGTAAAAAGCTTTGCCAAGTCACTGACCACCGGTAGCAAAGTAAGCGAAGCTCACAGCAAAGCCCAAAGCGAGCTAGACAAAGCCAGCAAAAAAAACCTCATGCACAAAAATAAGGTTGCCCGCAAAAAACGCCAGCTCGCAAAAGCCGCCAAGGCTGCCAGCACCGCTAAACCAGCTACTAAGGCCGTTGCCAAAAAAGCTCCGGCTAAAAAAGTCACTGCTAAAAAGACAGTTGCTAAGAAAAAGTAACGAGCTTTTTTCGTTAAAAAAATCCCCGCTCTGCCGGGGATTTTTTATTTAGCGGTGGCGCGGGGGCCGCGAGTTGCCGGGGCGCGTGCTCGCAACCGCGCGGTGATTGCCGCGGCGGCCGGTTATACCAAGCCGTGCCAAGAGCCCGCCGGCCGGATTACGGTGGGTGTTTACCGGGCGACGCTGGTTAGGGCCGGTGGTCTTGTCGGCGCGGTGGGCAGGACGAAAGGCGTGCTTGGGGGCGGCATCTGCCGGCAAGGTAGCAAATACTGCCATGCTCTCGGGGCGCGGGCTACTGCGGTAGCCTTCTAGGTTGCCCAAATCAAAAAAACTTCCATTGCCCTTTTCGTTTTGGTCAATGTGGATTGGGACAAATGGTCTAGGTGTGAACCTCTGTGCCGCTGCCCCGTCAACAATCTCTGAACCGAGCGTTGTGTGACCAAGGGCCGCCACGGCTTCTGGATTTAAAGGCTGAGGCGCCTTACCAAAACGTTCATCCGCTGGGCCTGGAGTCCGGACCGGCAGGACGGGACGTGGGCCAAAGTCTGGTGCTGGAGGTGCGAGTGTTTGCATATCTTACCCTGTTAATTAATGTTATGGATAATCCTATATTAGCACAATAGTGGGTTTACGTCAACATTTTATAGCAGCTTCTTGGCCCGTTGTTCGGATTTTCTGGTGGTTTTAGGGTAGACTTAAAAATTTCTAAAACGGGTGTGTAGTGAAGTGATTTAAGGGATGTTTAGATTGAGGCGTAGGGTACTCCCCTGGCCATCCAGCCGCTACATCCCCGCCGAAATTTTAAGCAAATACAGGCGTAAGGCTTCGTCGGCGTCGATACTAATGGTCTTGAGTTTTTGGTCGAGATCGAGCAGATCGGCAATGAGCTGCTTAAGGCGCTCAAGCGCCAGGTTGCGGGCCAGGCCCTGACTTTTACGCACCACGTAGGGGTTGAGTTTGGCTTCGCGTGCAATGTCGTCGGCCGCGCGCTCCCCGGCGGTTTTAATAACGGCCAGCACGTGCAACTGCCAAGCGAGCAAGGCGATGATCGCCTGCGGTTCGACCTTAAGGGCGCGCTGCTCGCGGTAGAGTTCCATGGCCCGCTTGGTCCGGCCGGCAAAGGCGGCGTCCAGTAGCTCAAAGACCGTGCTTTGGGGCAGGAGGTCGGTTAGCAGCTCAATGCTCGCTTTGGTAATGGCCGGGTCGTAGGCCAGGAGCTTGTCTAGCTCCTGCTGGAGCATTTGCTGGCTTAGGCCCACGCGGTCGACGAGCAGCCGCGCATCGCCGGCGCTTAAGGTGCCACCCTGCTCGACGGCGTAGTCGCTTGCCCAGCGGGCCAGGCCGCCGGCATCGAGTTCGGTGTAATCGCGGAAGTCGGTGTCCTTCTTAAGGGTTTTGTAGTAGCTGAGCCGTTTGTCGAGTTTGGGTTCGACGATGATAAGGTCGGTACTGGCAGCGACGCCTTTTAGAATATCGGCAATTTGCTCGGCCCAGGCTTTCTGTTTGCCGGGCTCGCGCAGCACCACCAGCTTGCGGGCGGTTAAAAACGGCAGGCTGTTGACGCTTTCGCACATCCGCGCGGCAGGAGTTTCTTCGCCGTCAAAACGCTCTAAAGCCATGTCGGTATGCTCGGCCACAAAATCGGCCACCAGCTTGTGCAGCTCGCGCGTGCGCGCAAAATCGTTGGCTCCGGTTACGGTCACAATCATCGTTTAGATATGATACCATTCAATAATGAATCGCCCCGTTAAACCCATCCTAACTGTTTGCTGCAGCTGCGCCTTTTACCGCCAAGCTGTAGAACTAGAAGACGCCGTGCAAAAACTTGGCTACACCGTGGTGTTGCCCGAAACCGCCCACGAAATGAAGCGTCGGAACGACTACGAGGTAAGCCACTACAAGACCTGGTTTGCGAAGGAAGGCGACTACCCGGAAAAGGGCCGGCTTATGCGCGCCCATTTTAGCGAAGTCAACAAAGCCGATGCCATTTTAGTGCTTAACTACGAAAAGCACGGCCGCCGTAATTACATTGGCCCAAATGTGCTTATAGAAATGGCGCTGGCTTTTGACCAGCACAAACCAATATATGTGCTCAACGACTTGCCCGAAGACTCCCCTTTTGAGGAAGAGTTAAAAGGCATGCAGCCCATTATTTTGCACGGCGATATTACTGCCCTGCCGAGCCCGGCCGGCGAGTCTGTTTAGCGCCTTTTTTGGCAGTGCGGGCACACATGCGTTCCGCGACCGGCAACGCGCAACTTTATAAGTGTTGTGCCGCAGCGCGGGCAGGGCTGGCCCTCGCGCCGAAAAACGTTGGCAAAGGTGAGGTAGCTGCCCCGCTTGCCCTCATGGTTGACGTAGTTGCGGTCGGTGGAACTGCCTTTTTGGATGGACAGCTGCAAAACGGCGCGCAGCGCCTCGTATAATTTTTTGCACTGCGAGCCGCTTAAGTCCTGCACCTTAGTTTCGGGGTGAATTTTGGCTCCCCACAGGCTTTCGTCGGCATAGATATTGCCAATGCCGGCCACAATGGTTTGGTCGAGCAGCACGGCCTTAATGCCGCTCCTTAGGCGTCGCCGCAAGCGGGCGGTAAAATCAGCGGCCGAAAAATCAGCGGCCAGGGGCTCTGGCCCCACCCTTTGGAAGAAATCTAAGTTTTCGACCTCGGCGGTTGGCATAAGGCGCATCCAGCCAAACTTGCGCTGGTCGTTAAAAAACAGCTTGCTGCCGTCGATAAAACTGAGTGTAACGCGAGTTGATTTGTCGGGCAGCACACCCACCAGGCTGCGGTTAGGGTGCCCGGCGCCAAAGCTCTCGCTGTCCGAGCGGAATACAAGCTGGCCGGTCATTTTTAAATGGATTACCAGCGAGTAGCCGCTGCTGAGGTCGATCATCAATACCTTGGCCCGCCGACGCACCGCGACTACCTGGGCGCCGTTTACAAAATTGCGTACATCGGCGCCGGCATTAGGAAAACTCTTGGGCCAATCGTGCGTGACGTGTTGAATCTGCCGCTTTGGCAGCAAAGTAGCGAGGCCTATGCGCACGGTCTCAACCTCTGGTAATTCGGGCATACCATTATTGTAACAGGCGCTAATTTGGGTGTAGCGCTGCAAAAAAGCATAACCGTATAATCAAAAGGTGGGCCGGCGAAACAACAGGTAGTTTTACCGAAAAGATGAGCCCTGAGAGTTATATTTGACTTATTACAAAATTTGTGTTAAACTACGCAATATCCATTATGTGAGCTCTCCCCCTGGGCGGAAAGGTTATAAATGACCAAATCATCTGAATTACCATCACACGAACAGGCAGCTGCACTGCCCTTACCTGCAGATTCAGACTATACACCGGTAGCACCTGAAGCCGCTCCGGCTGGCACCGTCCCCTACTACGATAGCCTGGGTCGCCGTATGAACGTACCCGCACATTGGGTTATTCCGACCCTGCGCGCCGCCGCGTCGGGCGAAACTCAGTCGTAACCAAAAACGAAAATAAAAGCGTAAAAACCTGCCGCCGGGCTAGAACCTTTCTAGCTCGGTTCTTTATATTCTACCCACCACGTGGACTAGGGAGCGAGGCTGGAACATAACAGCACTCGAGTGCGCTACAATAGAGGGCATGGATAGCTTGCAAGACCTGCTCGGGCAATACAGCGCCGCGCAGCCAGACGAAATGGTAGCCATTAAGCGCTATATTTTTGAGGAGTTTGGGGTGCCGGCGAGCGTTGGCGTGCAGGGTGAAGCGCTGGTGGTAACTGTTGCCAGCGCCTCGCTTGCTAACACACTGCGCTTGCGCCTAACCGCCCTACAGGCCGCGGCGCATACCAAGAAACGTTTGATTTTTAGGATTGGCTAAGGCCCTAAAACAGAGGGTTTTAAGAGTCGAAACCGTTTAAGATGCGCGAGGCGTCGGGGATTTGGCGCAAAAATAGCTGGCGCGTAATGGCGCTGTTGCCACCGTAGGTGCCTTTGCCGCAGGAGGTCGACCAGTAGTTTTCGACCACTTTGGTATCGGTAATAATCTTGAAGTTGTACCGCTGGCCGTCTGGGCAATAGCCGCGGTTGTCGGCCCGGGCGGGCGTGGGGTCGCCCTTAACAAACCCCTGCAACTGCAGGGCGCGCAGGAACGCGGCGTAGGCGTTAATGGTGTTGGGGTAACTTTTGCGTACGACTGCCGTGCCCTGGTAGCCTTTGGTAGTTTCGATGGTGGCAAAATCGCGGCCCACGGTAATGCTGTAGGCCTGGTGGATGCTGTCGGCGTTGATTTTACCGTCTACCTGTAGCTGCATGACCGTGTCGGTGTCGGTGTAGTCGAGCAGGTTGATACTCTTGGCGGGTGCGTGGCTAAAGCTCCGCAGCACCAGGATAAAAACTCCAGCGATGAGCGCGATAGCGATTAGGAATCCAAGAAAATATTTCATATCTGTCTAACACCTCGACGTGTTACTATAAACGATACCACATTAGACGTTATTTTTCAACCAGTTGCCTGCCTTAGCGGTAGAGATTTTGAAAGCACCGGGACGCGCGCCAAGCGCGTGATGCAAATCACATCCCACTTGCCTCGCCAGGGGGTAGTATTACACCAGTATGAATACACCGGGTCAAGATCGATCAGGTGGTGGGGAGCGGGCTTTTTCTTTATATACAACACCTCAACTTAGACTCGTGGCAGCAATAGGCCGACTGATAGGCGAGCTGCCGGCAGATATTGTCCAAACAGCCTACGATTTTGCACAGCACCGGCTGGGCGAGCCGCAGATATTGCCAGGGCGGGCAATGTGTACCCCGCTGTTGTTTAGAGGTGATGATGAAAACGAGTTTGGCGGCTTGGAGTTTGATTACACGACCGCCGACGGGCTGCTTGGCACACATTTTATGGGGGTACGGGTTGCTGCTTACCGTACTGAGGAAGGGCGGGTACGGGCTACAACTCCCTTTGACATAGACCAAGCCGAGATCGTCGCCCGGGCAGTAGAAGCCCTGGGGGCGTTTTGCGAAACAGAGGGCATATCAACAGCGCCCGACCTAACCATATGCGCCTCAAATGTGGCCGAAGCCCCGTTTATTATTGAGGTTCCGAGCAGCGCGTTGTGAGCACCTCACCAGAAAGCCCCTCGGTCCTGACGCCCCACGAGGAACAATCGCTCGCACTTCTCGAGATACAGACCAGACACCACCAAGTGTTGGCGGACTCGGGGCTGGCAACAGCGGCCTACACCGATGCCTGGGCCCGCGGATACCCCTTGCAGAACCCAGACACGCTCGTACGCCTGTGCGTGAGCCGGACCACCGAACGACACGGAGAATCTGACATTGTAATTGGCGCAGTGTGCTTTATGGCCACGACTGTCGACGGTCAAACTGGCCATGTTGTGCGGCGGCGGCATACGGTTCCTGTTTTTACCACTATGTGCGGGGTAACCTTCCCCGCTCGAGGTTATACAGAGGAGCACGCCACTTTAGTACAACAGCTGCTGGGCGAGCTCGACCGGGCTCAGCAGGATGGCCTGTTGCCCAATTTACGACCTAACCGTGCCTCTCTCGCCTACCGCGGGGCCTAAATACGAAGGCAGAAAGGCCTTACATTTCTCCTTGTAACGCTTCGAGCAGCAACGGATAGTATTGGCCGGCCCGTGGGAAATATTGGCTTGCTGACTCGGTACTGCCAACCTCGGCCATAACCTCGAGCAGCGGCTTCCATACCAGCTTGGCCACACGGCTGGTGTCAAACACACAATCGGCGATGTTAAGGTCACGCTTTAGCAAAAACACATGGCCGAGCACCTTGTGGAGCTTGCCCTGCTCTACTTGGTTGGCAGACTGTAAATTAAACAAATGCTGGAGTTGTTCGGGCGTAATGGTCAGGCCCAGCTCACCCTGCAGGCAACGCTGAGCGGCAGCCACCGGGTCCTCGCCCGGGCGTAAGTGCGTGCCAATGGCCACGTCCCACACATTTGGCGCCAGGTCGACGTTGGGGCCGCGCAATTGCACAAGCGCCTCGCCTTGGCTGTTAATAATAATGACGTTAATGGCCTCGTGCCAGAGTTCTTTAGCGTGGACCTCGTTGCGGTCCACCAGCTTGCCGGTTTTGTGCCCTTGTTCGTCGAGCACCTCAAAATACTGATTGTTGTCGGTTCCACCCATCGTAGCTCCATCGTACACCTGTGGCCGGTTTGGCGCAAAAAGAGATTTTTACTTCTTACGCGGCCGGTGCGCTTTCCAGCACGTATTCAAGGTGTAAAAAGGCCGGATATTGTTTGTAGTTTTCGAGTTTGAGGTGCAGCTCGCCGGCAAAATTGCCCAGCAGCGTCAGGCCCGTGCCAAAACAAATGGGATGCACGTTGAGCATTACCCTGCTCACTAGGCCCGCATCCACAAAACTTTGGTTTGTTTGAGCGCCACCTATAACCAATAACTTGTCTTTGCCCAAGCGCTGGGCCCCCGTGGTCGCCGCTTGCGGCGTCGCCACAAAATGGACGTTGGGATATTTTGACGTTTGGCCGGGGTGGGAAGTAAGCACAAAGTGTTCAACGTCATGTAACGGGAAGATGCTCCCCTCAAACTGAGTAAATGTAGTGTGCCCCAGCGCAATCGCCCCGTACGCCGTGGCCGACTGTTGGAACAGCTCGTCGTCGCTCACCCAGTCCGAATTGCCGCCCTTCCGCGCGATAAACCCATCGAGTGTTGTGGCGGCGGAGATGTCTACTTGCATCACCACATTTTACTCCTTCGTATTGTCTAGCGCCATAACAAGGCAAAGGCTCAGTTTATGTTGTGATATCTTTAGAGTAAACTGTTACTATGGTTGAACAAAAATTCCATATTATTGACGACAGCGGCATTAAATGGTGGTTAGAAGAGTACGTCTCCAAAAGCGCCGCTCCGTACTGCGCGAAACATCACCTACCGCTTCGCTATCCAGCAAATCCATCTATACATCGCTATTTCTTTTGCCCCGACTGTACCGATCCAAAGTCAGTCGATAAAGCAGCCCTAACACAAATGATTTATGCGGCAGATAAAATACGCGCTAAGGTGATCGCCAAACTTGAGGTCATTAACTATAATGGCGAGCTACTGCCTGTGGCAAAGACGAGCACAAAAAATAATGAATATGGCGTTACAGCCCAAATCATGGAGTCAAAACACGGCAAACAGTTGGTTATCTATGCCGGTAAAAAGGGTGTGCACAATAAGGCTCAAATCTTTGTCGATACAGAGAATGGAAAGCTCTCGTTTGACCATAAAGATTTAAAGCCTACGGAAATTTTTGCTAAGATCGAAGCAACGTTTATCGACGGGAGCAAGATGTCTATTGGCAAGAACGCCAACGAGGCGTAATTACAGGTCGCCCCAGGTTGGGCCGAATTTTACGTCTACTTTTAGGTTAACGGGGAGCGGGTGGACGCTTTCCATGGTTTGCTTCAGGATTTGGGCGACTTGCTCGACGTTTTGTTTGGGTGTTTCGACAAGGATGCTGTCGTGGACCTGCAGCAGTTGTTCACCGAGGCTGCCGAGGTTTTCTTCGACTTTGAGCATGGCGAGCTTCATGATGTCGGCTTCGGTCCCCTGGATGGGCATGTTCATGGCGGCGCGCTTGGCGCCCTCGCGAACCATAAAGTTGCTCGACTTGAGGTCGGGCGTGGGACGGCGGCGGCCAAAAATGGTTTCGACGTAGCCCTGGGTTTGGGCCTCCTTAACAATGTTATCGATGTACTGGCGGATGGGCGCGCGCAGTTCAAAATATTTGTCGATAAATTTTTTGGCGTCGACAAAGCTCATGCCCGTGGCAATTGCCAGGCCGTGGGGACTCATGCCGTACAAAATGCCAAAGTTCACTACCTTGGCGTGCCGGCGCATGTCTTTGGTAACGTCTGCCAGCGGCACGCCGTAAATTTGGGCGGCAGTTTTGGTGTGCACGTCTTCGTCGTTGTTAAAGCTCTGTATAAGTTCGGTGTCGTTGGCCATGACTGCCGACAGGCGCAGCTCAAACTGGTTGTAATCGGCGCTTACAAACACATGGCCTTTGGCCGGCACAAAGGCCCGGCGGATAGCGTTGCCGATTTCGGTGCGGGTAGGAATGTTTTGCAAGTTGGGGTCGCGCGAACTTAAACGGCCGGTGGCGGCGACGTCCAGGTCGTAGGTGGTATGCAGCTTGCCGTGTGTATCGACCAGCTTGGGCAAAGTGTCGATGTATGTACTTTTGAGCTTGGTGTATTCGCGGTACTGCAGGATGCTATCGGCGATGGGGTGCAGCGGACGCAGCTTAGTGAGTTCTACGGCGCCCGTGCTAAAACCGGTTTTGCCGCGTTTGACGCCAAGGGTGGGCAGGCCCAGTTTTTCGTATAAAATGGTGCCGAGCTGTGAGGGGCTGGCAATGTTAAACTCTTGGCCGGCTTGGGCGTAAATACGGCGCTCCATGACGCCAATTTTTTTGGCAAACTCTTTGCCCATGGTTTCGAGGTAGCCGCTGTCGAGCAAAATGCCGCGGTGTTCGAGCTTGGCCAGCAGCCAAATAGACGGAAAGTCGATTTCTTGGGCGAGCTTGGTAATTTTGGGCATATGTTTAAACTCGGCGCTTTGGGTGTCGTAGGCTTTCCAAATAGCAGCAATTACCTCACCCGGCTCCCCGGTGTCGATGGGCTGGTCGAGCAGGTCGGTCAGCTCGCGCGAGCGCTCCAGGCTGTTGAGTATAAAAGCCGCAATGCGAGTATCATGCTGAACCTGGCCGCTGCAGGCAACGCCCGCTGCCAGGCACGCCCGGAAGGTAGTTTTAAGATCATGGCCGATAAGCGGCTCGGCCAGGACATCGCCCGCGGCGTCGAGTGTCAGCAGACTGTACTCGCCCGGCTTACTGCTCACCCACAGACTCGTACCGTCGGGACTCAGCGCCGCAAGACGCGGCTGCCCTTTTTGGTAGTCGCTTTTTTTATAAGCAACTTTTTGAGCCAGTGCCAGCTTGTGGGCCGGCGCTTCTACTTTGGCTAAATCTTCCTTACTGAGGTCTTTTTCGGCTTGCAGCAGCAGGCTGCGGAACTCGAGCTTGCGCAGCATGGCTACAAATTCGGGGGTTACGCCGGCGTGCAGTTTGGCTTTGTCAAAATCGAGCATTACCGGCGCATCGACCATTAAGGTAACGAGCTGTTTGCTAAGGTAGGCCATATCTTTGTCTTTTTCGAGTTTGGCACGCACGGCCGGTTTTATATCGTCCAGGTGGGCGTAGACGCCGTCAAGCGTTTCGTATTTGCTAATAAGCTCAAGCGCGGTTTTTTCGCCCACGCCGGCCACGCCGGGAATGTTGTCGGAGGCGTCGCCTTTGAGGGCTTTGACGTCGACCCACTGGTGAGCGCTCACGCCATATGTTTCTTCAAAGTGAGCCACGTCAAACAACTCTATGTTGCTCAGGCCCTTTTTGAGGGTGTAAATATGAGTGTGGGCATTAACCAACTGCAGGACATCGAGGTCGCTGGTAACCAGGTAGCTTTCGATCCCCTTTTTACCGGCTTGCATGGCAAAAGCGCCCAGCAGGTCGTCGGCTTCGTAGTCGTCGGCTTCGTACAGGGGCCAGCCCAGGGCGTCGAGGAGTTCGAACAACAGGTCGGCTTGGTCGTAAAAATCCTCGGGCGCCGCTTTGCGGCCCGCCTTGTACTGGGGATATAGTTTGAGCCGGGAACGAATGTTGGTGTGGCGCTTATCCCAGGCTACGGTGACGTAGTCGGGTTTGAGTTTTTTAACGACCTCAAGCGCCATGGTCGCAAAACCATACACGCCGCCAGTTGGCCGGCCATCTTTGGTACTGAGATTGGGCATGGCGTAGTAACCGCGATAAAACACACTTTTGCCGTCAATGACTACCAGGCGTTTAGACATGCCTTAAGTATACCTCACTCACTCTGCGGCAGTTTGTTTCCGGGCAACGCGCTCGCTTATCTGCTGCCTTGCTAGTTTTCTCAGGATGCTAACCTGTGAGAGTGTACCATGGCCACCCTTTTGGCTAATGGCACGCAAAGACATCGGCTTGTAACCGGGATTATCAAAACCCAAATTCAGAGGGATGATCCTATCGGCCCCTAGCTCTTCAAAGCACGGTCTAAAATGTTCATATGCCGCCCGTAACTGGTCGGGAGGGGTTGAGCCTAACCTTTTTTTACCCTCTAAGTAAGGGAGGAGGAGGGTTGCCGCCAACTCGTCGGTCATGGGGGCATCCGGCGGGAAGCCTAACGACTCAAGCGACATGGCGATGGTATCACCCCTTACGATTTTAGGGCGTGGTGGCGGCTTACGAGGAGCTGGCGCCATAAAATCCAATACCATTTTTTCTTGTGCCGTCGACAGCGTATATGGTTCTAAAAGGATCACGGGCGGTTTTTTAAGTTCCTGCTCCGGGATCCCCAGGGCCTTCATAAATTTTGACAGATCGGGAATGTAGTTTCGCTGAGAATACCAGTCGAGTATACGATACATGCCTCTTTGCACGAGCCGTTCGGCCGGCGTTTCCTTTTCCCCGCCACCACGCTGCACAGCCGCATCGTAGGTTGCGGGTATGGAGACGCCATTATCGCTTGAGCCGGTAAGGCGAGCGAGCGCCCTGCGTTCTTGACGTAACACCTCCCGCTGACTCTTAGCGGCATACGTGCTACCGGCGGGAGCAGATCGCACGAACTCTTTATAGGCCGTAGTAATAATATCTTCTAAACGGCGCAGACCTTTTTGCGCGTCAATCGTGAGAACGCCACGAGCCCCCGGCTGCAAGAAGGCGGCCACTGCTGCACACTCGGCAGGGTGCCCACTTTCCAGCCGCAGTAAACCCTGCGCCAGCACTGCGGGCGGTTGCCGGGAAAACACCTCCTGGAAGCTCCACCTTTTTTCTTCCCGATGGATTTCGGGCCGCGCCCTAAATGCTGGAGTTACATAGGTGCCAAGATGCCCGGCGAGAGTCGTCCACAAGTGAGCGATGTGCGGGACGTCTGGAGGGCCCTCCAAAGCGCCGGCAACGGCGAGCGTATTAACCACGGTGGTAATGTGACCATCCTGTGTTAAACGTCTAAGCAACGCGCCTAAGGGAACTTCGTGCTCCAGCGGAGGTTGCCCGCTCCGGGCGTCGATAAGATGCCCAAACTGTCTCCGCAACACACGCATAACCGCCCGCACACCAAATATATTCGCCTCCTGGAGGCCAGCACGTACTTTTACTCCCATCTCGGGATTACGCGCAAGCGTTTCTACCGAACGAATAATAGCCGCGTGGCCTAAGATGGTCGCCGTGGCCGGGTCAACGGGTTCGCCCTGCTCGAAATTATCGAACGGAGGTGGCGGGGTGCCGTCAGGGAATAGCCCGGCCTCCGTCCCTGGGTCTCCTGGGGGCGGAGCGCTGCCATCTTCTGGGTACGCCCCCTGTGCCACGCTTGGAGGGAGCATCCCATTCGCTCCTTCTGCAACGCTCCCCATAGTCATCTATACAATTATGTCACTTATTTGCAGATAGTAAAAGTTAAACTTGTGGGGACCACTATGGCTCATCTTGGACTCATTACCGGTATAATGCTTATGTATGAGTGAGACACCCCTTAAACGACAGCTGGATTATTACCGGCTTACGCCCGAAGAAGTCCTGGCGGAAGTCGAGTCGCGCCCCCAAGGTCTTACCGCCCCCGAAGCCGCGGAACGCTTGAAGGTCTCCGGCCCTAATGCACTCGATACCAAACATCGGCAATCAGCCTTACTGCGCTACCTGCGCCAGTTTAAAGATTTAATGATCCTCTTGCTAGTCGTAAGCGGCGTAGTTGCCTTTTACCTGGGCGACCTGCGCACCGGCGTGGTACTGATGGCCATCGTACTGTTTAACACCACTATCGGCTTCCTGCAGGAATTTAAGGCCGAACGGGTCATGGAATCCCTCGAAAAATTGGTAGTAGCCAGCGCCCAGGTGCTGCGCGGCGGCAAACTGGTCGAGATTCCCTCCTCCGAGATCGTGGTCGGCGACATCATATATATAGAAGAGGGCAACTCCGTACCGGCCGACATCCGGCTCATAAAAGAGGGCGAGCTCAGCACCAACGACTTTGCGCTGACCGGCGAAAGCAACCCTACACGCAAGTTTATTCATGCTTTAAGCGCCGATGTTATCCTCGCCGCCCGTCACAACCTGGTCTTTATGGGCACCACCGTAGCCACCGGGCACGGTTACGGCGTGGTAGTGGGCACGGGAGCTCACACCGAGCTCGGGCGCATCGCCTCGCTGAGCCAGGACACGGTTAAAGAGGACAGTCCTTTGCAAAAAGAGATGAACAACATCGCCACCCGTGTTACCCAAGGCACCGTCATACTGTGCGCGCTGCTGTTGCCGGTGGCTACTCACAGCGGGCTGGCAGTTAAAGACGCCTTTTTGTTTGCAATCGGCATTGCCGCGTCTATTATCCCGCAGGGTCTGCCGGCCGAGATTAACACTGCCCTGGCCCGCGCTGCTGGCCGGCTGGCTCGGGCCCGCGCGCTCATTAAAAAACTTTCGGCCGTAGAAGGCCTGGGCGCCACCAGCGTCATTTGTACCGATAAAACCGGCACGCTTACCCAAAACCAAATGACCGTCGAGCAGCTGCTGGTTGGCCGCAGCACCTATACCGTTACCGGCAGCGGTTACCAGCCGCAGGGAGCGGTAGCCACCGAGGGCGGGGTGCCGCTGGCCGCCGACGCGCTGCAAGAGCTGGAACTGGTTTTTGTGGCGGGCGCCATGGCCAGCAATGCCCACATCGGCCCGCCCGACAACGAACACGGTGAGTGGTATTGCCTGGGGGACCCTACTGAGGGTGCAATCGTAACCCTGGCCCAAAAAGCCGGCATAGACACCGTAAAATTGGAAGAAACCTACCCCGAACTGCACGAATTTGGTTTTGATTCGGCCCGCAAACGCATGAGCAGCGTGCGCCACTACGGCAAGGGCAAACAGACCTACCTGTTTGTAAAAGGCGCACCCGAGAGCGTGCTGGAGCGCTGCGACCAAATATGGGACCACGGCCACACCCGGCCCCTGCGCCCGGCCGACCGCAAATTTTTGCTGCAGTATAACGAGCGGCTTGCTAATCGGGCTATGCGCAACCTAGCCGTTGCTTACCGGGTACTGCCGGCCGGCTTTAAATCCCAAAGCTCTAGCCTCGACGAAGCCGAAACGCAGCTGGTCTGGCTCGGTATGGTCTCGATGATCGACCCCCTGCGCCCCGAAGTCCCCGCGGCTATGGATGCCGCCCGCCGGGCTCATATTAAAGTGTCGATTGTAACGGGTGATTACGCCCCCACGGCTCGGGCCATTGCCCTGCGTGCCCGCCTGGTCGAACACACCGAAGACGTTGTGGTGGTATCTGGCGAGGAGTTAAAAGCCCTGAGCGATTCGCGCGTCCTGGCTCTGGCCTGCCGCGGCGGCGTGATATTTTCGCGCGTGGCGCCAGAAGATAAGCTCCGCATTGTGTCGCTCGTGCAGGAAAGCGGCCGGGTGGTGGCCGTAACGGGTGACGGCATTAACGACGCGCCCGCACTCAAAAAGGCCGATATTGGTGTGGCCATGGGCGTTACCGGCACGGACGTTGCCAAACAAGCGGCCGAAATTGTTCTATTGGACGACAGCTTCCACACGCTGGTCGGCACCGTCCAGCAGGGCCGGATTATTTTCCAAAACATCCATAAAGGTGCATTGAGCGCTTTTACCAGTAACGCTGCCGAGCTAGTCGTCAACCTGCTCAGCCTGGCCGCAGCCACACTGTTTCATGTGCCGCTGGCTATCTCGGTCATGCTCATTTTGGCGATTGATCTTATTGCCGAGCTATTCCCCATTGCCGCACTCGGCGGCGACAAAGCCGACCGCGACCTCATGCTCGAAGCGCCCCGCGACCCCAAAGATCACATCTTAAATCGCTGGTCGATCCTCGACCTTACCTGGTGCGGTGCGCTTATTGGCGGCTTTGCCTTTGCTAACTACCTGTGGTTCTTTGCCCGCAGCCATGCCGACCCGCGCGCCGTTGGCGTCAACTCCAGCTTGCACCTCAAGGCCATGGCCCTCACCTATCTCACGATTGTGCTCTGCCAGCTGGCCAACATCTTGCAGCGGCGCAGTCAGCAGGGCTTATTTACGCGCTACCAGTTCCATAATAAGTCGCTGTGGATCGCCATGGGCTTTTCGCTGTTTTGCGTTTTAAATATTATCTACAACCCGTGGGTGGCGCCCTACTTTAAGGCCGGCCCGCTGAGCATTGTAGATTGGCTTTACGCGTTGGCTGCTATGGCTCTCTTTATCGCCATCCGGGAGTTCCACCGCTACAGCAAAAAACATAGCCGGCAAGCCGTGTTGGCCCTGCACCAGGCTAAAATCGGCAGCCGTTAAGCGGCCCGCGCGGCAATAAGAACAATAGCCACCCATTTACACCCTGTTGTTCTTAAGCGCGGCGCAGCAAAAGCGCCAGGGCCGTGCCGAAGCCCGTGGCGAGCACACGCCGGCGGCTTGGTTTTACTTTGCGGGCAAAAACAATAAAAGGGTCTTTGGCGATTTGCTGCGCCGTCCAGCCGTACATATGGGCGGCGGTGGCCACCGGCGTACGCACGCGGCGGGGCAAAAGCGCGTGCGCGGACGTGGCCTCGGCCTGCCACTGGGTATAGCGGCCCAGTTCAAAGCGTATAAAGGCCGCAAACTGCTCGGGGTGGGCACGGGCGGTGGCCTCTTGCACGTCGGACAAGCCAAAATGCCGCAAATCCTCCTGGGGGAAATAGCTGCGCCCCAGGGCGTTATCCTCGGCAATATCGCGCACAAAATTGATCCACTGCATGGCGCGGCCCTGCAGCATGGCGGCCTGGCCAGCGGTTGGGGGCAAGCGCATAATTTGGGCAAGCATCAGTCCAATTACCTCGGCCGAGCCGTGTACATACCCGAGCGTTTGGGCTAGAGTTTTGTAACGTGCGCCGTCAAGGTCGGCTTGCATGGAACTAAAAAAGGCCTGCACCCATGCCGGGTCAAAATTGTATTTAACAGACAGCTCGGCAATGTTTTTAGTAATAAGCGCGCGGCGTGTTTCACCCTTTTGAAGAGTGCGGGCGTGATCGTGGGGCGGATTGGCTTTGCTGGCCTCCCAGGCGTTATACACTGCCTGGAATTCTGCCCTGCGCGGAGGCACGACGTCCACCAAATCGTCCACGGTCCGCACAAAACTATAAAGCTTAAAAATATCAGCGCGCACTTCCCTGGGGAAAAACACCGAACTCCAGTAATAAGTTGTGCTGCCGCGCTTAAAAATCGTCGTTTCTACGGTGGCCATCTGCCCTTTAGTGTAGCGTACCGGGCGTAAATCTAGGCGTGAGCGTTGTGCGGCTTAGCTAACACCTGCTCGAGGTTGGCGTGGCCGGTGTTGGGGTCTACTTCGCCGTAGCGGAATTCTGGTGTTGCACCCCTAGTGCAGTCCACGGTGCCGTTTGCAGTCTGGAGCGTCAAATCCTCAAGATCTAAAGTGTATATCGGGCCTTGGTCGG
>Ga0070684_100000897_pt1 | contig 21069 bp, 23 predicted proteins | sample KBSC723LmetaG_FD_65653 | JGI IMG/M metagenome (GOLD analysis project Ga0070684, IMG submission 65653) | Corn rhizosphere microbial communities from Kellogg Biological Station, Michigan, USA - KBS C7.2-3L metaG | ecosystem: Host-associated > Plants > Roots > Rhizosphere ...
AGGTGAAGAATGGAGCCGTCGCCAAACAGGATCTCGACACGGCCATTCTGGGTGCGGACGCGATCGCCGGCAAGGAGCGGCATGTTCTCCGGCGACGCCTCGCGCCGTCCGTCTCGCTCCAGCAAGGCGGAGCCATCGACGAATGCGATGTGCGCAGGCGCGTCCGCGACGACGTTCGGTTGATCGGCCCGGTCAGGCGTCTGGGCCAGTGCGATGGACGTCGTCAACGCACCGAACAGTGCAACGGCGAAAAAGGACGGCCAGGAAACTCGACGGAAACCGAAGAGGCGGCGCATAAATGACCTCTGGCGCGCGTGGCGGGCTGGCAAGCGCCATTGTAGCACCAAGTTAGCGGAAGTCCAGTAGACCAGCTTGATTAATTGTAACTCATATTTTATACTGACGGCGTTATAAAGATTTGCCGCTCCTTGGGGTGGCAGGACGTGAGGACAACGGCATGAGCAAGATTATCGGTATCGACCTGGGGACCACCAACTCGGTTGTGGCTGTAATGGAAGGCGGAGAACCGGTAGTGATCACCAATCCCGAAGGCAGTCGCATCACGCCTTCTGTTGTGGGATTCACCAAGTCTGGTGAACGTCTCGTCGGCCAGGTGGCCAAGCGCCAGGCGGTCACCAACCCGGAAAACACCGTCTTCTCGATCAAGCGGTTCATGGGCCGCAAGTACGACGAAGTGAACGAGGAAATGAAGATGGTGCCCTACACGGTCGTGCGCGCCGGCAACGGCGATGTGCGCGTGAAGGCCGGGGGCAAGGAATACTCTCCACCCGAAATCTCCGCGATGATCCTGCAGAAACTGAAGCAGGCAGCGGAAGAGTATCTGGGCCAGACCGTCACCAAGGCCGTCATCACGGTTCCTGCCTACTTCAACGACGCGCAGCGTCAGGCTACGAAAGATGCCGGACAGATCGCCGGCCTCGAAGTGATGCGCATCGTCAACGAGCCGACGGCGGCGGCGCTCGCCTACGGGCTCGACAAGAAGAAGGACGAAACGATCGCCGTCTATGACTTCGGCGGCGGCACGTTCGACATTTCGATCCTGGAAGTCGGCGAGGGCGTCGTCGAGGTCAAGGCCACCAATGGCGACACGCATCTCGGTGGCGACAATCTCGACCAACGGGTGATCGACTGGATCGTCAGCGAGTTCAAGAAACAGGAAGGTATCGACCTGTCGAAGGACCGGATGGCGTTGCAGCGCCTGAAGGAAGCTGCGGAGAAGGCGAAGATGGAGCTCTCCACGGTGATGGAGACCGACATCAACCTGCCGTTCATTACGGCCGATCAGACCGGTCCGAAGCACCTCACGATGAAGCTGACGCGGTCGAAGTTCGAGCAGATCGTCGACGACCTGCTGCAGAAGACCGTTGGCCCGACCAAGCAGGCGCTCGCCGATGCCGGCGTCGATCCATCGAAGATTGATGAAGTCGTGCTGGTTGGCGGCTCGACGCGCATTCCGCGCGTGCAGGCGATCGTCAAGGATCTGTTTGGAAAAGAGCCGCACAAGGGTGTCAACCCCGACGAAGTCGTGGCCGTTGGCGCCGCCATCCAGGCGGGCGTCCTCGCTGGCGAAGTCAAGGATCTGCTGTTGCTCGACGTCACCCCGCTCTCGCTTGGTATCGAAACGCTGGGCGGCGTCATGACGACGCTGATCCCGCGGAACACCACGATTCCGACGCGCAAGAGCGAGACGTTCTCGACGGCGGCGGACAACCAGACGAGCGTCGAAGTGCACGTGCTGCAGGGGGAGCGGCCGATGGCGCGCGACAACCGTCCGCTCGGCAAATTCCACCTGACCGGCATTCCGTCGGCGCCGCGCGGGATGCCGCAAATCGAGGTCACTTTCGACATCGATGCGAACGGCATCGTCAACGTGTCCGCGAAGGACATGGCGACGCAAAAGGAACAGAAGATCACTATTACCGCGTCGAGCGGTCTCTCGAAGGATGAAGTCGACAAGATGATGAGAGAGGCCGAGTCGCACGCTGAAGACGATCGCAAGCGGAAGGAAGAGATCGAGACTCGCAACCACGCGGACCAGGCGGCATACGCGGCGGAGCGGATGCTCAAGGACAATGGCGACAAGCTGTCGGCGTCGGACAAGCAGCCCATCGAGTCGGCGATTGAAGATCTGAAGAAGGCGATCGAGAAGAACGACGTCGCGGAGATGAAGCGCACGATGGACGCGCTGAATGCCGCGCAGCACAAGGCGGCTGAAGTGCTCTACAAGGCGGCCAGCGGTGGTGGAAGTGCCGCGGGCGGCGCAGGCGGTCCTGGCGGCTCAGCGGATTCGAGCGGTGGTGGTTCCGCCCGCGGTGGTCAGGGCGACGTCATCGATGCGGAAGTGGTCGAGGAAGAGAAGAAGTAGGTATCAGTTGCCAGTTTCCAGTTTTAGTTTCCAGTAATGACGCTTACTGGGAACTGGGAACTGGCGACTGGGAACTATTCATGATCACATGGACTTCTACGTCATTCTGGGTCTGACTTCGGGCGCAAGTCCGGCCGAGATCAAGCGGGCGTATCGACGGTTGTCACGGCTGTATCATCCGGGCGTGAACCCGGGCGATCACCAGGCCGAAGCTGTTTTTCAGCGGGTCACCGAAGCGTATGAGACGTTGAGCGACCCGGCGAGACGGCAGGAATACGACTCCGCGGGAGGGCCGGCCAGTTCGCATGGTCAGCGAACGACGAGCGGCGCTTTCGAGTTCGCTGGTTTTGACTTCTCGTTCGCGGCGCGAGGAACCGATGCCGCAACGTTCAGCGAGTTGTTTGCGGAGGTGCTTCATCCAACGGCGGCGGACGAGGGCAAGTCCGAGGCCGGCGCTGATCTGCACGCCACGCTGACGGTGACGTTTGAGGAATCGCTTCGCGGCGTGGATCGGCAGATCGTCGTCACGCGTCAGGTCCCGTGTAACGCGTGTGCCGGGGCGGGACTTGTGCGGACCCCAGAAGGACGATGTTCCCTTTGCCAGGCAACAGGGAAGGTTCGCTGGGCGCGCGGCCACATGGTGTTCTCCAAGTCGTGCGCCGCGTGTGGCGGGACGGGCCGACAGCGGTTTCAACGGTGCGAGGTGTGCGGCGCGCACGGAAGGCTGGTGAGAAGCGAGCCAGTGCCGGTGCGGGTACCTCCGGGCGTTCAGAGCGGTTCGCGACTCAGGATTCAGGAACGAGGCAACACCGGGCGGCGTGGAGGGCACAGCGGCGATCTGTTCGTAGACATCCAGGTTCAGCCGCATCCGCTCCTCCGGCGCGAAGGGGATCACCTCTTCCTCGTCGTTCCGGTTGCGGTTCACGAGGCGGTCCTTGGTGCCCGCATCGAGGTGCCAACGCTGGACGGCCTCGCCCGGCTGCGAATACCACCTGGCACCCAGGGCGGACAACAGTTCCGGTTGACCGGCCGTGGCGCGCCCACAGCATCCGGCTACGGAGATTTGATTGTTGAAGTGAAGCTCGTGCTTCCGTCGGTTGCCGATGAACGCTCGAAGGAACTGATGCGGGAATTTGGACGGCTGAACTCGGAAGATGTGAGGCGGGACTTGCAGCTATGACCGCGAAACGTTCGGGCAAAGCGTATTACATGATCAGCGCGGTGGCGCAGAAGTACAACATCCACCCGCAGACGCTCCGCCTCTACGAGCGCGAGGGATTGCTGAAGCCATCCCGGACCGAAGGCAACACGCGGCTGTATTCGGAAGAAGACCTCGAACAGCTGGAAACGATCCTGTCGCTGACGCGTGATCTCGGCGTCAACCTTGCCGGCGTCGAAATCATTCTCAACATGCGCCGGAAGATCGAAGCGATGCAGCACGAGGTCAACGAGTTCATTGACTACGTCAAGCACGAGCTCTCGCGCGGCATCGGCGACTGGGAGCAGCGGCTGAGCACGGCACTGGTGAAGTCGTCACCCACCGACCTCGTTCGTTCGACAACCGTCACCGCGGCTCCTGAAACGTCCGTCGAACCGGAGCACGTCGAAGAGCCTCGTCGCAAGGCATAGCTCTAGCGGTCGATTCGTTCCTCACGATCGAATTTCCGCATTGCGATTCCGGTCGGTGCGCTCTACAATCACGAGTCACGTTCCTTCATCCGCTTCCCTCATGTCCTGCGATCTTTGCGACGATACCGGCTGGAAGGCTGTAGAAGCTGACGGCATTCGCCGTGTCGTGCGATGCGACTGCTGGCGCGAGGGTCTTGCCGCGCGCCTTCTGGCGGAAGCGCGCATTCCGCCACGTTATCGACGCTGCGATCTTGATGCCTTCGTCACCTACCCTAACGAGAAGCTGCTCACAGCGGTCAAACAGGCGCGCCGGTTCGCTGAAGAGTTCCCTGCGCCTCGGAAGGGTCTCTGCCTGATTGGCCCGCCCGGAATCGGGAAGACGCATCTCGGCGTTTCGGTGCTGCGTTACGTGATTCTGGCGAAGGGGGCGCGTGGTCTTTTTTACGACGTGCGCGATCTCCTGCGCGTGATCCGCAGCACATACAACCCGCTGGTACGGACCGCGGAAATGGATGTGCTCCGTCCGGTGATGGACGCCGACCTGCTCGTGCTCGACGACCTCGGATCCGAGAAGACGTCGGAGTGGGTCGAAGAGACGATGAACCTGATCGTGAACACGCGATATAACGAACGCCGCCACACGATCTTTACGTCGAACTACGACGACACGCCAGACGATGCGGATCCAGACTGCCTCAAGGCGCGAATCGGGTTCCGGATTCACTCCCGGTTACACGAGATGTGCGACTTCCTCGAGTACGATGGCGCTGACTATCGTCACCTGCCTCCCAACGGCGGCGTTGACGATCTCGTTATGCTCTGGAAGCGGTCACCGGGCCGTCGAGTCCTTCCCACAAGAGCAAAAGGGCCGGTCCGGGCACAATTGAAGACGCCGGATCCAAAAGGAAGCGATCTCCCGTGGACTGGCGGCAAGGCGGGCACGTAATCGACATTCGACATTCAGCATTCAGCATTCAACATTCAGCATTCCCGATGCTGGGCCTCTACCTTCACGTCCCCTTCTGCTCGTCCATCTGCAATTACTGCAACTTCAACCGTGGTTTGCTCAACGGCGAGCTGAAAGACCGTTACGTCGCCGCGGTCGAGCGCGAAATTGCCGGTTCCGGACTAGGAGAGCCGGCCGATACGCTTTTCTTTGGCGGCGGCACCCCGTCGCTTCTCGATCCGTCAGAAATTCGTCGCTTGATCGCCGCGTGCCGTGACGCATTCTCACTCGCGAACGACGCGGAGATCACGCTTGAAACGAATCCGGAGACCTCAACGGTTGAACGGATGGCTGGCTTTCGTGAGGCGGGCGTGACACGGATCAGTTTTGGCGTCCAGTCGTTCCGGGACGATGAACTGAAGCGGCTCGGTCGTGTTCATTCCGCGGCGCGCGCGCGGGAGGCGGTGCGCGAGGCACGCCACGCGGGATTCGACAACGTCTCGCTCGATCTCATGATGTGGTTGCCGCAGCAGACGCCGGCGCACTGGGGCGAAAGCGTTGACGCGTTGATTGAGGTTTCTCCGGAACATGCTTCGCTGTATTTGCTCGAGCTCTATCCGAACGCGCCGTTGAAAGAAGACATGGCCCGCGCGGGTTGGTCTCTCGCCCCCGACGACGATGCGGCGGAGATGTATCTGTGGAGTCTCGATCGGCTCGATCGGGCCGGCTATCACCAATATGAAATCTCAAACGTGGCGCGCCGCGGATTCGAGTCCCGCCACAATCTCAAATACTGGCAGGACGACGAGTGGGTTGGGTTTGGCTGCGGGGCACATTCCACGCGAAACGGTGTCAGATGGAAAAACGTCGCCGCCACGGACGAGTACATTAGTCGCCTCCGCGCCGGACAGAGCGTGGTCGGGGAACGGCGGATCCTGTCGCGTGAGACGCGGCTTGAAGAAGCATTGTTTACCGGTCTTCGCTTGACGGAGGGACTCGACCTCGATGTCGTGGGCCAGCGCTATAACGTGGACGTATGGGCTCGGTACGGAACGTCCCTTCAACCATCCCTAGACGCGGGACTGGCCATCCGCGAAGGCTCGCGATTGCGTTTGTCGCGCGACGGCATGCTTCTCGCTAACGAGATTTTGTCGGTGTTTGTGTAGCGAGGAAAACGGCATCTTCCGCTAGGCATCGGGCCGGGGTGTACGGTAGAGTGTGGCTTTGTTTTTCACCTTGCCATTCGGTCAAGGAGGAGATTGAATGCGTCGTCCCTTCGTCACTTCGACTGTTGGTCTTGCGCTGGTGCTCGCACCCGCAGTGTTGTTTGCTCAGACTCCTGCCCCGCCAGCCGCAGGCCAGGCGCCAGCCGCCCAGGAGCCGGCGAAACCGGCAGGGCCGAAGCTTTCGATCGCGAGCCCTACCGGCGTCTTGCTGGTGCCAATCAAGCCGGATCAGACAGCTGCATTCGAAGAGTTTGCTAAGAAGCTGAAGGCGGGCCTCGCCAAGTCCACAGACCCACAGCTGCAGGAGCAGGCGAAGGGTTTCAAGATCTTCAAGTCGGCGGAGCCCTTCGGCAAGAACGCGCTGTACGTCATCGTGATCGACCCGGTCGTGCCGAGCGTCGAGTATGACGTGTTCGCGATGCTGCAGAAGACGATGACCCCGGATGAACTGCGGGCACCGGAAACGGCCGAGATGTGGAAGCGTTTCACCGGCGCGTTCGCCGGCGGCCCGAGCCTTCTGAGCCTGACGCCGATCGGACAGTAAGAAGAGTTAAAAGTTAAAAGTTAGAAGTTAAAAATACGGTGGGGCCAAGGGAACTCTTGTTTCCTTGGCCCTTCGTCGTTGGTTGCCCTGTCACTTTTTCCTTTTAACTTTTAACTTCTTAAAACTTCAGATTAATCCCCGCATAAAACCGCTGCGGCTTCGCATAGAGCGGCGAACCCTTCAGTGTGAACACGCGATAGTCGAACCGCAATCGCAGCGGACCGGCCAGCGACAACTTGATTCCTCCGCCGATATTGGCCCCGAAGTTTGTATCCGATCGAGTGCTCAGCGTTTCGTGAAAGGCTCCGCCGCCGGCGGTCCCGTAAAACTGCATGCCTCCGATCGGAAACGGCGTCTGAACCAGGCCGTTGAACATGTAGGTCCAGAGTCCGGGCGCACCCTCCGGAAGATCTTCATTTGTATGCGCGTACTCGAACTCGAATCCGACGATGACGAGCCCCATGCCGACGCCGAAGCCCTTGACCGTGCGTGCCGTGGGTGTGGGGTTCGCGCCGAGGAAGGCGGTGATGTCGGCTGACGCGGTCGACGGGTGAAGGAGACAAAGGGAAAAGGCAAAAGGCAAAAGGTAAAAGTGACGGAGTCGCATGCCAAGAGCATAGCTCGCCTTTTTCCCTTTTCCCTTGTACGCTCCTGTCGATGGATTTTCGGCCCACGGAAGAGCAGGAGCTGCTTCGCCGTACGGTGCGTGAGTTTGCGGAAGCGGAAATTCGTCCACACGTCATGGAGTGGGACGAATCGCAGCACTTCCCGATGGAGCTCTTGCCGAAGCTCGCCGATCTCGGACTCATGGGGATCCAGTTCGGCGAGGAGTACGGCGGATCGGCGATGTCGGCGGTCGACTACTGCATCTGCATCGAAGAGCTTGCCCGAGTGTGCCCGGCGATTGCGCTGTCGATCGCGGCGCACAACGGCCTCTGTACGTCCCACATCGCGATGTTCGGAAACGACGCGCAGAAGAGTCGGTTTCTGCCGCGGCTCATTCGCGGGGAGGTGCTCGGCGCGTGGGGACTCACGGAGGCCGGAGCCGGCAGCGATGCCGCCAGCATGCGCACCACCGCGACTCGTCAGGGACAATGCTGGGTTCTCACCGGGTCGAAGAGTTTCATTACGCACGGCAGCATCGGCGGCGTGATGGTCGTAATGGCGGTAACCGATCGCACCAAGGGACATCGCGGTATCTCTGCATTTGTGGTCGAACACGGCACGCCCGGGATGAGGGCAGGGAAGAAGGAGAACAAGCTCGGCATGCGCGCGAGCGATACGAGCGAAGTCGTGTTCGAGGATTGCCGCGTTGCCGCCGAACAGCTTCTCGGTGAAGAAGGGCAAGGGTTCATCAACACGCTCCAGGTGCTCGATGCCGGACGAATCGGGATTGCGGCGCTGTCAGTTGGACTGGCACAGGGCGCTTACGAAGCGGCGCTGCGGTACTCGAAGGAGCGTCGCCAGTTCGGTCAGCCCATCGCCGCCTTTCAGGCCATCCAGTGGAAACTTGCCGACAACGCGACGCGGATTGAAGCGGCGCGGCTCCTCACCTATCGTGCCGCGTACCTGAAGGACCGCGGCGTCCGGACGACGCGCGAGTCGTCCATGGCGAAATTGTTTGCCAGTGAAATCGCAGTGAAGGCGGCAGACGATTGCGTCCAGATTCACGGCGGCTACGGCTTCGTCAAGGACTATCCGGCGGAGAAGTATTTTCGCGACGTCAAGCTCGTGACCATCGGAGAAGGCACCAGCGAGATTCAGCGGCTGGTCATCGCGCGGCAACTGCTGGGACAGTGAGTACGCCGCCTGCCCTGTCGCAACGCGTGCTCGACGGTGATCCCCGCGCCCTCGCCCGCGCCATTTCCCTCATCGAAGATGAAGCGACGGCCGGTACGGAGCTGGTCCGTCAGATCTTTCCGCGAACCGGCCGCGCGTATCTGATTGGGATCACCGGCGCACCTGGGTCAGGCAAGAGCACGCTGGTCGATCGGCTCACCGCGGAAATCCGAAAGACATCCAGGACAGTCGGGGTCGTGGCCGTTGATCCCACCAGCCCGTTCAGTGGCGGTGCGATTCTCGGGGACCGGGTGCGCATGCAAACGCACGCGGGAGATGCCGGCGTGTTCATCCGCAGCATGGCGACGCGCGGTCATCTCGGAGGATTGGCGCGAGCGACCAGCGAGGTTGCGCTCGTTCTCGACGCCGCCGGGAAAGACGTCGTCATCATCGAAACCGTGGGCGTCGGCCAGGACGAGGTCGACATCGTCCGCACGGCGGATGTGTCAGTCGTGACGCTGGTTCCCGGAGCAGGCGACGAGGTTCAGGCGCTCAAGGCAGGGATCATGGAGATTGCCGACATCTTCGTGGTGAACAAGGCGGATCGCGAAGGGGCTGATCGGACAGCTGCATCGATCGAGGCGAACCTGTCGCTGCAGACGTTCGCCGCGGGGGAGTGGCGGCCGCCAATCCTGAAAACGGAGGCCACTACGGGCCGAGGCGTTCCCGAGCTGCTGGAGATGATTGAGCGCTTTCGCGCACACACGACGGCGTCCCAGAAAGCTCGTCGTCGTCAGCGCGCGGAGTACCGCTTGCGCGAGCTGCTCGCGCGGCGTTTTCTGGAGCACGTGGAACGTCGCGTTCTCGGTGCCGGCGAGCTCGATCGGATCCTGGACCGCATGGATGCCCGCGAGCTCGATCCTTACACTGCCGTCGACGAAATCATGAAGAGAGCCATATGAAGGCAACGCTGGATCACATCGGCATCGCGGTCGCCAACCTGGAAGAGGCGCTGCGGTTCTATCGCGACGCGCTCGGCCTCGAGATCGAAGCGCCGGAAGACGTGCCCTCGCAGCGCGTCAGGGCGCACTTCATTTCGACGGGGGAGTCTGCGCTCGAATTGCTCGAAGCGACCGATGCCGACTCGCCAATTGCGAAGTATCTTGCGCGCCGTGGTCCCGGCATCCACCACATCACGCTGCGTGTCGACGATATTGCCGCGGCACTCGCGAGGCTGAAGTCGCGCGGTGTCCGCTTGATCGACGAGACTCCTCGACCGGGAGCCCACGGATCGCTGGTGGCGTTCATCCACCCCGCGAGTGCGCACGGGGTGCTCGTGGAGTTGAAGCAGGGGACCAAATGATCTGGTTCGAGGAGGTTCGGTCGGGTTCTGCTGGGTTCTGCCAGGCTCGTTCAGGGTTCCACAAGGTCGACTTGGTCAATTCAGCAGGATGCAGGTGGAATGTTGCGAACCCGGTAGAACCTGGAACCTTGCAGAACCTAGAGAACGAACCTTGTAGAACCCCGCAGAACCTTGTCGAACCCTGCACAACCTGCAAATGTCAGCTATTTCGCTCGGCGATCTCGAACTGACCTCTCTCTTCGACGGCTTTTTACGTCTGGACGGCGGCGCGATGTTTGGCGTCGTGCCGAAGACGCTGTGGGAGAAGCGGGCTCCTGCCGACGAGAAGAACCGCATCACGCTGGCGATGCGCCCGCTGCTGGTGCGCGGCGGCGGCTTCACCATGCTCATCGACGCCGGCGTCGGCGACAAGATGGATGCGAAGAACACCGCGATTTATGCAATCGATCGCACCCGGAGTCTGGATCAGTCGCTGTCGGACGCCGGGCTTGACGCCAGCGGCATCGAGATCGTTCTCGCATCGCACCTCCACTTCGACCACGCGGGAGGATTTACGACGCGAGATCGAGCCGGCAACGTTGTTCCGCGTTTCCCGCGAGCGCGGTATGTGGCGCGGACGGGAGAATGGGAGGATGCGACGCATCCGCACGAGCGGAACCGCGCGAGCTACTTGCAGGAGAACTTCGTTCCGTTGATGAGCGCCGGCGTGCTCGATCTCGTGCCAGGCGACGACGTCGTCGCGACAGGCGTGCGCGTTGTCCGCACCGGTGGACACACGATGCACCATCAAATCGTGATGATCGAGTCAGCTCGCCGCACGGCGGTGTTCGCTGCCGATCTCGTGCCGACGACGGCCCACATCGACGAGCCGTGGATCATGGGCTACGACCTGTATCCGATGGACACCCTCGCCTTCAAGCGGACGTTCATCCGCGAGGCGATCGACCGCGAGTATCTGGTCTTTTTCGAGCACGATCCAGCGATCGCCGCCGGCTACATTCGCGAGCAGAACGGCCGGAAGTACGTCGAACCGCTTGGAGAGTGAAGTACAATCGGTGAATTTGTGACTTGATGACTTGGTGAATTGAGGGCTGGCGGTCATGCCAGCGATTGCGGACAATTTGATCCCGTCGCTAATTCACCAATTCACCAATTCACAGACTCACCGATTCACCAACTGCATATGGCTTCAATTGGCATCATTGGCGGCAGCGGTCTGTACGACATGGCGGAGCTGACCGACCGCCGCGAAGAGCGAATCGTCACGCCGTTCGGCGAACCGTCGGCGCCGTTCGTGACCGGCACGCTGCGCGGAAAGCAAGTCGCCTTCCTCGCGCGACACGGCGTCGGCCATCGGCTGCTCCCGAGCGAATTGAATTTCCGCGCCAACATCTACGGGTTCAAGACACTCGGCGTCGAGTACATCATCTCGGCCAGCGCCGTCGGTTCGCTCAAGGAGCAATACCGCCCGCTGGACATGCTGATCCCGGATCAGTTCTTCGATCGCACGAAGGGACGGGTTTCGACCTTTTTCGGGCGAGGACTGGTGGCCCACGTCGGGTTCGCGCATCCCTTCTGCGCACCGCTTAGCGATGTCGCGTTTCAGGCCGCACAGGCGGCAGGAGTGGGCGCGGCGTCGAGCGTCCTGCCGCCGTCGCCGGTCGTGCACAAGGGGGGCACCTACGTGTGCATGGAGGGGCCGCAGTTCTCGACGCTGGCCGAATCGAAGCTCTATCGATCCTGGGGCATGGACGTCATCGGCATGACCAATCTTCAGGAGGCAAAGCTCGCGCGCGAGGCCGAGATCTGCTACACCACCATTGCGCTGATCACCGACTACGACTGCTGGCATCCCTCGCACGACCAGGTGACGGTGGAGATGATCGTCGCCAACCTGATGCAGAACGCGGCAAACGCGCAGCGGGTGATCGCTGCCGCGATCGACCGATTGCCGTTCGAGCGCACGTGCGAGTGCGCCTCCGCGTTGAAGTACGCAATCATCACCCGCCCTGAGGCAATCCCCGCGGACATCAAGCGGGAGCTGGCGCCGCTCGTGGGGAAGTATCTTTCTTAGCGGCTAGCGGCTAGCGGCTAGCGGCTCGCGGCTCGCGGCTCGCGGCTCGCGGCTCGTCCGCGATCGCGCTTCGCGCTACGGCGAGACAAGCTCGAGCGGTTCGAGGATTCGCGATCGAGAGGATTCGAGGATCAGCGATTCGCGATGAGTGATTAGTGATCAGTGATTAGTGATCAGTGATTCGAGGACCAGCGCAAGATGAACATAGTAGTGACCGGCTCTATCGCCTTCGACTATTTGATGTCCTTTCCCGGGAAGTTCACCGAGCACTTCCTGCCGGAACACATGTCGCGGGTGAGCCTCAGCTTTCTCGTCGACTCCATGGACAAGCGGCGCGGGGGCTGCGCGCCGAACATTGCTTACACGCTGGCGCTGCTCGGCGAACGGCCGCGGCTGATGGCGACCGCCGGACAGGATTTTTCCGACTACCGGCGTTGGCTGGAAGCGGCGCAGGTGGATACGTCGCTGGTGCGGGAGATCGACGGCAAGTTCACCGCGTCCTTTTTCTGCAGTACGGATGTCGACAGCAATCAGATCGCGTCGTTCTATACCGGCGCGATGGCGAATGCCGGCGAACTCTCGTTCCGCGACGTGCCCGACTGCGGGCTCGCGATCGTCTCGCCAAACGACCCGGGAGCCATGCTCCAGTATGCCGACGAGTGCCGGACGCTCGGAATTCCCTTTGTTTGGGATCCGGGGCAGCAGTGCGCCCGGATGTCTGGCGACGAGCTCCGCGACGGGATGGCGTCAGCCACGATCGTCATCAGCAACGACTACGAGTTCGAGTTGATCCGCCAGAAAACGGGCCTCGATGAGACCGCGATCCTCGCGCGGAGCGGCGCGCTCGTGATCACCCGCGGCGAAAACGGCTGCTCTATCCTCGAGCGGCATCAGACCACGGACGTGCCTGCGGTGCCGCCCCACCGGATCGTCGACCCGACGGGAGTCGGCGATGCCTTCCGCGGCGGATTCCTCAAGGGCATGGCGCGCGGCGCAAGCTACCGCGTGTGTGCTCAGATTGGCAGCGTCGCCGCCACCTACGCCCTCGAGCATCTCGGCGGTCAAAGCCACGCCTTTACGTGGCCGGAGTTCTTCGAGCGATACGAACGACATTTTGGCCACGCCGCCGGACTCTAACGGCCAGGGTTCTACGAGGTTCTACTGGGTTCTACAGGGTTCTACGGGGTTCTGCGCGCGCTGCAACGGTGTTTCTGCGGTTGCCGCTCTAGAACGAACCTCGTAGAACCATGCAGAACCTGTAGACCCCCGAGGTTCGTGAGGCTTTCTGCCACGAGTGGGCCGCTGGTCGACGTTTCCCGGGTGAAACTTACGTAGCTTCGGATTTCGGCGCGCGAACCTTTTGCTATTTTCCCGGCAATTCGTTATCGTCAGCCGCGGAACGGGCCTTGCACAGGGCCCGCTGGTGAGGAGGTGCTCGTGAAACGCCTCGCCTTGTTTTGCTCCTCGTCGTTCATCGCCCTGACCCTCGTGTTCCCGGTCAGCGCTCAGAATCCCGCGCCGAGTCAACCGTCGTCGAACCCTCCGTCAGCAAACGAGGCGTCGCCGAATCAGGCCCCGCAAGAACGCGTGTTCCGAGCCGGCGCCAGCCTGGTCGCGCTCAACGTGACGGTGAGCGACGGCAAGCGGCTCGTGCCCGGCCTTGTCCAGAACGACTTCTCCGTCTACGAGGACGGTGTTCTTCAGCAGGTTCAGTTCTTCGAGTCGCACGAGGTGCCGATCGATCTGATCCTCCTCATCGACACCAGCGCGAGCATGGCCGACAAAATGGACACCGTCCACGAAGCAGCGATTGGTTTCCTCAAGACCTTGCGTGATGCGGATCGGGGAGCGATCGTCACGTTCGGCGACAACGTCAACATCGTGCAGCCGCTTTCGACCGATCGGCCCGCGCTCGAGCAGGCCGTCCGTCAGGCGCAGGCGCACGGCTCGACCGCGCTCAACAATGCGCTCTACGTGGCCTTGAAGCAGTTTGCGCGATCCGCACAGCAGGCGGGTGAAATCCGACGCCAGGCGATTGCCATGCTGTCGGATGGCGAGGACACCTCGAGCGTCATCACGTTCGATGACGTGCTCGCGATGGCGCGAAAGAGCGGCATCAACATCTACACGATCTGTCTGCAGAACCGCTATTCCTCGGCGCGAGCAGAATCGACGCGCAAGTATTTCTCCGAATCCGATTTCGCGATGAAGACACTCGCGCAGGAGACTGGGGCGCTCTCGTATTTCCCGCAGTCGGTGCAGGAACTGAAAGGAATCTACGCCGGTATTTCAGACGAGCTGTCCAACCAGTACTCGATCGGCTACTCACCGTCCAATTGGCGACCGGATGGCCGTTTCCGGCGAATCGTCGTCAAGGTGAATTCCCATCCGGAATTCCAGCCGCGGGCGCGGCAGGGCTATACGGCGGAGATGCCGCATACGACGCCGTCGCTCCAGCCGCCGGTGCGATAGAACGAGAACCACGCCCGTAGCGCGACCCGTCGGGGGCGCGTCAGAGCACACGATGGGGACGACGGCGTTGAAGCGCCACGCTACAATCATCGAGTGTCCCGCCTCTTATCCGTTGCGCTCACCATCGCCGCACTCGTGTGGTGCTACACGCTGATTGCCGCTCCTTACGCGCTTACCAGCGACAGTCCGCGGCTGGTGTCCGCGGCGGCCACGATATATAGCGTCGCCGGGCTGATCTGCCATCAGCGCGCGGCGCGATCGTTTCATCTTGCTGGTGTGCAGCTTCCGGTGTGCGGCCGATGCACGGGACTGTATCTGTCGGGAGCGCTCGGCGCGATGCTGGGCTGGGCGGCGTCGAGGCGCCCGCGGCCGGTTTCCTGGACACGGCGCCTCCTCTTCTTCACAGCGCTTCCAACCGCACTCAGCGTCGTCGTCGAGTATTTCGGGCTCGCGCAGCCATCGAATCTCGGCCGTGCCCTGGCCGCGGTGCCACTCGGCGCGGCCGCGGGATGGATCTTTGTTCAGTCGCTTCTCGCCGAGGCAAGCGCGGAGCGTCGAACGCGGCAGGCAACTTCGCCCGAGGTGTACACGGGATGACCCTGACGGATGCGTTATGATGCACAGTGAGATATGACGACGAAATCGACGACAGCCGAGCGACCGCGCACCGCCGCGGAGCCGGGTATGCTCGTGCTGTTGTGTCTGGCCGCGTGGCTCGTTCCCGGGGCCGGTCATTTGTGGATGGGCAGACGGCAGAAGGGCTTCGTTTTCCTGCTTGCGCTGCCGGCGATGTTCCTGATCGGCCTGCTCTTGAAGGGGCGGGTGTTTCCGTTCGAGTTGTCTGACCCGCTGGTCGCGCTGGCCGCCGTCGCCAACCTGCTGGCCGGAGCCCCCTGGATCATCGCGCGCATGATGGAGGCTGGCGCCGGAACGGTCACCGCTGCGACCTATGAGTACGGGAACTGCTTCTTGATCGTGTCGGGCCTGTTGAATTTCCTCGTGATCCTCGACGCCTACGACATCGCGCTCGGCCGCAAGTGATGAGAGTCAAAACCAGTCGTCGCTTGGCGAACGAGCTTGCGAGTGAGCCCACGCGAACGGAGCGAGCCGACGAAGCGGCTCGCGAGAGAGCGTGTGGGGGAGTCCGAGGGGCGACGCCCCTCGGGTAAGTAATGACGAGTCACTTCCTCCTGCTCATCCTCTTCTCGTTCTTCGTGTCGCTCGTGTTCAGCGTGCTCCTTCGCGACGAGCCGCAGGACCAGTTTCGCACCGGCGCGATGATGTTTGGCGGATTCATCGCTACGGCACTCGTTCTTGGCTGGTTGATGTTTCCGTTCCCGCTGTGAAGCGGCCGATTGATTTGCGCTCCCCGCGGTTGCTGTGGGGACCCGTCGTCTTGATGCTGCTGGTGATCTTTGCGGCATCATCGATTCCCAATCTGACCAGGCTGCCTGGCAATATTTCTGACAAGTCGGGACACTCGATCGGGTATGCCATGCTCAGCGCGTTGATCCTCCGCGCGCTTGCCGGCGGCCGGCTGAGTGGCGTGACCTGGAGGCGCTGCCTCGCGGCGATCATCCTCGCCACGCTGTACGGCGTCACCGACGAATTCCATCAGTTGTTCGTACCGGGACGGAGCGCCGATCCCTACGACGTGCTAGCGGATTTCGTCGGCGCATCGATAGGTTCGACGCTTGGATGGCTGGCAAGCGCTGCACACCGGTGGGGTATACTCGGTTCTTCGTCATGACGCTCGATACGCTCGAGAACATCCTGGTCGAACGCGACGGCGCCACCGCCACCATCACCATCAATCGACCGAAGGTCCTCAACGCGCTCAGCACGCAGACGATCGATGAACTCCGCCGCGCGGTGCTCGCGCAGAAGTACGACGACGGGGTTCGAGTGGTGATCGTCACGGGCGCTGGAGACAAGTCGTTCGTCGCCGGAGCGGACATCAATGAGCTTGCCGCTCAGACGCCAACCGGTGGCCGCGACCTCTCGCTGCGGGGTCAGCACGTCTTCGATCTGATCGAGAATCTTGGCAAACCGGTGATCGCGGCGATCAACGGCTACGCGCTTGGTGGAGGATGCGAGCTGGCGCTCGCGTGCACGATTCGCATTGCCGCCGACACGGCGCGCCTCGGCCAGCCGGAAATCAACCTCGGCATCATTCCCGGGTATGGCGGGTCTCAGCGGTTGACGCGATTGATCGGTCGCGGTCCCGCACTGGAGATGCTGCTGACCGGGGACCAGATCTCGGCCGCCGACGCCTACAGGCTCGGGCTCGTCAACCGTGTCGTCACCGCCGCGAACCTGATGGGCGAAACACGTAAGCTGGCCCATACCCTCGCGTCCAAGGCTCCGGTTGCCGTGCGCTACATCCTCGATGCGGTCACCAAAGGCATCCAGATGCCGTTGCCCGATGCGCAACTGTTCGAGGCGACGCTGTTCGGATTGGTTGCCGCGACCGAGGACATGCGCGAGGGCACGAAAGCATTCCTGGAAAAACGCAAGCCGGAGTTCAGGGGGAAGTAGCCGGTGCGCCATCAGGATTCCGCGACTCCTCCGGCGGGGCTGCCCGGAGCAGCCGGGTACCGGTTTGCGGTGATCGTTTCCCGATTCAACGACGCCATCACCGGTGCGCTCCGCGACGGCGCGCACGCCGCGCTTTCCGAAGCCGGCGCGGCGCCGGCCGATGTCGAGGAGTTCAACGTGCCCGGCGCGTTCGAGCTGCCGCAGGCGGCGCGGCTGGCCGCCGAAACGGCGCGGTTCGATGCGGTCATCTGTCTCGGCTGCGTGATTCGCGGAGAGACGCCGCACTTCGAATACATTTCGTCGTCGGTCGCGCACGGGATCATGGAAGCCGCGGGCGAGACCGGCATTCCGATTGTGTTCGGCGTGCTGACGACAGACAGCGAAGCCCAGGCGCGTGAACGGGCGAAGCCCGGTCGCGACAACAAGGGGTGGGAAGCGGCGGCCGCCGGCATCGAGATGGCGGTCCTCTTCCGCCAGATGGGACGCGCGCCCGCTCGTACGACCAGCCGTGCGTTCGGGTTCGAGCCGGAAAAGGCGCGCGGCGAATCATGACCAGCGGCGATCCAGGAGGTCGCCGCCGTGCACGCGAAGCCGCGCTGCAGATGCTGTATCAGTCGGAGGTGGGCCGCGCCAGCGCGTACGAAGCGATCGCGACGTACTGGCCCGCTCATGACGCCGATGGCGAGCTGACCGACGCACTCCGCGAGTTCGCAAACGCGCTGGTCCGCGGCACGCTCGATCGGATCACGGAGATCGACGCGATCCTCGCGTCCCACGCCCAGAACTGGCGAATCGAGCGGATGGCCGTGATCGATCGGCTCGTCCTGCGGCTTGCGATCTACGAACTGATGGCCGATCCGGACACACCCTCGCGTGTCGTCATCAACGAAGCGCTCGAGCTTGCACGCTCGTACAGCGGGGAAGAGGCGGTGCGGTTTGTGAATGGCGTGTTGGATGCGGTGCGCAAAGAGCTGAGACCTGAGTAACGGAGATGACGGAGATCACGGCACAAGATCAACACGGAGGCACGGAGGAGGCCAGGATACCGGTGGCGGCGCGACCACTCGCATCCCGGCTTTCTCCGTGTCTCCGGGTCTCCGTGTTGAATGCTCGTTCCGTGCCCTCCGTCTCCTCCGTTGACAAGAAGCATGACTGAACACGAACGAGAATCCGACCTCCTGCGCCAGCGCCGCGCGAACTTCGACGAGATTGCTCGGCTGGGGATCGATCCCTACCCTCGCAAGTTCGAGCGGACGGATACGATTGCCGACCTCGTCGCCGCGCACGGCGCGAAGACGAAGGAAACGCTCGAAACGGAGGCGTTCCATACGAGGACTGCCGGCCGCATCCTCGCGATTCGCAGCTTTGGTAAGGCGAACTTTCTCGTGCTGTCGGACGGTCGCGAGAAGATCCAGGCTTATGTCCGTCAGGATTCGATGCCAGAGACGGACTTCGCCGTCTTCAAGTTGCTCGACTTTGGCGATTACGTTGGCGTCGAAGGCAAGCTCTTTCGCACCAAGACCAACGAGCTGACCATTCACGCGTCGTCGCTTCAGTTTCTCGTCAAGTGCTTCGAACCGCTGCCCGAAAAGTGGCACGGCCTCCAGGACGTCGAGATCCGGTATCGACAGCGCTATCTCGACCTCATCGTCAATCCCGATGCGCGAAAGGTGTTTCACGTCCGCAGCAAGGTGCTGGCGTCGATTCGCGGGTTCCTGAACGCGCGGGGCTACCTGGAAGTCGAGACGCCGATGATGCAGCCGATCGCGGGTGGTGCGCTGGCGCGGCCATTTACCACGCACCACAACGCGCTCGACATCCCGCTCTTTCTCCGAGTGGCGCCGGAGCTGTACCTGAAACGGCTGGTCGTCGGCGGACTCGAACGCGTGTATGAAATCAATCGTAATTTCAGGAATGAGGGGATCTCGACCCAGCACAACCCCGAGTTCACGATGCTCGAGTTCTACCAGGCCTACAGCGACTACCAGGAGTTGATGGCGATGACCGAAGAGATGCTGTCGGCCTGCGCGCGGGAGGCCATCGGCACCGACAGCATCACGTTCGGGGCGCATCAGATTTCGCTCGCTCCGCCCTACCGCCGTGTGTCGCTGCGTGAAGGTGCGCGCGCGAAGGCCGGCGAACGCCTGGGGACGGCGGTTAGCGACGAGGACTTGCGCAGGGCTGACACCGCTGCGGCTCTGGCGCGGCGGTTGCGCCTCGAGATCCAGCCATCCTGGGGAGCGGGGAAGATTGCCACCGAGATCTTCGAGCGTCTGAACGAAGCCGACCTCGTCCAGCCGACGTTCGTGTACGATTTTCCGACCGAAGTCTCGCCGCTGTCCAAGCAGAAGCCTGACGATCCCGACACCGTCGAACGCTTCGAGCTGTATGTCGGAGGGTTCGAGATCGCGAATGCGTTCAGCGAGCTGAACGATCCGGCCGAACAGCGGCGCAGGTTCGAGGCGCAGCTCGCCGATCGCGCGGCGGGCGATACCGAAGCGCACGCGATGGACGAAGACTACATCCGCGCCCTCGAGTACGGCCTCCCACCCACCGCCGGCGAAGGCGTCGGCATCGATCGGCTGGTGATGCTGCTCACCAACAGCCCGTCGATCCGCGACGTCATCCTCTTCCCCTTGATGAGACCAAAGTAGTTGGATCTCCCGTTTGAACTCTTCGTCGCGCTGCGATACCTGCTGGCGAAGCGCAAGCAGGCGTTTATTTCGCTGATTTCGATGATCTCGGCGATTGGCGTCATGGTTGGCGTGATGGCCGTGCTGATCGCCCTTGCGCTGATGACGGGGTTGCAGGGCGAGCTCCGTGATCGCCTGGTGGGCTCCGCTGCCCACGTCTACGTGCTGAAGGCGGGCGGATTGAAGGAGCCGCAGGCCGAGGTGCAGAAGCTGCTGGCGGTGCCGCACGTCGTCGGCGCCGCGCCGATCGTGCAAGGAAAAGCCATGCTGACCACCGAGATCGGTGGCGATGCCTTCATCGAAGTAAAGGGAGTGATACCGGAGCAGGAACGAACCGTCACGCAGATCGAGAAGGCGATCGTATCCGGCAGCCTGGATGCCCTGAATACCGCCCCTGGAGAAACGCCTGCGATCCTGCTCGGCAAGGATCTCGCGGCGCAGCTGCATGTGTCGGTTGGCGACAAGGTCAAGGTCTTCACTACCCAGAACGCCACGCCGACACCGATCGGCGCCGTGTTCCTTCCACACGTCTTCAAGGTGGCCGGGACCTTCAGCCTTGGCCTCCTCGAGTACGACTCCGGCTATGGGTTCATGCGCCTCGACGTGGCCCAGCGCCATCTCGGGAAGGATCAGCCGGACTTCATCGAGCTTCGGATCGATGACATGTTCGCCGCGCAGCGGGTCGCCGACTCGATTCCCGGGCGACTCGGCGCGGACTATATGGCCCAGGACTGGGCCGATCTGAACAAATCGCTCTTCTCCGCGCTGTGGCTGGAGAAGATGGCGATCTCTATCACGATTGGGCTGATCGTGGCGGTGGCGGCGCTCAACATCGCCGCGTCGCTCGTGCTGCTCGTGATGGAGAAGAACCGAGACATCGCCATCCTGAAAACGATGGGGAGCTCGGCCGCGAGCATCCGCCGCATTTTTATCCTGCAAGGGCTTGTGATTGGTGTGCTGGGAACGGCTGCAGGCGCCGTGGGCGGCTACGCGATCATCTACGTGCTGGATCGCTACAAGCTGATTCACGTGCCGATCGACGTGTATCAGATTTCTTACGTGCCGTTCATCCTGCAGCCGCTGGACTTTGCGATCGTGGTGCTCGCGGCGCTGACGATCTGCCTGGTGGCGACGATTTATCCGTCGCGTCAGGCCTCGAAGCTCGATCCGGCACAGGCGCTGAGATATCAATGAAATGCTGAATTGTGAATGCTGATTGCTGAATGAAGATCATTCAGTCCGAAATCAGCATTCAGCATTCAGCATGTTGCTTATGTTCATCGAAGTCTCCGGCCTGACAAAAAGCTACCCGGTTGGAGGCACCCGGCTGACGGTGCTGAAGCAGCTGGACGTGTCGCTCGAGCGCGGCGAGATGGTGGCGATTGTCGGCGCGTCGGGCGTCGGCAAGAGCACGCTCCT
>Ga0070684_100000902_pt1 | contig 21027 bp, 15 predicted proteins | sample KBSC723LmetaG_FD_65653 | JGI IMG/M metagenome (GOLD analysis project Ga0070684, IMG submission 65653) | Corn rhizosphere microbial communities from Kellogg Biological Station, Michigan, USA - KBS C7.2-3L metaG | ecosystem: Host-associated > Plants > Roots > Rhizosphere ...
GCCGCTGCCAGGCGGTATTGGCGATTGTCGTGAGAAAAGGAACGACCGGCGGCCCGCTTCTTTTGTGTGATGCGATGCCCGCCGGTCGAATACCGATTATCTTCTTCGAACTAAGCTAGCCCCAAACTGTCGAGCAGCGGTCGGTCAATCGCTCCGTCCACCGCCATGCCATTTCTGCTTTGAAAAGCCGCGATGGCGTTGCGAGTCTGAGGTCCGATAACTCCGTCGACTGAGCCATGGTAGTAGCCGAGTCGGCCAAGGCGCTGCTGGACAGCTGCAACCGTTGATCCGCTATAATAGCTATAGCTTGGCGTGTAGTACGAGTAGCGGTTGCTGTAACCACCGTACGGATAACCGCCGTAGTACGAGTAGTAGTTGTTGTAACCACTGTACGGATAACCGCCGTAATACGAGTACGGATAATACCCCGACGTTCCGTAGCCCCAATTCGAGTACGGCCAGCCCGAATAGTAACCGTAGTTCGGGTAAGCGTATCCGCCGCCATTGTAATAGCGCGTGCCGCCCCCATAATAGTTACGGGTGCCATAATATCGTGTACCGCCGTAGTAACGAGTCCCGGTATATTGGCGCCCCGCGTAAGAGCGGGTGCCGTAGTTGCGGGTGTTGCCCATGCGAGGGCCAATATTTTGATTATGGCGCATCACTTGGCGTTGATTATGGCGCGTCACTTGTGTCGTTTGCGGAGCTTTTCCTTTCGACTTGTACACTGAAGATTTCTTTGCCGGCTTACCCATCGCTGGCGACGCCATCAACGCGCCTGCAGCCAAGCAACTTACGAAAATTAACCCCTTTGTTTTCATATTTTCCTCCTGTTATGATTTCTCTCTCAGATTCGTGGCTCCTCGATATCGCGGATGCGTCACGAGATGCCCGTAAAAACTACCAATTACAGGCCAATGAGAACCCGACTGGAACGGACAGAATTGCTGCTGGTCAATGCGCGCAGCTTATTACTATCATAGCGCGATAAATGAAGCGTATCGCGATTGTTCTGATTGCTATTACCAACTCGCAATTGGTTTGTGGTGCAACAACCGAACACAGCACGAGTCCGTCGCGGCAATTCGTGATTTACGGCGCGGACGCGAAGGTGCGCGGCGCGATATCTGGCCTGGCTGAACAAACCAAAACTAATCTGCTCGGGCTGTTGCGGCAGCGCGACGACTGGAAGACGCCTGTGGTGGTGAACTTGCAATCGCAACAGGCGAATGTTCCCGAAATTCCGGCGTCGGATCTGCGATTCAGTCAAACCGGTTTCGGAATCAAGCTGCAGCTCGACCTTACCATCTCCAAGAACGTCGATGTTTCGCTTGTCGAACGCGAACTGCTCCGCGCGATTTTGCTCGAAATGGTGTATCGCGAGCAACCGCATATCACTGTAGGCGCCGTGCTGGTTGAACCGCCCGATTGGTTGATTGACGGGGCGCTCGCTCTTGCGCCGGGGTGCGAGCGTGGCCCATTGATCGAGGCAATCGTTAACACCGAGAAGCCTCTGCCGTTGGAGAAATTTCTTCAGCAACGTCCAGGGTTTCTCGATTCTACGGGTCGCACGCTTTATCGCGCATATGCTTTTGCGCTGGTGCAAATGCTCTTGGACGTGAAAAACGGCGGAGCGCAGTTGGCGAAATACATCGATCATCTATACGATTCTTCAAATGATCCGCTCGCGGATCTCAAGTCACAATTTCCGTTACTCACGGATGACGCCGAGAGAACGTGGCAGCTGGCCGTAAATCGTTTGAAAAGCTTGCAGACATTTCGGTTAATGACGTTCGGTGAAAGCGAGCAGCGCCTCGATGAATTATTAAGCGTAAAAATTTCCGAACCAAAAAAACCAGTGAAGCTGGTGAAGTTGGAAGAAGTTGCCCAGCACAAACCTTCGGCCAGCGAGAAGATGGCGCTCGATCAGTTGAAACGCGATTTGATGTTCCTTGTTCCCCAGACGAATCCGGTGCTGCGACCGATTGGGCGTGAATACCAGCAGATCGCCGAGCTACTTGCTCGCGGCAAGCACAGGGGAGTATCGAAGCGCCTGTCCCGTCTTGAGCTGACGCGCCAGCAACTCGCCGCGCGGATGACCGAGATCGACGATTACATGAATTGGTTCGAAGCAACACAAATGAATAGAGGCAGCGGCAATTTCACCGGTTACCTCAAGGCCGTGGATCAATCGCAAGTACCGGCTCCAAGGCGGCACGATCCGCTTTCAGTTTATGTAAACGCCTTGGAGGATCAGTTTGAAAATTGAAAGCAAGAACCGAGAAGGAAACACCGACGCCTACTGCGACGCCGACAGCCACTGCAACAACAATGATTTCGTTTCTCGCTGGGGGAGTTGCCCCTTCTGGCTTTGCCGATTATGTTTTTCCTGCGCGTTTTGAAACGCGCGTTTTCTATCTATGCAAAAAATTGGATTCGCCGAGGCTCTCGAGTCAGTTGTGGGCAGCGACCCCCGCTATCAGCGGGAGGGGTATATCTTTTTGCGCGACTCACTCGACTTTACGACCAAGCAGCAAAAGAAAACCAAGGGCGTCAGCGTGCGTCATGTAACCGGCCCGGAGTTGCTCGATGGCGTCCGGCAGTACGCGCTCAAGGAATTCGGCCCAATGGTGATGACGGTGTTCGATAGCTGGGGAATCCGTTCCTGTGAAGACATCGGGCATATGGTATTTAACCTGATCGGCGCCGGCGTATTCGGGAAAACCGAGCAGGATTCGATAGAGGACTTTAAAAACGTTTACGATTTCAAGGAGGCGTTTGTGAAGCCGTTCGCACCGGCGAAACCGGAAACCGTCAAACCACGAGCGCAGTTGCGGGCGTCAAAGCCGGCCTCGTCCAGGAAGTGAATTCTGTCGGGGTGAATTGAACGAAAATTTCACCTTGGCTGTCGGTGATCAGTTATCTGAAACCAATGACTGATCACAAAACGACCGTCAGCAATTCAATGTTCCAGCAATGTATCGTATCCCAGTAGCGAGTTTTCTCACAGCGGCTCTATTCTTTCCCATGGTCAATCTGAAGGCTGCGCCACCTGAATCCGCGGCTCTGATTTCGTTTCCTCCGAGCACCGCGCAAAAATGGATTTTGCCAAACGGGCTTACCGTCATCGTGCAGGAAGACCACAGTGCGCCGGTAGCGAGCGTGCAGGCGTGGTGCGCGACCGGAAGCATCGATGAGGATCAGCATCTCGGCGCGGGATTGTCCCACATTCTGGAACACATGCTGTTCAAAGGAACGAAAACGCAGTCTGCGAATCAGATCGCGCAAAGCATCCAGGACGTCGGGGGTTACATTAACGCTTATACCTCTTTTGATCGGACCGTCTTTTGGATCGACGTGCCGAAAGATGGCGTTGGCACGGCACTAAAAGTGTTGAGCGACGCCATGATGAATTCCACCCTTCCTCCGGAGGAATACAAAAAAGAGCAGGAAGTTATCCGGCGCGAGTTCGCCATGGGCATGGACGATCCCGATCGCATGACGAGCCTGCTGCTTTTTGGGACTGCGTATCAGCGGCATCCCTACCGGTTTCCAGTCATCGGCGAACTGGAGGTTTATAACCAGCTTACGCAGGAGCAGGTGACGCAGTATTACAAGACCCGTTACGTGCCGAACAATCTCACCTTCGTAGTTGTCGGCGATGTGGACGCTGAAAAAGTGCGGCAACAACTAACCGATTTGTTTAAACCGTATCCCGAGAAATCGCTTAAACCAGTTTTCGTTCCTTTAGAACCGCCACAACTTGGCCGGCGAGAAGTCCACCGGGAATTTCCCACGGAGCTGACACATCTCGCAATGGCGTGGCACATCCCGGAAGTCACGAGTCCGGACGTTCCCGCCCTCGATTTGCTCTCGACTATTCTCGGGGAGGGGCGGAGCTCGCGGCTTTATCGGCGTGTGCGCGAAGAAGCCGGTCTCGCATTTGGCATATCGGCGTTTTCTTACACGCCAGGCGACCCCGGCTTGTTTGGCATCGACGCTACTCTCGACCCGAAGAAGCGCGAAGCTGCTGAGAAGTTGGCGCTGCAAATCCTTGATGAGGTGAAACAGAACGGCGTGACCGCGGACGAATTAGAAAAGGCGAAGAAGATCACGCTCGGTCAGCATCTCGGTGCGCTGACTACAATGCGCGGTCAGGCTTCGGACACTGGTTCAAACTGGTTGCTGACGCGCGATCTGAATTTTAGTCGCCAATATCTGGATGCTGTCCAGAAAGTGACGCTCGACGATATCAAACGCGTCGCCCGAACGTATTTGACCGAGAACAACCTGACTGTGGTCTCGTTGAATCCGAAAGGCTCCCTGAGCGGCAAATCTGAGCCCGTGAAACCGGTTGCCGCGGGTGAGATTCAAAAATTCGAGCTCCCGAACGGATTGCGATTGCTCGTGCGCGAAGATCATCGGTTGCCACTCGTCGGGATGGGCGCCGTGTTTCGCGGTGGGTTGCTCGCTGAAAAGCCAGAGGACAACGGCGTTACGCGATTGATGGCGAAAGTGCTGTTGAAGGGAACGAAGACGCGGACAGCCGAGCAGATCGCCAATGAACTCGAGTCCGTCGGCGGTTCCATTTCAAGTGACGCCGGCAACAATTCCTTCAGCGTCGCAGTGGATGTCATGAAGCCCGATGTGAAATTGGGCGTGGACCTGCTCTCAGACGTGTTGCTCAATGCAACGTTCCCGGAGAAAGCAATCGGGCGCGAAAAAGAAATCCAGATCGCTGCGATCCAGCAAGAGGAAGAACAATTGACCAGTGTTGCGCGCAACATCATGCGGCAGGCGCTTTTTCCGCAGCACCCATACGCACTGCGTTCAAATGGCTCGGTCGAAGCTGTGCAGCACTTGACGCAAAAAGATTTGGTCGATTTTCGCGATCGTTACGTAGTCGCGAAGAACGGTGTGATCTATGTTTTTGGCGATGTTAAAGCAGCCGAGGTAAAGCAACTCATCGAGCAAGCGCTCGGAAAGATGCAACCCGGCGCGCTTGCTCTGACAGATGCAAAACCGTCCATGCCGTTGAGCAAATCGGAGACTGTCGAGAGCCGCAAAGACAAGGCGCAAGGCGTACTCATGGTCGGCTTCCGCGGCGCAAGTTTGTCCAGTCCCGACCGGTACGCGCTCGAACTGATTGATGAAGCAAGCAGCGATCTCGGGTCGCGTTTCTTCATTCGCATTCGCGAGCAAATGGGTCTGGCCTATTACGTCGGCGCCAGCGAGATGCAGGGGCTCGTGCCGGGACTGTTTGCATTTTATCTGGGAACCGATCCGCAGAAGATCGAACCCGTGAAGGCCGCGTTCCTCGACGAAATTCACAAGCTCGCGAACGAAGGCCTGACGCCTGTGGAGTTACAGCGCGCGAAAAAGAAAATCATTGGCCAACAAGAAATCGCCAATCAAAGCAATGACGCTTTTGGTTATCACTGCGCGCTCGACGAGCTTTACGGCCTCGGCTTCGATTACTACAAGCAGCTCGAGCACAACGTGAACGCCGTTACGCTAGAAGACATCAAAAAGGTGGCTGCGAAATATTTCCGCGATCAACCGTACGTTTTAGCAACGGTGCAACCACCACAGAAATAGTTGCCAGTTGATAGTTGATAGTTGATAGAAACTTGGTTGCCGTCGCTATCAACAATGAACCCTCAACTATCAACCTTCTGCAATGCCTGAAGTCCAAAAAACTGTTCAGACCGGAGAGATGACCCAGCGGTTCATCGAATTCGTGATGATGCACGCGCAAAACGCCGCGCTCTTCCTCGGTCAAATTCCAAATCCAAAAACCGGCGAAGCCGAAATCAATTTGGATTTAGCCAGAATGTTCATCGATCAACTCGAGATGATTCAGGAAAAAACGCGCGGCAACCTGACGAACGAAGAAGCGATGGTCCTGCGCAATGCCCTTTCCAATTTACAAATGGCATATGTTGAAGCAGCAGGGGAGCCTAGTAGGGCGCGAACGCCGGGCACGCCGGGAACCGCCCCAGAACCTGAACCGGCTCCCACACAAACAGCAGAACAACCGGCCTCGGGCGCGCCCGAGGAATCTGCACCTCTAGCGTCATCTGAGCCCGAGACAGAATCGCGAAAGAAATTCACTAAAAGCTACGGTCCGTAGTCGCTGTTCCTACTGTAGCGGCGGTCTGTGACCGCCGAATCGATTCGTTACTGCGCGCTTGCGCCCGCGAAAAGATGGTAGGTTCGAGTTCTCAGTGGACCGTAATACGTGGGTATTCACTTGCGACATCACTCACACGCATTGTCGTTACTCCATGCGATGAAGGACCTGACCAATCGCTGCAGCCGACGGCGAGCCGCTGTAATATTTCGCTTTTACATGATTAAACCATTCAACCCGCAGCCACGCTCGGCGCCGCTCACCGCGGCTGAGCTCCGTCTCGTTAGGCGATTAAGAGCGAGATGATGCGAAAGCAATATTACTTTCGGCAATCGAGCCGGGGACTCCTAGCGTGGGACGTTGATCAGCTCGTAGCGCGTACCCGCGACTTCCCTGTTCTGCAAATTCCGCTCGCCGACATTCGTGAGATTCGCGAGCCGTTCTCGCCAGAGTTCGACGAGCCGCCGAGTTGGAAATGTATTGTTGAGCATATTCGACTGATCGATACTGCGGATTTGTGCTTCCCGATCATCCTCTCGTCCGAAGGCCGGGTGATGGACGGCATGCATCGTGTAATCAAAGCTCTATTGATGAACCGAACGACCATTGATGCGGTCCGATTTACTACTGACCCAGAGCCAGATTGCATCGACATAGATCCCAGTCAGCTTCCGTATGACGAAATTGTTTCTTAAGAAAACCGTCCGTCGCTCAATGTTCGCCGCAATGATTTCCGTAACCAGCTTGTTTTCATCCGGATGTGAGAAGAAGACTGCAGCCACCGATCCAACTTCTCAAAGCACGCTTGGAAGCACAAAGCCGTTGGAGGCTGCTGATCTCGTCGGTTATGACGGAAAAAGGCTCAGGAGAAGCGTTGATCGCATCAAGGACGCCAACGAGAAGCATAATCAGCAATTAGAGAAGCTGTCCGAAACTGGGCCCGACCAGTAAGGGCGCCGATACCATTTGCGCGCGTTGTTCTAGCGACTACTGGTGCGTGTTTTGGGAGTAGCGCGAGGGCGCGGTTTTGCTTTCGCGGTTTTGCGAACAGTAATCGTTCCCTCGCGGGCGATAGCAGGTGTCGGTGATGCTTCCGGATATTTCTTCGTCGAAGGCCAGATGAGGCGCCACGGTTGAGTTTTTATTGTCTCGCTGAACTGCTTGATGTTTTCGCCCGCCGGCTCGAGATCGGTTATGGCGACTTTCAATTTGTCGGATGAATTCCGCAGGTTTCGCAGCGTGACCTCGATGTTGTCGTTCTCCGTCAGGCTGATGCTGATTTTTTCGATGTTGGTCAGCGAATGCGAGAGTGCGCTGTCGGGCTTCGTGAGATCGGAGAGGTGTTCGCCGAATGTCTTGAACTGCGTGAGCGCGAGACTCAACTCGGAGTCTTTGTCGGTGAGTTTGTTGAGATTTTGGGCGGTGTTCTGAAGATCCTTCATCGTGTTCGTAGCTTCGTTTGCAACCGGCTTGATGACCTCGAGCATTTTCGCCGCGGCTTCGCCGAGGTCAGGTGTACGTTCACCTGCAAACCTTTCGCCGTCTTTTGCGCGACCCGACTCTTTGGTCCCCTGAGTGAAATCGATTGCCATGTCGCCTAACAAACCGAGTTGAATCATCTGAGCCTTGGCGTCCCGGTAAAGCTGGGCGCTCTTGTCCACTTGCACATCGACGCGGGCTTCGAATCGCGGAGATGGAGACGGGCTTGCATTAGGTTCGGACGGATGCACAGCCGCTGCCGCTTGCTGCGCTTGTTTCTCTTCTGCAGCCGTTAGTGGCGAATACAGCTTCTGGACCTGACCAATCTTGCGACCTGCGAGCATCACCACCGCGCCCGGTTTAATGCCGGCGGCGTTATCAAAGTAAACACCGTAGGTGACCAGCGGCCGAAACAATCCCGGCGCGCCTAGCAAGACCAGAAGGAACGCGATCACGCCGATCGTGCCGATCACGAGCAAGCCTGTCAGGATTTCATTTCTTTCTAATTGCATCGAGTGAGCCTTCCAGAATCGGGCCTTCCGTGCTGCCGCTCAAGAACTGTGCGACCACCGGGTTTTTGGATTGTTTAAATTTTTCGGGTTCGCCTTCTTCAATGATCTTCCCCTCGTATAACATAGCCATGCGCGTGGCGATGCGAAAGGCGCTCTCCATTTCGTGTGTCACGGTGATAGAGGTCGCCTTCGATTTCTGAGTGAGGCTGATTATCAATTCGTCGACAACCGTGGCAATGACCGGGTCGAGGCCTGCTGAAGGCTCGTCCAACAGGAGCAACTCGGGCTCTAGCACGAGCCCGCGCGCAAGGGCTATGCGTTTACGCATACCGCCGCTGAGTTCGTCCGGCAGCAGGTCTTTTGTGTCTAGCATTCCTACAAGCTCGAGTTTTTCGTCAACGATCTTGTCAATCTCGTCGCGGGATTTATCGGTAAGCTCTTCCAGCGGCAGCGCCACATTATCGCGAACCGTGAGCGAGCTTAATAACGCGGAATATTGATAGACCATCCCGATTTGCTGTCGCACCTGTTGAAGCTTTCTGCGCTTCAGGCGGTTGACCTCAAACTGCTTGAAAAAAACCGAGCCGGACTCCGGGCGAAGTATGCCGAGAATCAGGCGCAAAATTGTGCTTTTGCCGCTGCCGCTTTGCCCCATGATTACCAGCCGCTCCTGCGGCTGCACGTCAAGCGACACACCTTCGAGCACCTGTTTTTGTTCGAACTGCATGTGCACATCGCGCAGCTCAACCATGTGCGACGGAGTGCTCACGTCGGATAGAAGTTGGTGTAAATGACATTATAAACCGTGTCGAAACCGATCACGGCTGTGATAGCGGTGACCACGCTGGAAGTGGTGTTCGTGCCGACGCCAGCGGCGCCGCCCTTCACAGTCAGTCCCCGGTAGCAGGCGATCGAGGCGATGAGCAGGCCGAACATGAAGCTCTTCAATATCCCAGTGATGATATCGCGAATGAGCAATGAATCTTTTACCAGATCGAGAAAATACGGAAATGCGATGCTGAAATACACCTTACAAACCAGGCTGCTCGCAAACACGGCTGCAAGGTTCGAGACTGTGGAGAGACACGGAGCCAGGAGAAACAGCGCGAGCATTCGAGGCGCGGCGAGAAACCGCAACGGGCCGATGCCCATGGCTTCAACGGCTTCGACTTCCTCGTTGACCTGCATTGTGCCCAGTTCTGCCGTAAACGCGGCGCCGATGCGCGCAGCGACCATAATCCCGGTGATCAGCGGGCCAAGTTCGCGGGTAAAAGCAATAGCCACCAGGCCTGGAATCAGCCGCTCCGTTCCGAAGCGTTGCAACTGATAGCCGGTCAGGAGCGCCATTGTCAGCCCGAGAAAAAAGCAGACCAGGCCTACCAACGGTACCGAATCCACCCCGGCCCGTACGCTCTCGCGGAAAAAACTCGCTGCGCGGAATGGGGCGCGCCCCTGTTGCACCCGTTCCATGCTTTCCTGCAACGTGTTCATAATGAACCAGAAAACGCTGCCGACCTCGCGCAGAAAACCGCGCTCGATCTCAACGACCTCGAGCGGTCCTGGCGTCGTGCGACGTGCTTCGGCATTAGGCATGGACGAGACTTTGCCTCACTTCGCCATAGGGAAAAGGGCAAACTTGCTGGCGCCGAAGTGGCACAGCCATCCTGGCTGTGTGGCTGGCGGGCATCTTGCCTACAGGATCATAGTCTCAAACGCTTCGACATTTCGCCGGCTCAAGCGTTACGTTTGAATCCATGAAAGTTGCTCGAGCTTGCGCAGTCAATTGCTTCTTTGCTTTCATGCTCTTTAATGCTGCGGCGTCTGGGCTTGCCGCGGAATCCGAGCGGTCGGTTACGCCGTCAGGGGAAAAACGCCCCGATAACAATCCAAACATGCAAACAAAGAGAATTGGACTCGCGATTCACGGCGGCGCCGGAACGATTGAGCGTAGCAACATGACACCGGAAAAGGAGCGTGAATATCGAGCAGGACTTGAGCGGGCGTTGACTGCTGGTTACGAAATTCTGAAGCGGGGCGGATCGAGTCTGGATGCTACCGAAGCAGCTGTGCGAGTGCTCGAGGACGATCCGCACTTCAATGCAGGACGCGGTTCTGTGTTCACCAGCGCCGGTACAAATGAGATGGACGCGTCTATCATGGACGGAAAGACACTGAAGGCCGGTGCAGTTGGCAGTGTGCAACATATAAAAAATCCCATTAATCTCGCCCGGCTGGTGATGGAAAAATCTCCGCACGTTATGCTCGATTGCGCAGGTGCGGAAGCGTTCGCGAAAGCAAACGGGATCGAACTGGTGGACCAAAAATATTTTTTCACGCAGGAACGCTGGGATGCTCTACAGAAGATGAAGGCTGCTGAAAAACAGCGCGCGAGCGGTGCCGGAAAGAGCTTCATAATCACAGATCAAGATCGACACGGCACAGTTGGTGCCGTTGCGCTTGATAAGGAGGGTAATTTGGCCGCGGCGACTTCGACTGGTGGAACAACAAACAAGATGCCCGGCCGAATCGGCGATACGCCGGTGATCGGCGCGGGTACTTACGCGAACAATCAAACTTGTGCGGTCTCCTGTACTGGCGACGGAGAATATTTCATTCGTACTGCCGCAGCGCATGAGCTTTCAGCGTTGATGGAATATCGCGGGATGAAATTGCAGGAAGCGGCCCAGACTGCTCTCGATACCGTGAGGAAAATCGGCGGCGAGGGCGGTTTGATCGCAATCGACAGGAACGGCGAGATCGCCCTGCCGTTTAATACAAACGGCATGTATCGCGGCTACGTCGATCCGAAGGGCAAGTTTGTCGTGGAGATTTACAAGTGAGTTCGTGCTTCGTTGAAACGTCGAACTGTTGAAGCGGCCGCCGGGAAAAATAATCAGAGATTCTTCGCTTCGCTCAGAATGACAATTCGTTTTCCCCTTCAACGCATTGACGTTTCAACACTTTAACGATTCTCATGCTACCGCCATTTTCGATCGTCATTCCATGTTACAACGAAGAAGCTCGCATCGGCCAGACGCTGCGGCTCACGCTCGATTATCTCGCCGCCAATGCGCCGGAAAGCGAATTGATCGTCGTGAACGACGGCTCCACCGATGGAACGGAAGCAATTGCCAGTGAAAGATTGAAGTCGGCACAGGTCGCCACGCGTTTGCTGAAGAATTTTCCGAATCGCGGAAAGGGCGCTGCTGTACGCTCTGGATTACTTGCTGCACAAACGCCAATCGGACTTTTTTCCGACGCCGATCTTTCCACTCCACTTGAGGAGACGCCGAAGCTGATCGAGCCGATCGCAAATGGCGAAGTGGACATCGCGTTTGGTTCGCGCGCTCTGGATCGCAGCTTGATCGGGGTGCATCAGCCGTGGCGGCGAGAACAGGCCGGCCGGGTTTTTAATTTGCTGGTGCGGGTCGCGACCGGATTGCCGTTTTGGGACACGCAATGCGGATTTAAAGCGTTTCGCCTCGAGGCGTGCCGACCGATTCTTGAAGCGGCGCGGATCGACGGCTTCGCATTCGACGTGGAGTTGCTTTATCTCGCGCATCGAGCGGGTTTGCGGATTCGCGAAGTTCCAGTGCGTTGGAACCATGCCGAAGGCAGCAAAGTTAGCTTCTTTCGCGACAGTCTGCGCATGTTGCGCGAGGTGATCACGCTGCGGGGGCAGCGAAGCCCGTTGAAGGGTTAAAGCGTTTAAGGGTTGAAGCGGAACAACGCTGCAACCCTTCAGCAGTTCAACGCTTCAACGAGACACGTCCGTGGCCTGTGTTACGTTTTCCAGGCACCATGCAGTCCTTCAAATTTCATCCTGCGGTCGCCCGGTGGTTCGAACAAACATTCGGTTCGCCAACCGAACCTCAATTGCGCGGTTGGCCGGCTATTCAATCGGGCCGGCACGCATTGATTTCCGCTCCGACTGGGTCGGGCAAAACGCTGGCTGCGTTTCTCGCTTCTCTCGATGCATTGTTTCGACAAGGCGCGGAAGACCATTTGCCTGATGAGACGCAAGTCGTTTACGTTTCGCCGCTCAAGGCGCTGAGCAACGATATCCGGAAGAATCTTCAGGAACCACTATCCGGAATTCGTGCATTACTGGGTGAGGCAAATGGCCACGACATTGATGTTCGCGCCGAAGTGCGCACCGGCGATACCACTGCCGCACAACGCCAGGCGTTGATCAAAAGGCCGCCGCATATTCTGGTTACCACGCCGGAGTCGTTGTATCTGCTGCTTACGTCTGAATCCGGCCGGAGAATGTTGCGCACCGCGCGCACGCTTATCCTTGATGAGATTCATGCGGTGGTGGATGACCGCCGCGGCGCGCACCTCGCACTAAGCGTCGAACGTTTGGCCGCGCTCGTGCAAGGTCCGCTACAGCGAATCGGTTTGTCCGCAACGCAGAAACCGATCGAGGAAGTGGCTCGTTTCCTGGTTGGCACTCGCGCCGTGGACAAAGCCGGCGCGCCGGATTGCGAGATTATCGACATCGGCCACCGGCGTGAATTGGATCTGGCGATCGAAATGCCCAAATCGCCGCTTGAGGCCGTGATGTCGAATGAAGTTTGGGAGGAAGTTTATCATCGGCTCGCAGGGTTAATTGAGGCGCATAGAACGACTTTGGTTTTCGTCAACACGCGGCGCATGGCCGAGCGTGTCACACATCACCTCAGCGAACTGCTCGGCGCTGACGCTGTCACTTCACATCATGGAAGTCTTTCTGCAAAACTGCGGCTGGAAGCCGAAGACCGGTTGAAGCGTGGCGAATTGAAAGCGCTCGTCGCCACGGCGTCGCTGGAATTGGGAATTGATATCGGCTCTGTCGATCTCGTTTGCCAGTTGGGCACGACGCGCTCGATAGCGACATTGCTGCAACGTGTCGGTCGGGCTGAGCATACGCGCGGGGGTTTGCCGAAAGGTCGAATTTTCCCCTTGAGCCGGGATGAATTGATCGAATGCGCGGCGCTGCTGCGTTGTGTTAATCGTGGTGAACTCGATCGTCTGACGATTCCCGAAAAACCGCTGGATGTGCTGGCGCAGCAAGTCGTTGCCGCAGCTTCGACGGAAGATTGGGATGAGAATGCATTCTTCGAGCTTGTCTGTTCAGCCTGGCCATATCGTAATCTCACGCGCGCTGAGTTCGGCCAGGTTGTGGCGATGCTTGCCGAAGGTTTCAGCACAAAGCGTGGACGGCGCTCGGCGTTGATTCATTATGACGCGATCAATCATCGTTTGCGCGGTCGGCGTGGAGCCCGACTAACTGCCCTGACATCCGGCGGCGCAATCCCTGATAATGCCGATTATCGAGTGATTCTCGAGCCGTCGGAAACTTTCGTGGGCACAGTCAACGAGGATTTCGCCGTCGAAAGTCTCGCTGGAGATATCTTTCAACTTGGAAACGCATCGTGGCGAATCCTGCGCGTGAATTCCGGGGTCGTTAGGGTCGAGGACGCAAAAGGTCAGCCGCCGGGAATTCCATTTTGGCTCGGCGAAGCTCCCGCGCGGACCGACGAGCTTTCGCGTGCAGTTTCCAATTTCCGGATGGAGATCGAAAACCAGCTGGCAACAGGAAAAGAGCTTGGGGAATGGCTCGCGAATTACGAATTCTGGGGAGCGCAGGCTGCTAGCCTGCACGGCGCGGCAGCTTGCCGCGCCGAAGTTCGGTCGGCAGGCGGACGGCGCGAAATTCACGAGGTTTCCGGCAAGCTGCCGGAAACTACAGGCTGGCAGCCTGTGCTCCCCAGAAACGCGGCGGAACAGGTCGCCGCGTATTTTGCGGACTCATACCGTTCGTTAGGCGCAATTCCCTCACAGCAAACGCTGGTGCTGGAGCGTTTCTTCGACGAGTCGGGCGGGATGCAGCTCGTTTTGCATGCGCCTTTCGGCAGCCGAATCAATCGCGCCTGGGGGTTGGCGCTGCGAAAACGCTTTTGCCGTTCGTTCAATTTCGAGCTTCAGGCAGCGGCAACCGATGACGCGATCGTGATTTCGCTCGGTACGCAGCATTCATTTCCGCTCGACGAAGTTTTTCGGTATCTCAATTCCAAAACAGTTCGAGACCTGTTGGTTCAAGCGTTGCTCGACGCGCCAATGTTCACGATTCGCTGGCGGTGGAACGCAACCCGCTCGCTGGCAGTGCCGCGTTTCCGTGGCGGCGCGAAAATTGCCGCGCCGCTGCAACGGATGGAATCGGAAAATCTTTTGGCTGCAGTTTTCCCCGATCAGCTTGCCTGCCTGGAGCACATTGTGGGCGACCGCGAGATTCCGGATCATCCACTGGTGAAGCAAACGATTGATGATTGCCTCACCGACGCGATGGACATCGATGGATTGGAGGAAGTATTGCGCAGAATCGAGTCCAGCGAGATCCGCTGCATCGCGCGCGATTTGCCGGAGCCGTCGCCGCTCGCGGCCGAGATCTTGAATGCGCGGCCGTACGCATTTCTCGACAACGCGCCTCTTGAAGAACGCCGCACTCAAGCCGTTTACACACGACGCGCGTCGGACAGAAACGGAAGCGACGGCCTCGGTATTCTCGACGCCGCCGCAATTGAAAAGGTTAAAACGGAAGCGTGGCCCGAAGCAACGAACCCGGACGAACTGCATGACGCGCTGATGTTGATAGGAGCCATGACGCCAGAAGAAGTTCAGCGGAAAGCGCACAATGGTGACGCGGAGCATTTCATTTCCACGCTCATCGCTGAGAACCGGGCGACCCGTATTCTCGTGTCCTTAGAGCACGTCAGTCCGGCGACCAAATCTTTCTACATCGCTGCAGAACGGCTTCCGATGTTGCGGGCGATCTATTCGAACGCTGTCTGTGAGCCGGAGTTGGTCTTGCCGCATTCCATGCATGGTGAGACTTGGGAACGCGCCGATGCGATTCGTGAATTGATCCGTGGTCGCATGGAAGTTTGTGGACCAATTACGGTCACGGAGCTCGCAGATACGCTGGTTTTGCAAAAGTCGGAAATTGACGCGGCGTTGCTTGCACTCGAAGGCGAAGGATTTGTGTTGCGCGGCAAATTTCATCCCGATGCCGCCGAGCAAGAATGGTGTGATCGCAGATTATTGGCCCGAATTCACCGCCTAACGATCGATCGATTGCGTGCGGAGATTCAGCCGGTTTCGATTCAAGATTTTTATCGTTTTCTTTTCGCCTGGCAGCGAGTGGACCAGGAACATCGAGTCGAGGGTCTGGAAGGTTTGCAATCCGTCCTGGAACAACTCGACGGTTGCGAGTTGCCACTGGCTGCGTGGGAATCGGCAGTGCTTCCAGCGCGTGTGGCCGATTACGATCCCGAATGGCTGGATCGGCTCTGTTTTTCTGGTCGGGTCGGTTGGGGACGTTTGAGCGCGCCGCAAAATTCAAACGCACGAGCATCGGCGCCGTTGCGGACGAGTCCAATCGCGCTTTATCTACGCGAAAATCTCAGCGATTGGCTCGCGTTGACGCAGCCGAACTCGGCAATCGAGCTTTCGGTCACCAGCCAGGCTGTGCATGAAGCTCTGCAAAGTTGCGGCGCACTTTTCTTCAGCGAATTGGTTCGTCGCAGCGGATTGTTGCCTTCCCAGGTTGAAGACGCTTTGTCTCAGCTCGCGGCACTCGGTCTGGTAACATCAGACAGTTTCGACGGATTACGCGCGCTTCTCGTTCCTTCAAATAAACGTCCGACGTTTGGTCGAAACACTGCAAAACGCCGGCGTCGGGCAAACCTTGCCAGCATTGAGTTCGCTGGTCGCTGGTCGTTGCTACCGAGGAGCGTGGGCGCGTCAAATGGCTCCGGCCCGCGCGAAGCGGCGGTTGAAAAATTCGCACGGATATTGCTGTGCCGTTACGGGATTATTTTTCGCCGAGTGCTCGAACGGGAAAGTTTTCCCGTTACGTGGTACGAACTGGGGCGAATTTATCGGCGATGGGAAGCACGCGGCGAAATTCGCGGCGGTTATTTCGTTGGGGGAATAAGCGGCGAACAATTCGCGTTGCCGGAGGCGATCGGTCTGTTGCGCTCGATCCGTAAGAGTTCGTCAAACAGGGAGCTGATCACGTTGAGCGCCGCCGATCCCTTAAGTTTGCAAGGTATTCTCACACCGGGACCGCGGATACCTGCGTTTACTGCGAACCGGATTCTGTTCCGCGATGGACTGCCTATGGCCGCGCTCGAATCACGCGAGATTCGAACGCTGTCCGACCAGCATATCCCTGACTCGCAAATCGAAAACGCTCTTCAAATCGGGAAACTGCGGCCGTCGCTGCGGCCGTATTATAAGTAAGCGTCGATGCGCGCAATCTGGGTAGCGCACGCGTCCCGCGTTTTGGTTTCGGCGTCGCGCCGAAACAATCTTTTTCTGAAAAATTTCCGACTCGACAGATTGATCGATCAGAGAAGAAGTTCGCGATCGCGAGACGCGCTCGCCAGGCACGCGAGACGCATGCGCTACCCAAGTCGCAACGCGATCGCTACAGCTACTTCTTCACAATCTCGGCGTTCTCAAGCATGGCGATGCCGCCGCGCTCAGCCATTTTTCCCTTCAAGGTGATCGTCTTGCCGCAGTACTCGGCCAATTGATCGTTGATCGGCTTGTGTTCGCCGACGACCAAATACGCTTTGCCGTCGCTGACGATCCCGACCGGACCGCCGTTCTTGACGCACTTGGCGCCGCAAGATTGCCCGTGCTTCTCGCCGACAGCGTTGTGATCGACGTAGCACATCATGTCAACTACTTCGCCGGTCACTTCTTTCGCAGCAGCTGTTTCACCACCGTGTTCGTGTTCCTCTGCGATTGCCAGCGGCGAGACCGCCAAAGCGGCAACAAATGTCGCAGTCACTACAATCTTTATCAATGTAGGTTTGTTAGTTGTTGAATTGAACATGAGATAAATGTCCGTCGGCTGCGGGATTGGTCAATTGTAGCCGCTTCGCTATGCGAAGCGCGACCCTGGGTTTACAAATCCTCCGACGACGCTCACACGGCGGCGTCTACACCTGCTTTTCGATCAGTTCGGCGAACTGGTCGAAAAAATAAGTGGCATCATGCGGCCCGGGGGCGGCTTCGGGATGATATTGGACACTAAAGATCGGCAGTTTCTTGTGACGCATCCCTTCGACTGTGCCGTCGTTCAAGTTGATGTGCGTCACCTCGATTTCAGAGGGAAGCGACTCTGAATCCACAGCGAAACCGTGATTTTGCGCGGTGATCGCAACTTTGCCGGTGCGCAAATCTTTGACCGGCTGATTGGCGCCGCGATGGCCAAATTTCAATTTGAATGTCGATCCGCCAAAGGCGAACCCGAGAACTTGATGACCAAGACAAATCCCGAAGATTGGTTTCTTGCCCATCAAATCGTGCACGGTCTTGTGCGCGTAATCGAGCGCCGCTGGATCGCCTGGGCCGTTGGAAAGAAAAATTCCGTCCGGGTCGAGGGCCAGAACTTCTCGAGCCGATGTGCCGGCCGGGACGACGGTCACCTCGAAGCCTTTCTGCCGAAGCAGGCGCAGAATATTTTCCTTTATGCCATAGTCGTATGCGGCAATTCGGAAGCGGGTTGGTGGGAGCGCTCGTCTACTTTGTCCGTCCGGCGATTTTTGGATCGACCATGGCGCGCTGAGTTTGTCCTCCGGGTCCCACCGGTAAATTTTTTTCGTTGAGACTTCGCGAACGTAATCCATCCCGATTACACCCTTACCGTCGATTGCTCTCTGCGTTGCTTCTTCAGGCGAAATGTTTTCGGTCGTCAGGCATGCTTTCATCGCGCCTCGAGTGCGCAGATGTCGGGTAAGCGCACGCGTATCGATTCCCTTCGAGCCGGGGATATTCCATTTCTTAAGATATTCGTCGAGCGACATCTCGGAGCGCCAGTTGCTTGGGACATCGGTCAGTTCCTCGATGACGAATCCACGCACCTGCGGCGACCGACTCTCCTCATCAAGCGAGTTGACGCCGTAGTTTCCGATCAACGGATAAGTCATCGCCACGATCTGTCCGCGATAGGACGGATCGGTCAGCACTTCCTGGTAACCGGTCATGGCGGTGTTGAAGCAGATCTCACCGACGCAGGTCCCGGTCGCGCCAAAAGATTCGCCCTCGAAATATCGGCCGTCTTCGAGAGCTACAAGTGTGCGCACGTCACCGCGCAGTATCAATGGTACGCATGAATTTTCAAATCCGTTGGGGCGCTACAGCGTTGTCAATCCGAGCGAAGTCGAAGAATCCCGGAGATAAACCGAATGATATTCACGAGATCCTTCGACTTCGCTGCCCTTCGCTGAGGACGACGGCGGTGGCGGACACAAAAAAACCCGGATCGAAAATTCGATCCGGGTTTTGAAATGTTACCCCGCCGATGCCGTTCAGGCGGATCACCCGTTCCCTTTCAGTAACGGGTGGATGACCGTCGCCGCAGCGTCTGACTTCCAATCAAGGCTTGTCATCCTCTGCGACAACCCAGCCTCCTAGTTTCATCAAATAGCGGTTCGGGAATCACACCTCGTAATCTCGAACATCGCAGGGTAAATCGTGAGCCGTTGGTCGAGAGTTGAGAGAAAAGCACTGGTTTTCTTCCCAACCCTCAACGAACGGCTCTCATCTCTCAAAGAACTATTCCCGCAGCGTCACTCCCAACTCGCGCTTTAGTCGCTCGCGAATCTTCGCGTGCGCCGCGTTTACTTCCTCGTTTGTCAGTGTGCGATTTTTCGCGCGGTATGTCAATCTATATGCGAGTGATTTTCTGGAACCAGTCGAATCTGCTCCTTCCTTTGTAGTAAACAGGTCGAACAACTGCACACTTTCGAGCAGCGGTTCCGCAGGTTCTTCGACCCCGCGCAAAATTTCAGCGTGCGTCAATTTCTCCGGAACAATCATGGCGATGTCGCGGGTGATCGCCGGAAAACGGTCGAGCTCTCGAAATTTCTTTGCTGATCCGCCTATTGGAAAATGATCCAGGTTTAACTCGGCGATGAACACCGAACCGGGCGCGCTCGATTTGTTCGCCAAGAGTTGACCTGCGAATCCGATCGGTTTGTCATCGGAGAAAATCTCGATCACGAGCGCGAAATCAGGACACTTCGCTGGTCCGAACGACAAATTTGGAACGACGCCTTCAAGTGTGCCCTTGAGATCAAACAAGTCGGGATTTCGTCTTGTCTGAGATCGCCAATTCGATGCGCTTCCGATATTTCCCCACAGTAAAATCCCAAGATGACGTTCTTCGTCTTCAGATGATGGGAATACGCGGCCGATTTCAAAAAACGAAACGCTCTCGGCTCCGGCACGGATGTTTCGTTCGAGCACGTCGAGCAAACCGCTGATCAAGTTTGGCCGCAGCGCGACGTGATCTTCGCTTAGGGGATTACGTAGCTCGACCGCTTTATTGGAAGCCAGCGCGCTCCTTGAAATTAGTTTTGAAGTCCGTACCTCGGAAAAACCAGATCCCGCTAATCGCTGTCGTAGAACGATTGTCTCAAGATCATGTGACCGGTCAGCCGTGCTAGTTGGCATGAAGCGCCCGCGGGTCCTTCCCGGAATCTTGTCTATTCCGTACGCGCGAAGAACTTCTTCGATCAGATCGACGTCGCGCTGCAAATCGCGGCGGTAACTCGGAATCTTCCACGTTGCGGATTCATTCGTAGCTGCGGTTTTCCACAGCCCGAAACGCGTAAGAATTTCGTCAACAGTTTTTGGATCAATTGCGACGCCAATTACGCGCGAACATTTTTCGTAGCTCAACGAGACGTCAGCTGGATCGGCTGGGAGTTCACCGGCTACTTGAATTTCGTTCGCGGGCGTTCCACCGGCAATCTCGTTCATCAATTCGGATGCGCGCTGCGACGCTCGCAAAATCATTTCCGGATCCACGCCGCGCTCGAATCGGTAGCTTGCATCGCTTTGTAGGTTCAAATCGCGCGCCGTCCGGCGAATACTTGCCGGCAGAAAATAGGCGGCCTCGAGCAAAATGTTCTTCGTCGAATCGGTCACACCCGTTTCCTCGCCGCCCATCACGCCGCCGATTCCAACTGCACGTTCCTGGTCGGCGATTACGCAATTGTCCGGCTTGAGCGAGTAAGTCTTGCCGTCGAGCGCGAGAAATTTCTCGCCATCACCCGCAAGCCGCACATTGATGCTGCCCTTCAACTTATCGGCATCAAATGCGTGTGTCGGTTGGCCGAGCTCCAGCATCACAAAATTCGAGATGTCGACGATGTTGTTGATCGAGCGGATGCCGACGCTCTCAATCTTCGAGCGCAACCATTGCGGGCTGGGACCGACTTTCACGTTGTCGATTTTGCGCAGCGAGAAGAATGGACATTCGCGCGTTGCGGCGATCTTCACGCCGTCATCACGAGCGAAGTCGAGGGACCCCGCGGCCTTACGCTCGGTTCCGTCTCCGGGTTCCTCGACCCCGAAAGCTTTCGGGGCTCGGAATGACGAGCCAGTTAACGCTGCGATTTCACGGGCCAACCCGAAGTGGCTCAGCAAATCGCCGCGGTTCGGCGTGATTTCGACATCCAAAATTGTATCCGATGGAAAGAGATCCCCGATCGGCGCGCCAATTTTTGCATCGGGCGACAAGATCAACAGGCCGGACGCATCTTCGCCCAGACCGAGCTCGATCGGGCTACAAAGCATTCCTTCCGACTCGACGCCGCGCAGTTTGCTCTTTCGAATCTCCGTGCCGTTCGGCAGCTTCGTGCCTGGGAGCGCGACAAGAACTTTGTCGCCTACTTTGTAATTCGTAGCGCCGCAAACGATCTGGCGCTTCGCGCCGCTGCCGTCCTCCACTTCGCAAACCGTGAGCCGATCGGCATTCGGATGACGCGAGGACGCGGTGATTTGCGAAACGATCACCTTGTCGACGTTCGCGCCGCGCGTTTCGATGTTTTTGGTTTCGAT
>Ga0070684_100000903_pt1 | contig 21017 bp, 19 predicted proteins | sample KBSC723LmetaG_FD_65653 | JGI IMG/M metagenome (GOLD analysis project Ga0070684, IMG submission 65653) | Corn rhizosphere microbial communities from Kellogg Biological Station, Michigan, USA - KBS C7.2-3L metaG | ecosystem: Host-associated > Plants > Roots > Rhizosphere ...
GTGTTCGCTCCGCGACGGTGCAGTTGATCTGCGCGTCCATCGTCGTCGGGCAGGCGGGATCGCCGTCGGTCACGGTCACCGCGACGGTCTGCAGACCGGGCGTGTTGCAGGTGAACGTCGGGTTCGGCGTGTTGCCGTTCGCGAACGCGCCGCCGCTGCCGCCGGACCAGGCGTAGCCGAGCGCCGCGGGGGCGGCGTCGATGTCGTGCACCGTGGCGGCGAGGGCGACCGACCCGCCGACGTTGACCTCGGCCGGGTTGGCGCTGATGCCGTCGATCGTCGGGCAGATGTTGAGCGTGCCGTTGACGACGACGCTGCCCGTGCGGGCGGCCTCACGGCAGGAGAGCCCCACCTGGACGGAAACGGTCTGGCCGGCCGTCACGTTGAACATCTTGGAGCCACCACACTGGGTCGACCCGTCGGTCGTCACCGCCTGGATGGTGATGTTGAAGCCGTTGCCGGCGGGGAGGCCGCCGATCGTCGCGGTCAGCGTGTTGGACTGCGACACGTTGATCGAGCCGTTCTTGGTGAAGCCGTTCGGGCCCGTGATCATGTAGTTGGCGGTGTTGATCGTCTTGCCACCCGCGATCTGCAGCTCGAACGCGATCGTGCCGGTCGTGTCCGGGTGGTCGATCGTCGTCGAGCTCTTGCCGCAGCCGGTGGTGAACGTGTAACTGCTGAGCGCGAGGGCCAGCGCCGTCATTCTGCCAAAGGTCCGAATCATCGCTTTGCCTCCAAGTGCGTCCGAAATTCTTCCGGGCGCAAACCGCGCTCCGGTCGCGCTGCTGTCGAGCAAGACGTAGGCCATCCCGTACGTTCGGATACAGGCGCGAGCCGGACTGAAGATCACCGAGGTTTTCCGGATCGGCGGAACCGCGCGCGCCGGCCGTCACGCAACCGTTTCCCGGGAATCGAAGAGTGTTCTCCGACTTCCGGAAGGTCAGTCGGTCGGTCAGTCGCCGACGGGAGGGGCGATCGACGCGAGCGCACGCGTCGCCTCGACGCGCGCGGGCTGGATCTGCGTCAGCTCGGTGAGCAGCGTGCGGGCGCCTGCAACATCAGATCGGGCGAGCGCCGTCGCCATCGCCAGCAACGGATCGTAGGCGGGGCGGAAGTCCGGGCTGATGCGCAGCACGGAGAGAAGCGGCTCGCGAACCTGGGCGAGCATGTCGTGCACGCGGAGTGACGGTCGGACGTCGCGTCCCGATTCGATGAAGCGATCGCGCGCGATCCAGTAGGCGGCCAGCCGGCGCGGCCAGGTCGGGTCGCGCGTCGGGAGAATCAGCTCCGAAGGCTGGATCGACCACTGGCGCAGCAGCGCGAACAGGCGGTCGCGCGGAAGCGACTCCGGCGCGTACGTGGCGCGCGGCGCGCGGTAGGCCACCACCGGGCGATCGTCGGTGTTCGCCGGAGCATCGCCAGCGAACCGGTGCAGCGCGCCGGGGCCGGCGACGAAGCTGCCCAGCACGGCGAGCTCGTCCTCCAGCCCGATGCCAGCCACGCGCGGCGGCAGCGCGACGTGCGCCAGCCGATCGTGGACGGCCGCGGCGTCGAACCGGCGCGCATCGGCGCGGCCGACCAGCCCGAGCACCGGCGTTTCCAAGCTATTGCTGGCGAGGATCGCCCACGCCTGTGGGTACGCGGTCAGGAACGACTGCACGACGTTGCGCAGCGTTTCGAGATCTAGCTGGTGAAGCGGAAGCCATTGCACGAAGACGCCGTCGCTGTTCAGCCGCCGGGCGACCGCCTGGAAATGTTCGACCGTGTAGAGCGATCCCGATCCGCTGCGCGCGGGATGGAAGTTGTCGGAGACGATCACGTCGTAGCGGACGTCGGCGGCGCGGACATAGCGCCGCGCGTCCGCGGCCATGGCGTGCAACCGCGACGCATCGCCGGCTGCGCGCCGGAAATGTCCCGACGCCTCGATCACCTCGGGTAGCAGCTCGACGGCGTCGACCTGCACGGTGGGATCATCGGCGGCGGCCCCGGCGGTCACGCCCGTCCCCAGGCCCAGAAACAGCGCGCGCGCCGGCGCCGGGTGCAGCAGCAAGGGCAGCCAGGCCTGGCGCGCGTCCACCCGGAAGCTGGCGCTGCTGCCCTCTTGCTGGCGGTTGTTGATGCGGAGCCGGGCGACGCCGTCAGCGTCCTCGACGACGCTGACGGCCGCGAGCGTCCCGTCGCGATAGCTGACGACGTGGCCGCCTGCCGGGACGTCGACGAACGCGAGCGGCGGCGCGAACAGAGCCAGCGCCAGCGCGGCGGCGGCAGGCGCCCAGATGATCGGCCGGGACCACGCGCGCCGCCGCGCGAGGGCGAGGTACCCGGCGGCGATCAGCAAGAGCGCCAGCTTGGGTCCCAGCAAGCGCGCCGCCACCACGCCGAGCAGGGCGGGCGCCGCCGCCGCGCCCAGCGTGTTCACGCCGAGCGCCCGCCCGATGCCGGCCCCCGACGCGTTCGCGCGATCCGCGAGGTGGCTGAAGAGCGCGCCCATGACGACCGTGGGCGGTCCGAACGCCAGGACGGCGAGCACCGATTCCGCAACCAGCGCCGCGCCGAAGCCGCCACCGAGCGCACGGGCGGCGCCGATCCTCAGTCCTTCGGCGAACCACAGCGAGGCCGTTCCGACGACGCAAGCGACAGCCAGCGCGGCGAGCAGCGTGTCCAGCGCCGCCTCCCGATCGCGCCGCGCCCCCCGCCAGCGCCGATAGCCGGCGGCGCCCGCGGCGCTGCCGACCAGATACACGGCGAGCAGCATCGCAAACGTGTAGACGGTGTCCTCCGTGACCTGGCTGAGCACGCGCACGACCAGGACCTCGTAGCCGATTCCGAGCAGACCGGTCAGGGCGAGGCAGGCGAGCACGCGGCGCGCCGGGGGGCCGGTGCGGACGGCCGTCTCCGGCGCGGGACGCTCGACGCGCGCTGGGAAGACGGCCAGCGCTGCCACGCCACACGCGACGTTCAATGCCACGCAGACCGCCGTCGTGCGCGCGAGCCCGAGACCCGGCACCAGCCAGAACGCGGCAGCGACGACACCGGCGACCGCGCCGAACGTGTTGCTCGCGTACAGCGCGGCGACGGATCGGGCGCCGTCGTGGTCCGGTCCGGTCTGCGCGTCGACGCGCTCCATCGCCGGCAGCGTCGCGCCCATCGCGGCGGTGGCGGGCAGGAACAGAGCGAACGTGCCCGCGAACGCGACGAACCATTGCCAAGCCGGTGCCGGCTGCGCGCCCGTCAACCGCAGCGCCCACCCGCTGAACGCGGGCATCGCGATCAGCAGCAAGAGGCCCCAGAGCCCGATCGTCAGCTCGCACGCCGCGTACCAGCGTGCCGGACGTGCGCTGGTCGCGACGCGCGCGCCGAACGCGAACGCGCCAACTGCCACACCGCCGAAGAACGCCGCCACCACCGCGAGCACGGCCGCCGACTCGTGCCCGAGCCACAGGGCGCACTGCTGCGTCCAGACGATCTGGTAGCCGAGCCCCGCGAAGCCCGACGCCATCAACAAGATCAGCGACGCCCGCCGGCGCCGTCGGTCCCCGGCGGCGTTCAGCTCAGCTTGACCACGTAGCCCCATGAATCGAGCTGCGTCGGGATGGCGTTGAACGACAGGGTGATGCGCCGTTCGCCCTGGTTCGGAGGCACCGCATGCATGATGTAACTGGGGAACAGGACCAGATCGCCGGGCTCGGGGGCCGGGCTGATCCACTTGTCGGCGCTGAACTCGCTGGGCGTCGTCCCGGGGTGGTCGTTCTTCAGCAGGAAGTCGGTGCCCCCGGGCGACTTCATGAACACCGTCTGCGAACCGGGGTGCGTGGGCGTCAAGTAGACGACGCCCGAGACGAAGCTGTTCGCGTGGTTGTGCATCGCCTGTCGCCCGCCCTGATCCATCACGTTGACCCACATCTCTTTCATCAACCAACGCATGCGCTCGCCCAGCAGGTGCACGCCGAAGTCTTCCAGCTTGGGCGCGATCAGCTCCGCGGCCTTCGCGAACAGCGGGCTGTCCTTCGGCTTCAACATCGTCGTGTGCGACAGGTTCGTCGACGAGTTGTTGTCGTTCCTCGCGAGCGTCGAGAAGTACTCGACGAGCCGAAGCACCAGCTCCTTGTGCAGCGTCGATCTCGCGCGCATGAACGGGGTCGGAAACAGGCGATAGACTTCGTCCACGGCGCCGTTATCACCGCTCGCGCGGAGCGGTGTCCATGCATGAACGCGCGCGCCGCGAGATCGTCACGGAACTGTCATCAGCCTGGTACGGCTCGCTGGTCTGCGCGCGGACCCGGTGCTAGATCGCGTCCCCATGATCCAGCTGTTCGGCAGCGCCAACACGAAGTCGTTCAACACCTTGAAGATCCGTTTCGCGCTGGCCGAGATCGGCGTCGCGTATCAATTCACGCCGGTCGACCTCGCGAAGGGCGAGTCGCGCACGGCGCAGTTCCTGCGCATCAACCCCCATGGCAAGGTCCCGGTGCTACTAGATGATGACTTCGCGCTGCCAGAATCGGACGCGATCCTCTGGTACTTGGCCGAGAAATATCCCGGCGCGAAGCTGCTGCCCCGGCTCGATGGGAGCGACTCGCTGCAGGCGCGCGCGCAGATCCTCCGCTTCCTCGACGTCGCGTCGACCGCCGTCTATCCCGCCTACAGCGATTGGTGGAACGCGACCAACAGCGACGACCCGGCGAAGCGCAACCCGGCGGCCGCGGATGCGGCGCTCGCGAAGGTGACGCGTGCGCTCGGCGTGCTCGAGAAGACGCTCGCCGCGAGCGACCATTTGGTGGGTGCGTTTTCGCTCGCCGACGTCGCGCTCGCGTCGATCATCTTCTCGCTCAAGCGCAGGCTGCCGAACGATCCGCTGGCCGGCCTCGAGCGCACGCGCGCGTGGTACGAGCGCGTGACCGCGCGCCCCGCGTGGCGTGTCGTCTCCACCGACTAATCTCCGGCGCGTCTTCAGCCGACAGAATCATGACCGCGGCTCGGCCGTGAATGGGCCCACGCGCGTGTGGGTCCAAGTCACCGTTCGCGCAGCAGATCTCATCAACAGAAAAATGAGTCGAGTTACTGCCTCGACTCGGGATGGGTCTACAATGTCAACCATGCTCACTCTGACCGTTCAGCTCGCTCTCGCCACCTCGGTGGTGCCTCTCGCGTCGGCTGGTTCAGTCGGCGCGCTCCAGCCGGCTCTCGTTGAGCAGGTGCAAGGTTGGCGCGGTTCGCCGACCACACCGCCGCCCGCGCCGCCGCCGCAACCGGTCGCCGGCACGCCGCGCGGAGCGGTGATCGTCGGGCCGACGCAGGCACCACCGCCGCCCGTCGTCGAGCGCTGGTCCCCCCGCCGGGGCTATGTCTGGGTCGGCGGCAACTACGAATGGCGCGGCGGCCGCTACATGTGGACCCGCGGCCACTGGGAGCGCGAGCGTGTCGGCGCGCGCTGGGAGCCGGGTCGTTGGGAGTGGCAGGGGAACCACTACGCCTGGATTCCGGGCACGTGGCTGTCGATCAATGTCGCCCCCGTGCCGCCGGCCCCGGCGCCGCCGCCCCCGCCCGCGCCGGTGTACATCGAGACCGCGCCGCCGCCGCCGCCCGCGCCGATCGTCGAGGTCGTGCCGGCGCCGCGCCCCGGCTTCTTCTGGGTTCCGGGCGCGCACGTCTGGCGCAACGGACGCTACGTGTGGCTCGGCGGCCACTGGGAAGCGCATCACCAGGGCATGCACTGGCGCGCGGGTCGCTGGGAGCGGGAAGGCAACCGCCACGTCTGGCGTGAAGGCACCTGGGATCGCGACGGCGACGGCGACGTCGACCGCCACGACAAGTACCTGATGAAGCACGATCGGGACGGCGACGGAGATGTGGACCGCCACGACAAGTTCCTGAAGAAGCACGACCGCGACGGCGACGGCGACGTCGACGGCCACGATCGCGGTCGTGGCCATGGTCGCGGCCGCGGCCACGATCGCGACTAGTACGTCAGCGTGAAGTCGTTGCGGTCGTCGGTCATCGAGCCGAACGACGGCGAGAAGGTCTGAACGTGGACGCTGCGCTGCTCCGGAAAGAACCGGAGCACGCGCAGGTAAGCGTCACCGCCGCGATCGTAGTTCTGGTAGTTGGCGAGGATCTGATGCACGACCGTGCCGTCCGGGCGCGTGCTGGATAGCCGCCCGACGCCGCTGTTCAGCACGTGGCCCGACAGCACGAACTTGATGTTGCTGTTGCCGAGCACCAGCTTCTGCCACATCTCCTCCCCGTCGTTCGCGTCGTTGCCGTCGGCGCCGATCGGGTAACTGTGCGGGTTCCACTGCTGCGACGGGCGCGCGACGTGGTCGTATCGGGTGTCGTCGTCGTACAGATACGCGTGCGTCAGGACGATGGCCGGCGTGTCCGCGTATTGCTTCGCCAGGCCGTCCGCCCAGGCGAGGACGGCGTTTCGTGGTCCGAACTCCAGCGACAGCACCAGCCACTGGCCCGCGCCGCCCGGAACGTCCAGCAGGTGGGCGCTGTTCTCGATCCGATCCGTCTCGAACGTTCCTTTGAATGACGGCCTGCCCGCGAACGACGACACCGGGAAGTAGCCGTTGATCATCGTCATGTTGCGGTCGGTGGGCCACCCGCCGCAGCAGTAGTCGTGGTTCCCCGCGGACAGCACGTACGGAACGACGCCGTCGAGCATGTGGAGGCTGTGGTACGCCCGCATCCATTGCGTCGCGGTGTCGTCGTCGACGATGTCGCCCTCGTGGAGGACGAACGCGACGTTCCCCGCCGCGTGCTGGTCGACAATCCAGGCCGTCTGCGCGTCGAAGTACTCGGGAAAGTTCGAGGCATAGTACTGCGTGTCGGGCATGACCACGATGCTGTAGGGGAGCTGCGGCGTACCCGCGTCCCCGCCTGCGTCGTTCCCGGGCGCGCCCGTGTCGGTGCCGCCATCCAGGCTGGTGCTCCCGTCGGACTGCGGCGAGGCGTCTTCCCAGGGGAAGCCCGCGTCAGCCGGGCGGGCGTCGGGCGGTTGCTCGCAGGCCGCGAGCGCGAGACAGGCCACGAGCACGCAGGCCGAGCGGCGGAACAACGCCATCAGGCCGAAACTTACCAGGAACGCATCCCTAGCGAATCAGCGCGAGCTTCGAGCTGCGCTTGCCGCCGCCCTGCGCCGGTCCGTTCCGCACCGAAAGGCTGCACGCGACCGCGGACGCGATCCCCCCGAAGATCTCGGCGACCTTCGACTCAGGCTCGCGCACGACGATCGGCGTGCCCTCGTCACCGGCGCGACTGACCGCGGGCTGCAGCGGAATCTCGCCGAGGAACGCGATGCCGGCGCGCGCTGCGAGCCGACGGCCGCCGCCGCGCTGGAAGATCTCCTCGTGGTGGCCGCAGCTCGGGCAGTCGAAGCCGCTCATGTTCTCGATCAGGCCCAGCACCGGCACCTCGACGCGCTGCCACATCGCGAGCGCCTTCTCGACGTCGATGATCGAGACCTCCTGGGGCGTCGTCACCATCACCGCGCCCGTCACGGGCAGCAGCTGCGACAGCGACAGCTGCGCGTCGCCGGTGCCCGGCGGCAGATCGACGATCAGGTAGTCCAGCTCGCCCCACTCGACGTCCTCGATGAACTGTTGCAGCAGCTTGTGGACCATCGGTCCGCGCCAGATGACGGCGCCGCCGCGCTCGACGAAGAATCCGATCGAGACGACGCGCAGCCCGTGGTGCACCGACGGGACGATCTTGTTGCCCGTCTCGACCGAGGCGGCCTGCTCGGGCACGCCCATCATCTGCGGGATGGACGGGCCGTAGACATCCGCGTCCAGAATGCCGACCGTCGCGCCCAGCCGCGCGAGCGCCGCCGCCAGGTTCGTGCTGACCGTCGACTTGCCGACGCCGCCTTTGCCCGCCGCGACCGCGATGATGTTCTTGACGCCCGGCAGGCGCGGGTTCGACGGGTGGTTGGGGCGGCCGACGACGCGCGCGGTGAACTTCACGTCGACGCCGCCGACGCCCGGCAGCTTGCCGACCGCGCTCTCGATCGACTTCGCGATCACCGCGCGGGACGGACAGGCGGGTGTCGTCAGCTCGATGCCGATGACGGCGCGACCGCCCTCCAGCGCGACCGACGACACCATCCCGGCCGAAACGAAGTCGACCTTCAGCGCGGGGTCTTGCGTCTGAGCCAGTACGGCGCGGATATCTTCGACGGTGACGGACACTCAGCTTTTTCTAGCAGAAGACAGCGCGTGCAGGCGAACCGGTTGATCGGGGTGATGCCCCATCTTGCGCCGCTTCACTGCCAGGTAGGCGGCGTTGTGCTGGTTCTCCCCGACCCAGTGGTTGATCCGTTCGCTGACGGTCACCCCGGCGGCGCGAAGGCCAGCCACCTTCAGCGGGTTGTTGGTCAGCAAACGGACCGACCGCACGCCCAGATCGGCCAGGATCGCGGCCGCCGGATCGTAGCGACGCTCATCCGGCTCGAAACCCAGCGCCAGGTTCGCCTCGACCGTGTCGGCGCCGCTGGCCTGCAACGCGTAGGCGCGGACCTTGTTTCCGAGGCCGATCCCACGGCCTTCCTGGCGCAGGTAGATGAGGATGCCCGTTCCCTCGGCGGCGATGCGCTCCAGCGCGGCCTCGAACTGCTCGCGGCAGTCGCACTTCAGCGAGCCCAGCACCTCCGACGTCCAGCACTCCGAGTGGACGCGGCACAGCACGTTCGAAGCCCCGGTGACCTCGCCGCGCACAATCGCCATGTGCTCTTCGGCGTTGGGGGAATCCTTGGCTTCTGCGTCCCGATAAACCAGGAGTCGGAAGGGACCATGCACGGTCGGAATCTCGGCGTCGGCGTATCGCAAGAGCTTCATCGTTGCTTAGATGGGCGCAGGGGGGCGAAGTTACCACCCATTGCGCTCAATTTCCGCGGATGTCATCTTAGGGTGGAGATGGCGGTGAAATCTATCCTACGGTTTCCTGATCCGAACCTCCGCCAGCGGTCGGAAGAGATCGGGGACATCGGGGACGACCTGCGTCAACTGGTCGCCGACATGACCGAGACGATGGCTGACGCCAACGGCGCCGGCCTCGCGGCGATCCAGGTTGGGGTTCCGGTCCGGCTGTTCATCGTCGAGGGCCACGTCACGGGCGGTGCGGAGGACGCGCCCCCGAAGGTCTTCATCAATCCGGAGATCCTCGCGATCTCCGACGAATCGCAGACCGGCGACGAGGGGTGCCTGTCGTTCCCGGACGTGTTCGTCCCCGTGAAGCGGGGCATGCGCGCCAAGGTTCGCGCCCGCGACCTGGACGGCAACGTCTTCGAAGTTGAAGGCGAGGGCCTGTACGCCCGCGCCCTGCAGCACGAGACCGACCACCTCAACGGTCGGCTGCTCATCGATCAGGTGGGTCCGGTGAAGCGCGAGCTCATCAAGCGCAAGCTTCGGAAGGACGCGCAGGCTGAACAGGCCGAGCGCGAAGAGGCGGCCGAGCGGGCGGCATCGGCCGGGAAGCGCTCCGCGGGCTAGCGCCGGCGGCGCGTCTCGGATAGAAGGCGACCCATGCTGACGATCGCGCTCCAGCGGATCGAGTTCGATGGTCGCCACGGCAACACCGCCGTGGAGCGCCGGTCGACCCGGAAGTTCGAGGTGGACGTCGAGATGGACGTCGATGCCGGGGTCGCGGAGCGGAGCGATGTGCTCGCGGATACCGTCGACTACAGCCGCGTGGCGGAGGCGATCGTCGCGATCGGGACTGGCGAGCCGCACCACCTGCTGGAATCGCTGGCGCGCCGGATGCTGGACGCGGTTCGGGAGCGGTTCCCGCGCATCCGGCGCGTGCAGCTGGAGCTGCGCAAGCTGAACCCGCCCACGTGCCCCGGACACCCCGCGTACGCGGCGGTCCGCCTGGTCCACGCCGGCGACGGCGACTAAGAGCGCAGCTCACAAATCCTCCCGTCGTCGGTCGGCTGCGGCCGGGGCCTCCTCGTCCAGCGACGGTGCCGCGCGCTGGATCAACCTGCTGGCGATCTTCGTCGCGCCGCGCCTGTCATTTTGACGTCTCGGCGCGGACGCGCGCGCCGATGCGCGCCTCGCCGTGCCGGACGTGAACTGTCGCGCCGACGGGAACGCTCGTGTGCAGCATCGCCAGCGCGACCCCGCGGCCGTCGGGGAGACGGCCGGCGCTGGTGACACGCCCGGCCTTCGGCTTCGTCTCGCTTTCGATCGGATCGGAGGCGGCCGGGTCGGTCGGTCCGTCGACGTCCAGCCCGACCAGCCGCCAGTTGATGTGGCCGCGGTCGCGGATGCGCACGATCGGTTCCTGCCCCAGGTAGCAGCCCTTACCGTAGTCGATGGCGGCGGACAGCCCGACCTCCATCGGGAAGTAGTCCGACGTGATCTCGGCGCCGAAGCGAGGCTCGAGCGCGGAGATCCGCGCTGCTTCCGCCGCCGCGGGCTCAAGCTCCGGCGTGCCGGCCGCGACGAGCCGCGCCTGAACGTCGGCCAGCACCGCCGCCGGAGCGCCCAGCCAGAAGCCGTCGGCGCCCAGCTCGCGCACGCGCGCGATCCAGAGCTCGCCCGCTGGCGTCGGCACCTGAACGTGGGCCAGCGGCGGCGCCGCCGCCAGCGGCCCCGGATCGGCGCCGATCGCCGCGAGGCGCGCGCTGGCCGCCGGGCCCAGCAACGACGAGAACGCCACGTCGGGACGCGCCGTCGCCGCGAAGTCGTCCATGATCGCGTAGCGGGACAGTGAGGTCGCCACGGTCTCGGCCTGACCCGCGTCGACGACGATCCAGAAATCGTCCGCCCGGACGAAGATCCGCATGTCCGTCACCACCTGGCCCTTGGGCGTCAGCAGGGCCGACAGGCAGCCCCCGCCCACCGGCGTCCCCGCGACGTTGCCGGTGACGATGCCGTTGAGGAAGCGGCTGCGGTCGGCGCCCGTGGCCACGATGAGCTCGCGGCCGGTGCGCGGGCGCAGGACCGCCTCCCGGGCGAGAACGTCGAGATCGGCGGTGCTGTTCACGGCTTCTTCATAGCGCGCAGCTCGCGCAGGCGCACGGCGCGGCGGGTGCGCGCGTCGGCGAAGCGACGCCGGTCGACCGACGTCTCGAGCGACAGCGGCGGGACGGCGCGCGGACGCCCGTCGTCGTCGACCGCCACGAAGGTCAGGAAGGCGCGCGTCGTCTGGCGGCGCCCGCGTGCGCTCTGATCCTCCGCCATCACGCGCACGCCGACCTCCATCGACGTGGTGCCCACGTAATTGACCTGCGCTTGCACGGTCACGACCTCGCCCAGGCGGATCGGGTGAAGGAAGTGGAGACGGTCCATCGACGCCGTCACGACCGGCCCACCGGCGTGGCGGGCGGCGGAGATGCCGGCCGCGATGTCGATCCATTGCATCAACATGCCGCCGAAGATCGTGCCGTGCGTATTCGTCAGTCCGGGAAGTACGAGCTGCTCGGTCTCGACGCGGGATGCACGTGGCGTGCGCCTCCGTCGCGAGCGGCCCCCTACGGGGTTTGCCATCGCCAAGCGGGTATCACCGTCGGACAGCGCGGTCAAACCCTGTATAGTGTCCGTGCCATGATCGGACGAGCGTGTGTCGTGCGTCGCCTCACATCCCTGTTCCTGTTGGCGCTCGTCGCCGTCGCCGCGCCGCAAGTGGCCTGGGCCAAGAAGCTGACGCTGCCGCAGCTGCTGGAGTTGGCGCGCGGGAATCCGGGGCTGATGGCGAACGCCGCCGCGATCAGCGCGTCGGAGGCGCAGGTCACCGAAGCGAAGATGAACTGGCTGCCGCAGGGCGACCTGCTGTCGATCCTTGCGCCGTCGCCGAACATTCATTGCATTGGAAGCACCGATAACTGCATCCAGACGACGTCGCCGGAGGCGCGTATCACCGACGTGTCGTGGAACAAGATCTTCACGCGCACCGAAGTGAAGTTGATCCAACCGGTGTTCGACTTCGGCAAGATCTCGGCGGGCGTCGACGCGGCGGAGGCGGGCGTCCAGGTGTCGCGCCAGAAAGAGGCCGGGGCGCGCGCCGACGTCGAGCTGAACGTGCGCAAGGCCTATTACGGGTTGAAGTTCGCGCGCGAGGTCATCGACATGCTCGATGAGGGATCGGGGTACGTCGACGACGCCCAGAAGAAGCTGGACAAGGATCTCGCGAACGGCACGGGCAACGTCAGCGTCACCGACAAGCTGCGCATGCGCACGGTGCGCGCCGAGCTGGACGCGCGCATCCTGGAGGCGAAGCGCCTGCAGGGGATCGCGCGGGAGAGCCTGCGCACGCTGCTCGGGTCCGAGGCACCGACCGACATCGACGTGGACGACGATGAGTTCGAGCCGCCGGAGGTCAAGGAACGAGCGGTTTCATATTACGAGGATCTCGCGAGGGCGAACCGCCCCGAGGTGCGGCTGCTGGAGTACGCCGTGAAGGCCAAGTCCGCGCTCGCCGATCTGGAGCGACGCAAGGAGTATCCCGACGTCGTGTTGATCGCGACCGGCGTGTTCGCATACGCGCAGACCGTCGACGATCCGCAGAACGCGTATTACAGCCACTACTTCAACAGCCGGTCGGCGGGCCTGGCCGCGGCGCTGCGCATGCAGCTGGATCTCGGCCCGAAGATCGCGCGCGCGCGCAAGACCGAGGCCGAGGCGCTGGAGATCACCCACCGCCGCAGCGAGGCGCTGGGCGGCATCCTGCTGGAGGTGCGCAAGACGTACACCGAGGCGACGGAGGCAGCGTCGCGCGTGACGGCGATGGACAAGGGGCAGAAGGCGGGCAAGGCGTGGATCTCGGCGGTCGCCCAGAACTTCGCGGTCGGCCTGGCCGAGGCGCGCGATCTATCGGACGCGCTCGTCGCGTTCTTCGGCATGCGCACGCGCTATCTCCAGGCGGTGTTCGATCTCTACGTGGCGCGTTCGGCGCTGACGCGGGCCACCGGCTCAGCGGAGCTCTGATTCGGCGTCCGCGGCCAGCGCGCCGAGGCGCGCCACGAGGCCGCCCAGCTGGGTCGCGTTCGGTTCCGGCAGCAGCAGCAGCCGGCGGCGCGTGCCTTCCAGCCGCTGGCGCAGCTCGGGCAGCGTCGCCTGCCGGTGGGCCGCCTTCGGGTGTGTCACCAGCAAGCGGCCGACGCACGATTCGATCGCCATCGCCAGCGTGGACGCGAAGAGCAGTCCGATGACGCCGTAGGCGTCGACCAGCGCGACGATCAGCAGCACCGTCAGGGTCTGGCTGGGGCGCCGCGCGGCGAGCAGGCGAAGGGCGACGATTCGCTCCAGCGCCACCATGACCAGGATCGTCACGGCCGCCGCGCCCGCGCCGGCAGCGAGGCCGACGGTGTTACCGGCCAGGAACGCCGTGCACGCCGCCGCCGGTACGCCGAAGAACGGCACCAGCCGCAGCACGCCCGCCGCGAGCGCGGGCAGCATCGGCAGCGGCAGGTGCACGAGCCGGAAGATCACCGCCAGCACCAGCGCGGACAGCACGCTCACGGACAGCTCGCCGCGTACGTGCGAGCCGACGGCGCCTTCGACGGTGCGCCAGACGTCGCGCGCGCGGGGCCGCCGCGGCGCCGGGACCAGCGACAGCCAGAGGCGCTCGAACGACTCGCGGCTGGCGCTCCAGTAGGCGCTGAGCGCGACGACGACGATGATCCGCGTCGCGACGTCGATCGTGTTGCGCGTCAGCCCCAGCGCCTGGTCGAGCAGCAGGGTGGGGCGCGCGCCGCCGATGGCGTGGTACAGCGACGCGATCGGCGGCAGGCGGGCGAGCAGCGCGATCGGAAACGCGTGCGTGGCGGCCGCCTGGCCACGCAGCCGGTCATACGCCGCGCTCAGCCGGACGGCGGCGTCGTCCAGCTCGTGCAAAACCCCGCGCGACACCAGGTACACGAAGATCCCGAACAGGCCGAGACCCAGGATGTACGTGACCGCCACGGACAGCGAGCGCCCCAGGCGCTGCTCGAGCCCATCGATCGCCGGGCGCGCGGCCGCCGCCGCGACCACCGACAACGCGAACAGGAACGCCGCGTCCCGGAACCGCCAGAGCAGCACGACCACCGTCAGCGTCGCCAGCGAGATCGCCGCGGCGAGCGCGACGCGCTTCACGGCCGGGTCTCCCGCCGGGCGAGCAGGCGATCCAGATCGGTGGCGATCCCCTCGATGGCGTCCTCGACCCGCTCCGCCGAGCGCGAACGGTGGGCCAGCGGGGCCAGCTTGCGCAGGTCGACGATCAGCTCGCGCACCTCGTAGCGCACCGCGCTCAGGTGACCGCGGCCGACTGGCGGCTCGCCGTGCTGCGCCTCGGCGTCGAGCAGAAAACGTCGCAGCAGCAGCTGCACGATCGCCGCCAGGGGAATCGCGAGGATGGCGCCCGCGATCCCGAGCACGGAGGCGAACGCGGTGATCGCCAGCAGCGTCACCAGCGGGTTCGTACCGACCACGCGCACCATCACGCGCGGGATCAGCACGTAGTTCTCGAACAGCTGGAGGAACACCGCCGCCACGACGACGCCCAGGACCAGCGACGGTCCGACCGACGCCGCGACCATGGCCGCCACGACCGTGCCGATGATCGGGCCCGCCACGGGGATCGCCTCGCCGATCGCGTAGACCACGCCGACGATGCCCGCGTGAGGCAGCCCGATCATCCGGTAGATGACGAACGCGAGCACGCCGATGATCAGGCAGACCAGCGACTGCCCGCGCAGATAGGCGCCCACTGTCCGCTCGACCTCGCTGATGAAGCCGCGGATCGATCGCCGCCGATCGAACGGCGCGAACAGCACCAGCGCGCGCATCCGGCGATCGCCCTCCAGCGTCCAGTAGAAGCCGATCAGCAACACAGCCACGAGCGTGAACAGGTTTCGGCTCACGGCGCCGCCGGTGTCGAGGACCGACTTGACGTCGATCGCGGGCGCACCGTTGTGTTCGCCGGCGGAGGGCAAGTACCAGGCGATTCGCTGCAGGGTGTGGCTCTCCGACGCGAGCAGGTCGGCCCGCAGGCGGTCGAAGTGGTGCGGTGCCCGCGCGACCAGCGTCTCTGTCTGCTGCGCGACGACGGGAACCGCGAGCGTGAGCACGCCCGCGCATACGCAGCCCAGCCCGGCGTAGATCGCGAGCGCGCCCCCCCAGCGGCGGAGGCCCCGCCGGCGCATCCATTCGACGCCGGGCTTGACCGCCATCCCCAGCGACACGCCGACGAAGAGGATGAACAGCGCCGCCGCAAAGCGGAACAGCAGCGCGAAGCAGGCGGCGACCCCCAGCACCACCAGGTTCGCGAACAGGATGCGGCGGCCGTTCCAGTTCGGGTGCGCCGCCGTCGACGTCGACACCCGATCGGCGACGGTGTCGACGAGGGCGCGCGTCATTGACCGTGGGCGAAGCGAGCTCATCTTTCAGGCCATGCGCAGCCTGCTGAGGAATCTAATGCGCGGAAGCTCGAGCGCAGCCCCCAGGCGCCGCTCGACATACGAGCGCATGCGCGGGTTGTTGCGGGATTGGGACGCGTTGTTCGCAGAGCTGGGCGCGCAGGTCGCCGGCCGCACGACGCAGGTCCGGGCGACGTATGCGCGCACCGCGGCGCGCTTCGCTCCGCGCTGGCAGCAGGCCGAGCAGGAGCTGGATGCATTCCGTGACGCCACCGTCGACGATCGGCGGCGGCGCACGCCGCAGCTCGAGCGGACGATGGAGGAGCTGCGCGACCTTGTCGCGGCGGCGCGCGTTCCGATCGAGGGTCCTTGACCCTGGGGGGCGGCGACCTAACTTGTCGATCGAGTGATCAATCGTTGACGGTGCGGCCCGCCTTCCTCGCTCGTGAGGGTGCAGGGAGTGAGTGGAAGAGCGATGGAATCCCGACTTATTTTGAGAAGCTCGGGACAAAAGGACGGGACCGAAACGGCCGATGAGGTCACCCGCGGGGGGCTTGCGCCAACAACGCAAAGCCCCCTGTCATTATTTGGCCCCCGCGCTCGCGGACCCTCTTCCTCCCTCTCCCGCTAGCGGGAGAGGGTCGGGGCGAGGGCAATTCTTTCTCCCTCTCCCGCTAGCGGGAGAGGGTCGGGGTGAGGGCAATTCTTTCTCCCTCTCCCGCTTGCGGGAGAGGGTCGGGGTGAGGGCAAACCTTGCGAGCGCCAGCGCCCGCGCAGAAGACGGCCGGGCTGACGGCAAACCCCGCGAGGCCGACCCTACGTCCCGTCGACGGTATACGGCGCGCCGTCGAGGTGCAGGTGGTTCTTGTGGTGCGCGTCGAATGACGGTGTCAGCACGACCGAGAAAACCTTCTCGTCGTAGAGCCGCCGGGTCAGCCGCCGCAGGAACTGCGCGGCCGCGCTGACCGCCGGCTTGTCGGCGCCCACCCAGTCGCGCTCGACCTCCACCGTGCGGCCGTTCTTCAGCACGAAGGTCGCGACGTCGATCGCGTTCGCAAACGAGTGCTCGCTGACCCAGGTCGGGTACGCCGCCATCCGGCGGCAGTTGTACGTCCCGAGGTGCACGATCGACTTCACCGGGCTCTTGAGGACGCTGCGCGCCTCTTCCTGCACGATGGTTTCGAAGCGCTGCAGCCGTTGCGCGAACGCGCAGTTCACGCGCGCCTGCGGCTGAAACAGCAGCCCGGCGCCGCCGCGCTTGATCGCGACACCCTCGGGTGCCTCGCACATGATCTCGGCGCTGAGGTGTGACGGCCGCAGCGGCCACGGCGAGAACCGTACGCCCTCGGCCTTCAGGCCGTCGCGACATCCGTCGGGCGCCACGGGCGCGACCGGCTTGAAGGTCGGCGGCAAAACTTCGTGCGGTTGCGCCGCCGCCGCCAGCAGCGGAACCACCAGCAGCGACGCGCCCAGCACACCAGAAGGGTACCGGGGCGCCGCGGGCCGCGCCAGCCGGGAACCCAGGCGCCAGCGAACTGTCGTACCGTATGCCGATGAATCCGATGCGCCTGGGCGTCCTTCTGGGGTTGGCGGCGGGCTGCGCGTCGGGACCGCGTCCCGCCGACGCGCCGCGTGCCGTGACGGACGGTCCGGGGACCGAGCAGCCGCTGCCGATCCCCGCCGAGCTGGCGCCGCACATCAGCGAGTCGATCGAGCTCGGACGGACCTTGTACCTCCTCGACAAGGCGTCGGCGATCGGCACCGACGTGCTGCAGGCGAACGTGCCCGACTTCCACGGCCGCGGCGTCGGCGGCTGGCTGACCGTGCGTGCCGCCGACGACGCGGGCCAGCCGACCGACGCGTTTGCGGTCGTGTTCTTCACGCGGCAGGAACCGCTGCGCCACCTGTTCAGGGTCGACGTGCCGCTCAAGGGCAAGCCGGCGTTCCGTGAGCTGTCGCCGCCGACGTTGATGGACGACACAGGCGTGCGGATGGTCCGCGCGCGACAGGCGGCGATCGACGCGGTGCCGCGCGGGCGGCGTCCGTACAATCCGGTGGTCCTGCCGGGCGGCGCCGTCGGCAGACCGGACGCGATCGCCGTCTATCTACTGTCCGCCGAGCAGATCCCCGGCGAGATGGTGTTCGGGATTCACTATCGCGCGCTGGTCTCCGCGGACGGCAGCACGGTCAAGCAGATGCTGCCGCTCTCCAAGTCGGCGCTGGTGGTTCCGCCACCCGCCCAGAGCATCCCGCCCGGCGCCAAGGCGGTCGCCAGCTTCGTCACGCAGATCGTGACGGACTGGCCCAGCGAGGTTCACGTGTTCGTCAGCCTGCTGCACCACCGCGTCCCACTGTACGTCGCCACCCAGCGCGGGATCTGGCTGGTGATCGGCGACAAGATCACGCTCATCGACGACAAGCCGCCGCATTGATCGCGACGTCTAGCTAGTCGACGTCGATCGTCGGGCAGCCGAGGACGACGTTGACGTGGCCGTTCAGGTCCGTCTGGAACATCGAACAGCTCGCCGGGCAGGCGGTGATCTTGGTCGGCGCGCCGCTGGCCGGATCCTTGTCGTAGTACCAGCCGCCGCGCGCGTCGCAGCCGGACCCGTCGGTGCCGTCGATAGGCGCGTGACCGATGGCGGTGTCGCTGCCCGCGCCGCTCGTGAAGCTGACGTTCACCTTCTTGAAGTCGACGCCCGTCGTCGGCAGCTGGTAGTCGCAGGCGATCGCCTTGCTCTGCACCGACTTCAGGGCGTTCTGGAGCGCGGTCGCTACGTTTCCGCCGGTGTCGATGATGACGGCCGACGCGGTCGTCGAGTTCTGACCAGCCTTGGCGAGCATATCGAGGTTGGTCTGCGCCGTCGCGGCGGCCGCGCCCGAGAACACGCCGATGACGAAGGTGTTGACCGGCGGCGACCCGGCGGCGCCCATCGCGCCGCTCAGCAGCGGCGCGATGCCGGGGTCACTGCCCTGGGCGGTGATCGAGTTGGGCATGCACTCGACCGTGGGGAAACCGGTGCCCGAGCTGCCCAGGAAGCCGCCGGGCAGACCGTCGGTGACCAGCACGATGGCCACCCGGTGCGTTGGCATCGCGGCGATGCGCTGGCGCGCGAACATGAGCGCGCCGGCCAGCGCGGGGCCGGTCGGCGTATACCCCGCCGGGCTGTGGCCCGTCAGCGACGTGTTCAGCATCGCCGCCTGGCCGCCGTTGGTGCCGTCCAGCGTTCCGATCGCGACGTCGGGCATCGCGTAGTAGGCAGCGTCGCAGCGGTCGCGCAGGTGGCAGTAGCCCGCGAACGTGTTGCAGCCCGTGCACGCTGTGGCCGGCGCGGTCGGACCGGCGGCGCAGTAGTTGTTGCTGCCGCAGTCCTTGATCAGCGAGCAGGTGATGGTGCCGCCGCAGGTCGACGCGTCCACGCACAGCGGCGTGACCGACATCGTCGACTGCGCGCTGCCGACGCAGGTCTTGCGGCGATCGCACGGGCCGTAGTTGCCGCACGCGGTGTCGGGGCCGTCGCCCGTGCAGGTCGCGGGTACGCCTGACTGCGTCCCCGGGAAGTACTTCAGACCGACGCCGAGTCCGGCCGAGGACTGACTCTCGAAGAAGGTCTTCATCGCCGTGCGGACGTCGCCCCACTTCGTGCCCGTCGACGTCGTCTCGTTCATCGACAGCGAGCTGTCCATCAGCACGTACAGATCCAGCGGCACCGGCTCGGCGGGCGTCATGGTCGCCGAGCAGACGCCGTCGACGCGCGAGTCGCCGCCGCCCAGGTCGATGCTGGCGTCGAAACCGGGGAGGGTGCCGCCCGTGCCGGTGGTGCCGGTCCCGCCGTTGCCCGTGGTGCCGCCGCCGCTGGTGCCGCCGCCGCTGGTTCCGGCGGTGCCGGTCGGGTTCGTCGCCCTCACGCCCGCGCTGCAACCGATCCACAGCGCCGTCGCGCCGATGCAAGCCAACGAGAAAGTCTTGTTCATCGATTTACTCGAAGATGATGGAGCCGCAGGGGAACTGGAGGTCGATCTTCTTGCTCGCCGGCATCTGCCACTTCATGCAGGCGCTGCCGCTGAACACCAGCGTCGTTGGCGCTGCCATGTCGACGTTCCAGCCGTTCGTCGCGCTGAGCGGAACCTCGGTGCCTTCGATCGACACGTGGGCCTGATTCAGCTTCGTCGTGTCGACCTTGATGGTCTTGCCGCCCACGTCACTGAGATCGAACGAGCAGCTCTTGAGGCCAGAGATCGCCGTCGAGAGCTGGGTGAGCAGCATGTTCTGATCGGAGGCGCTCGGCTGGTACGGCGTCGTCGCTCCCTTCGTCGTCCCGTACGTCCCCACGACCGCCGTCGGTCCGCGCGTCATCGGGTGACCGGACAACGCCAGATCGGCCTTCCAGGGCGCGACGCCCTGGCACTGATCGAAGATCGCTGTCGTGTCGAGGCCCGACGCCAGGCCGGGGACCGTCGACTCGCCGGCGCCCGCGTTCGCGAACGCCTGGAGCACGCCGGCGGGCAGGTTGAACTGCGTCGTCTGGAGGCCGAAGACGACCGTCCGGATGTTCGCCGCGTACGCCGCCTGCAGCGCGCCGACGGTGGAGTCCGACGCGCAGATCTCGAGCGCGTCGTCGCAGAAGTCCTCCTGCCCGTCGGTGATGAAGATGATGTACTTGTCGCCGGGTGCCGTGATCGCCGTGAGCGCCTTGGTCGCTGCCGTGATCGCGTACATCGCGGGCGACTCGAACTTCTTGCCGCTCGTCTGACACTCGCTCTCGACCGGCCAGGCGAGGTTGTCGTACAGCGTCTTGATCGCCGCGGCGTTGTTCATCGCCGGCGCGACGTTGTCGGCGAGCGTGCCGTTGATGAGCGGGCACATTCCGCCCCGGCCCATCGACGGATCGGTCCCGTAGATCGTCGTGAATCCGAAACGCACCTGCCCGTCGAGCTGGGTGATCACCGTCTCGATGGCGGTCTTGAGCGTCGACCACGAGGTGTCCGTCTTCGTCGGGCAGACGCACTGGCTCGAGCTGAGGCAGTGGAACATGCTGCCCGACCGGTCGACGACCAGGTAGACCGTCGGGACCTTCGGCTCGTAGACCAGTTGCGCCTGCTGGCAGATGCCGCCCGTGCCGCCGCTGCCGGTGGTGCCGGCGCTGCCGCTGGTGCCCGCGGCGCCGGTGGTGCCCGCGCTGCCGCTGGTTCCGGCGGCGTTCGATCCGCTCATGCCGCCGGGCGCGCTTCCGGCCGTGCCCGTCGTGCCCGCGGTTCCCGTCGCGATCGAGCCGGCGCTGCCCGTCGTGCCAGCGTTGCCCGTCGTGCCGGCGCTGCCGGTCGTGCCCGCAGTGCCGGTGCTGGACGTGCCGGCGGTGCCCGTGCTGGACGAACCACCTTTACCGGCGCTCGACGTGCCGCCCGTGCCGGTGGTCGTCGTTCCGGCGCCGGCGCACCCCATCGCGGCGGCTAGACCGTAAGCGAGCAGGGGGAGGGCGCGCGGGGGGCGAATACGCATGGCTAGGACCTCCTAAAAGAGGTCGCCAGAATATTCCAAACGCCCGGTATTTGCGAACCGCGCCGCGGCGTCGGGGATTGCCCCGTCGCGCGTCAGGAACCGGGGGCGGCGTCGAGCAGCGACAGGTCGGGGAAACCGGCGCTCATCGTCGCGTCCATCGTGCGCACGATCTTGTCG
>Ga0070684_100000905_pt1 | contig 21003 bp, 16 predicted proteins | sample KBSC723LmetaG_FD_65653 | JGI IMG/M metagenome (GOLD analysis project Ga0070684, IMG submission 65653) | Corn rhizosphere microbial communities from Kellogg Biological Station, Michigan, USA - KBS C7.2-3L metaG | ecosystem: Host-associated > Plants > Roots > Rhizosphere ...
GACTGGTGCCAACAGTACCCGAGCCACTCCATCGGCGACCTAAAGTTCGGCCCGGACGGTGCTCTATATGTGTCGGCCGGCGAGGGCGCGAGCTTCAACGCGACCGACTTCGGCCAGTTCGGCAACCCGGTCAACCCGTGCGGCGACCCGGCCAACGAGGGCGGCGCCCTGCGCTCGCAGGACGTCCGCTCCACCGCCGACCCGACCGGGCTGAGCGGCGCGATCCTGCGGCTGGACCCGGCCACCGGCGCCGCCCTGCCGACCAACCCGAACTTCGGCGCCAGCGACCCCAACGCGCGGCGCATCATCGCGTACGGCCTGCGCAACCCGTTCCGGTTCACGTTCAAACCGGGTACCAGCGAGATCTGGGCCGGCGACGTCGGCTGGAACACCTGGGAGGAAATCAACCGGCTCACCAACCCGACCGGGTCGCTGACGAACTTCGGCTGGCCCTGCTATGAGGGCAACGCGACCCAGTCCGGATACCAGAGCGCCAACCTGCCGCTGTGTCAGAGCCTGTACTCGGGCGCCGGCCAGACCGCGCCCTACTACGCCTACAACCACGGCAACAAGGTCGTGGCCGGCGAGACGTGCCCGAGCGGCAGCTCGTCCATCTCCGGCATGGCGTTCTACCCGGACAGCGGCGGCTCGTATCCGGCGGCGTACAGCGGCGCGCTGTTCTTCGCCGACTACTCGCGCAACTGCATCTGGGCGATGCTCAAGGGCGCGAACGGCCTGCCCGACCCCAACCAGATCCAGACGTTCGCGGCCGGCGCGGCCGGTCCCGTGCACCTGAACATCGGACCCGGCGGCGAGCTGTACTACCCCGACCTCGGCGGCGGGACCGTGCGGCGCATCCGGTACTTCCCCAACAACCGGCCGCCGATCGCCTCCTTCACGGCCACGCCGAGCAGCGGCGCGACCCCGCTCGTGGTGGCGTTCGACGCCTCCGGCTCGTCCGACCAGGACCCGGCCGACCAGGGCCGGCTGACATACCAGTGGGACTTCGAGAACGACGGCACCTTCGACGCAACCGGCGTGACGAGCAGCCACACGTACGCGACGAACGGCACGTTCACGGCGCTGCTCAAGGTGACCGACACGCTCGGGGCCAGCAGTACGTCGACCGTGCCCATCACGGCCGGCAACGGCGGGCCGACGGCCGTCATCGACACCCCGGCGTCCACGTTCACCTGGAAGGTCGGCGACCCGATCGCCTTCACCGGGCACGCCACCGACCCGCAGGACGGGACCCTGCCGGCGACGGCGCTGAAGTGGGACGTCCTGCTGCAGCACTGCTCGGCGCCGGGGACCTGCCACACGCACTTCGTGCAGACCCTCGACGGGGTGGCCGGCGGCTCGATCACCGCCCCCGACCACGACTACCCGTCGTACCTGCAGCTGCGCCTGACCGCCACCGACTCGCGCGGGCTGACCAGCGTCACCACGGTGGACCTGCAGCCGCAGACGGTGAACCTCACGTTCGCCAGCAACCCGTCCGGGCTCCAGCTGACCGTCGGCTCGAGCAGCCAGGCAACGCCGTTCACGCGGCAGGTCATCATCGGCTCGACGAACTCTGTGAGCGCGCCGACCCCGCAGACGAGCGGCTCCACCACGTACACCTTCGGAAGTTGGAACGACGGCGGGGGGCAGACGCACACCATCATCGCCCCGGCCACCGCGACGACCTATACGGCGACCTACGCCGGCTCGGCCCCGCCGTGCGGCGACTCGTTCGGATACACCTGCGTCGCGTCCCCGCGCGCGTTCGTGCCGGCCGCCAACGCCACCAACCTCACCGGCGACGACGGCGTGCTGAAGGCGACGCTGCCGTTCACGTTCAAGTTCTACGGCACCAACTACACGTCGGTGAACATCGACAACAACGGCCTGCTGTCCTTCGCGACGCCGGGCAAGAACGACTGGATCAACCAGGCGATTCCGGCCGCCGGCGCGCCCAACGCGGGCATCTACGCCTTCTGGGACGACCTCGTGGTGAGCCCCAGCGGCTCGGTCCGCACCGAAACCGTCGGTACCGCGCCGAACCGGCAGTACATCGTCGAGTGGCGCAACGTGTATGTCTTCAACGCGCAGCAGAAGCTTTTCTCGGTCGAGGCGATCCTCGGCGAGAACGGGACCATCACGTTCGCGTACACCGGCGATTTCAGCATTCCCGTCAACCAGGGCAGCTCGGCGACCGTCGGGATCGAGAACGCGGCGGGCACCGTTGCGCTGCGATACCTGTACAACACCGCTGGGCTGCACAGCGGCGACGGTCTGGTGATCACGCCGCCGGGCACGACGACGCCGACCACCGGCTCCATCACCGGCACGGTGACCGCGAACGGCACCCCGGTCGCCGGCGCGGCCGTGGCCACCTCGACCGGCGCGCGCACGACGAGCGCGGCCAACGGCACCTACACGCTGGCCGGCCTGACGCCGGGGACGGTCTCGGTCACGGCCACGACGACGGCCGACAAATGCGCCGGGCGGACCGGCTCGACGACCGCGACGGTGACCGGCGGGCAGAGCACGACCGCCAACATCACGCTCGACAGCGGCGGATCGCGTGACGCGTTCGGCTACACGTGCGCCGCCGCGCCGCGCGCGTTCACGCCGGCCGACACGACGCTCGCCCTGACCGGCGACGACGCCTACATCCAGGTCACCATGCCGTTCCCGATGAAGTTGTACGGGCAGAGCAGCACTTCCGTATACATCGACACCGATGGGTTCATATCGACCGGCGTGCCGACGGCCAATGACTGGATCAGCGGCCCGATCCCGAGCAGTGCCAAGCCGAATGCCGGTCTGTACCCGTTCTGGGACGACCTGATGGTCGACGGTTCGGGATCGGTACTGACGAAGACGACCGGCGCCGCACCCAACCGGCAATACATCGTCGAGTGGCGCAACGTGTTCGTGTTCGACCACCCCGAGCACCGCTTCTCGTTCGAGGCGATCATCTCGGAGAACGGCGATATCGCCTTCGCCTACACCGGCGACATGACGGCCGGCCCGGCGCAGGGCGGCGAGGCGACTGTTGGCATCGAGAACGCGACCGGGACGATTGCGCTGCAGTACTCCTGCAATACCGCGGCCCTAAGAAGCGGCGACGGCATCACGTTCCATGCCGGCTGATCGGGCCGGCGCTCGCTTGGCTGGGCGCGGTCTTGGTGCCGGCTGGGCCTTTGGTCCCAGCTGGGCCTTTGGTGCCGGCTGGGCCTTGGTGCCGCCTCAGTCTTTGGTGCCGGCTGGGTCTTTGGTGCCGGCTGAGTCTTGGGTGCCGGCTGAGCCCTGACGCCAGCTGGGCCTTGGGTGCTGGCTGGGCTGGGCCATGACGGTGGTCGATCTGCCCCCGAATTTGCCAGACGGTGGCCGCTCTGCCGACATTTCGTCGGCGTGGCGCGTCGGCGCATCGACCAACATCTGGGTACAAGTATCGACGGTGGCCGTTTTCGCCCGGTTAGCAGTTCGTTCTTGGCCGAATAGGGACGGCCGCTCGTGGTGCATTGGTCATCGTCTACGCCGAACAAAAGACGGTGGTCGATGCGCCTACACGCCACGCCGAGGAAATGTCGGCAGAGCGGCCACCGTCTGGTGCATTTCGGGGCGGATCGACCACCGTCTGCATGGAGCGGGGCAGATCGACCACCGTCCGCACCAAACCCGCGGCAGATCGACCACTGTCCGCACCAAACCCGGGGCAGATCGACCACCGTCCACACCAAACCCGGGGCAGATCGACCACCGTTGACAAGGGCCCGGGTGCCAAGACGGCAGGGCCGGGACGGCTGTCTCGAAGGCGACGTTTCTGCACACGGCAACCACCGCCGCGAGATCCCGTTCGAACCGCGCACTACTGCGGCCCTACGAAGCGGAGCCATTTGAACTAGCTTGCGCGATCACCTTGGCGACGACCGCTTCCACGTGGTCGGCGTCGATGCCGAGTGCCTCGCCGATGTGCGTGGCCCAGACCTCGGAGCGCAGGTTGGCCTCGAAGTCGAGCTGGCTGCGGATCTCGGTCCGCATCGCTTGCCGGTTCTGGCTGACCATGACAAACGTGGAGAGGAAGATCGCCTCGAGGCTGACAATCATCGTCAACAGCCCGAATGGGTACTTGTCGAACTCGAGCGCGCCGCCGATCAGGCCGATGTTGAGCAGTACCCACACGCCGAACCAGATCGAGTGCAGGTACACGAAGTTGAGCGACCCGGCGAACGTCGTCACCAGGTCGGCCGCCTTGTCCTGGGTGCGGCGCAGCGACGCGACGAGCCTGTTGGCGTTCTGGACCCGTTGCTCAAGCTTGGGTATCAGCCAGCCGTCTTCCACCCCGTCGATGCGGTCCATGGCCCGGCAGGCGGTGCAGGTCTCCGCGTGCGCGATCTGATCAGTCATGGCGCACAGTGTGCGCTCAGGCGGGCGGCGTAACGGTATCAACCTTCGGCTGAATGGGGCTGCGGGAAACCCGCAACCGGGTGACGAATGAGCTCGGCGACCAGTCCTTGAGCTTGAGGGCCTGCTTCTCGACCAGATGCCAGGACAGCAGCGCGACCGCGAACGTGAACAGCAGCGACAGTCCCAAGTACACGGCCAGGCCGAGCCTCGGCACACCGGCGAGGGCCAGCACCTGCTGCACCACGAAGGCGTAGATGTAGACGCCGTACGAGTAGTCGTTCGTCCGCCCGACGCGGCGCAGCCTCGCCGGCAGCCGGATGCCGGCCCACAGCAGCAGGTAGACGTAGGCGATGAGCGCCGGGCCGAGAATCGGCAGCCGCGCAATCACGGCAGCCACCACGAGGACCAGGCTGATCGCGCCGAGCACGTCGTTGACCGGCACGTGCTCCTTGAACATCTCGGCACTTGCGCCGAGCAGGAACGCGGTCGTGTAGATCAGCACGAACAGCGTGAGGTAGTGGCCGGCGAACGGCACGGTGAACGAATGCCCGTTGGGCACCAGCGGTCCCGCGTGGACGGGGTCGTGCACGAAGTCGTAGCCGATCACGGCCAGGCCGATCAGCGCGAGCGCGGGCACCACGAAGCGCATCCGGCGGAGCACGGTGAACACCGCGAGCGCGGAGATGAGGACATAGCACGCCAACTCGTACTTCAGCGTCCACAACGATCCGTTGATGTCGTGGATGTGGGCGCCGGTGAGCGTGTCACCGATGTACGGCTGCACGACGTCGGTGCTCCAGTTGTTCGCGAGGTACCCGAGCGGGCCCGGCCGGGCGGTGAGGTAACCGTCCAGCCCGCCGTGGAGCCGCCACCAGAGGATCGGGCTGACGATGGCGGCCGTGACGATCAGGCACACCCAGTACCCGGGAAAAATGCGCAAGATGCGGTGCCACCAGTAGCGCAGGAACGGGGTGCGGCGCCCGCTTCTGGTGATCAGGAAGCCGGACAGGGCGAAAAACCCGGAAACGCTCAACCCGCCCAGATCGATTGGGAGGTCGAGGGGCGCCCCGGGGACGCCGTAGCCCAGGATTCGAGCGTGGCCGACGATGACGGCGGTCGCGAATACCAGGCGCATGAAGTTGAACGCGTTGTCCCGACCGGAGAACGACGTGGCAAGGGTCCGCCGCACCGACGGACGGTAGCATCACCCGGGTCCTCCGGAGAGCCACCATCAGTACTGTGATCCACCTGGTCGAACGGACGGACCTCATTTCATGCGTTCGAGACCTGGACGAATGGTCCCCGGCCGACGACCTCGCGCGCACCGTGTTTTCCTTGGACCTATGCCTCGTGCGATCGCCGTGTTCGACATCGACGGTACGGTCGCGGACGCGCGGCACCGGCTGCACCACATCGCCGAGACCGACAAGCACGAGAACTGGGTGCGCTTCTTCGACGCCGCGGCCGACGATCCACCGCTGGCCGAGGGCGTGGCGCGGGCCCGGCGACTCGCCGAGACCTACGACATCGTGTGGCTGACCGCCCGGCCCGAGCGACTCCGGCCGATGACCGAGCGGTGGCTGGCCGAGCACGACCTGCCGGCCGGCCGGCTGCTGATGCTGCCCGACGGCGAGCGGACGCTCGCGCGCCGGTACAAGCTCGACGCCGTCCGGCGGCTCGCCGAGGAGCGCGAAATCGCCGTCGTGGTCGACGACGATCCGCGCGTCGTCGCTCTCCTGGAAGAGGCAAAGATCCCCGTCGTACGGGCGGACTGGTCCGGTCACTAACGGTTCGAGGGCCCTGACTACGGCACGAGGACGATCTTGCCCTTGGTGGGGCCGGTCTCGATGAGTTCATGCGCATGGGCCGCCTCCGCCAACGGCGCCTGTATGTCTGGGCCGAGCGCAACCTCGGCGCCGTGCTCGAGGCGCGGACCGCCTACGACGCCCGCGTGGCGACCAGCACGGCGTCCTGAATCACGATCGGCTGGCCGTCCGGGTCCTTCGCCGCCCGGTCGAGCGCGGCGGTCTCGACGCGCCACTCCGCCGGATCCAGCGTCGCCGCGATCTCCTCGGCCGTGTAGAACAGGTCGGTCCGGTGGTGGCGGTGCGGCCCGCCGAACGTCGTCTCCCGGATCGACGGATGGTGGCCGACGATCAGCAGCGTCCCGCCCGGCCGGACGGCCGCCGCCAGCCGGCGGTGCAATGCCGCGCGCGCCTCCCCGGGCAGGTGGATGAACTGGGCCGACACCAGGTCGAACTGCTCGGGCGCCGGATCCCACGTGAGCAGGTCGCCCACGCGCCAGCGGATCCCGTCGGCCCCGGCACGGGCCGCCTCCGCGGCGGCCCGGTCGAGCGCCACCTGGGAGATGTCAACCGCGGTGACCTGCCATCCCCGCTGCGCGAGCCAGATCGCGTCGGCGCCTTCGCCGCTGCCGACGTCGAGCGCGGTGCCCGGCTTGAGGTCCGACACGGTGGCCACCAGCTGGATGTTCGGGTTGCCGCTCCACACGCGGGTCGTCGCGCCGTACCGGTGGTCCCAGAAGCCGGCCGAGAACATGAGCGCGTCCTGCGCCTCCTCCTCGGCCAGCTCGGCGTTGATCGCCGCGCCGGCCATCAGGCCCTGCCCGGCCGCGACGATCACCTGGGCGGACAGGTCGGTGACGTTGCCGGCGACGTACACGCCGGGGACGTCGGTGGCGCCGTTCGGCTTGGCGGGTATGTACGTGCCGAGCCCGTTGGGGTGCTCAACGGAAGGCAGCCCGAGATCCTCGAGGATGCGCGTGTTGGCCACGAAACGCGGGGCGACGACGATCACCTGACGGGCCACGAACGAGCCGTCCGCAAGATGGACACCGGAAGGGTCAACGGCCTTCACCGGAACCGTCTCGATGCGAATGCCGCGCGCCCGAAGCTGGGCGGCCTGCTCGGGAACGGTGTCCTGGAAGAGCACGACGTCGTCGGAGAGCTGGCGAAACAGCAGCGCCTGGTGGACGGCGAACGCGCTGGTACCAAGAATCCCGATGGCCTGGTCGCGGACCTCCCAGCCGTGGCAGTAGGGGCAGTGCAGCACGAAGTGGCCCCAGCCCTCGCGGACGCCGGGCACGTCGGGCAGTTCGTCGGTGAGCCCGGTCGTGACCAGCAACCGGCGGGCGGTGAAGACGCGGCCGCCGTCGGCGGTCACGGCGAAACCGCCCGGGATCCGCCGCGCCTGTCGAGCCTCGCCGGCCACGATCACGCCGCCGTACTGCTCGACCTCCTTGCGCCCGGCGGCCAGCAGCTCGGCCGGCGGGGTGCCGTCGCGGGTGAGAAAGTTGTGCACGCCCTCGGCCGGGGCGTTGCGCGGCGAGCCGGCGTCGAGCACGGTCACCGAGCGCCGGGAGCGGCCGAGGGCGACGGCCGCGCTCAGGCCGGCCGCTCCCCCGCCGATGATCAATACGTCCTGTTCCATGCTTCCAGCTTGCGGCGACCCGGCCGGACGAGCAAAGATAATTGCTGAAATGGCAAACGATGACGTGCTCGCCGCGGTCGGGTCCCGGCTCCGGGCGCTCCGGCAGCACCGCGACATCACCCTCACCGACCTGTCCGCCGGGACCGGCATCTCGGTCTCGACGCTGTCCCGGCTGGAGTCGGGGCAGCGCAAGCCGACGCTCGAGCTGCTGCTGCCGCTGGCCCGCGCCTACGGGGTGCCGCTCGACGAGCTGGTCGGGGCGCCGCCGACCGGCGATCCGCGCGTCCACCTGCAGCCGGTCCGGCTGGGCGAGATGACGGCGGTGCCGCTCAGCCGCAATCCCACCGGGCCGCAGGCCTACAAGCTGATCATCCCGCCCACCCGCCGGGCCGGACCGGGCGAGCTCAAGACCCACGAGGGATACGAGTGGGTCTATATCCTCAATGGCCGGCTCCGCCTGCTGCTCGGCGACCAGGACCTGGTGCTGACCGCTGGCGAGGCGGCCGAGTTCGACACCCGCGTGCCGCACTCGTTCGGCAGCGCCGACGAGCACCCGGTCGAGGTGTTGAGCCTCTTCGGCCGGCAAGGTGAGCGGGCCCACCTGAAAGCGCGGAGGGTTACCCGGGTTTCGTCGCTACGACGATGATCAGCCCGGTCACCACGAGCGAGGTGCCGACCCAGGTCCACACGTTGGCCCGCTCGTTGAGCACAACCACGCTCGCGGTGAGGATGGCCAGGTAGCCCAGGGCATTGAACGGGTACGCGATGCTCAGCGGCAGCCGGCTCAGCGTGGTCAGCCAGGCGACCGCCGAGATCGCGAAGATCGTCAGCCCACCCAGCACCCACGGCGAGGTCGCCGCGGCGATGACGAGCGAGCCGTGGCCCGACTCGGCCCGCTGCTTGGCCGTCTCCATGCCGTGTTTGAGCAGCACCTGACCGCAGGCCGCCGCACCGACCGCGAAGAGCAGCAGCGCCACGTTCGCGACAGTCAACCGTTTCCTCCCGAGCTCATCCACCCTCGACAACCAGGGCCTCCTCGGCGTGCGGCGTCAGCCGCAGGATCCACTGGTAGCCGAAGAACGTCGGGCGCAGCCGGACCACCGCGCTGTCGGCCTTGCGCATGCTGCGCAGCCGCCACCCCTCGGAGTCCGAGATCTTGCCGAGCGGCAGCCCGGTCGCCCGCTCCTCCAGGACGTCGTAGCCGGTGTCCCGGACGAGCCGGCGCAGGGTCGTACGCGTGAAGAACCGCAAGTGGGTCTCGTCGAGGATGCCGCGGCGGTCGTAGCCGAAGAGGCCGAGCGCGACGCGGCTGCGCGGGTACCAGTGGGCGAAGTTCGGCACGGAGAGCAGGACCTGGCCGCCCGGGCGCAGCACGTGCCGGATTTCCTCCATGATCTTGTTGGGCCGCGGGAGGTGCTCGATCACGTCGCCGGCGATCACCACGTCGAAGCTGTCGCCGATCCCGGTCGGGATGCCTTGGGCGAGGTCGGCCTGGACGAACTCGTCGACCCGATCGCGCACGCCGGCGATTTCGACGAAGTCAACGCCGACGACCGTATGCCCCCGCTCGCGCAGGCGGGCGGCGAGCAGGCCGTCGCCGCAGCCGAGACTGAGGATGTGCGAGGCCGGCCGGCCGGCCAGCATCTCCAGGAACACCGCGTGCGACGTGCCATCGCCGTCGGTGAAGTCGCGACCGTGCGGAGCGGAAACCCAGTCCGGCGTGCCGAAGCCCTTGGCCGCGAGGCGATACTCGACGACGTCCTTGACCACGTCCTTGGCGTATTTCATGCCGTTGACGTAGCAGATCTCGTCGCCGTAGAACGTCGGGATCGGGATCTCCTTGATCCGCATGCCGGCGTGCACGAGCTGCACGATGATCTGGGTGTCGAAATCGAAGCCGTCGTGGTTGTGCTCGAGCGGCAGCGCCTTGAGCGCGTTGACACTGTAGGCCCGGTAGCCGGAGTGAAACTCGGTCAGCGCGGTGCCGAGCAGCCGGTTTTCCGCCCTGGTGAGCACCCGGTTGCCCAGCCATTTGTACAGCGGCATGCCGCCCCGCCGGGCCGCGCCCCGGATCATCATGCGGGAGCCGAACACGGCCTCGCACTCGCCACGCTCCAGCGGCGCGACCATCTCCGGCAGCATCTCCGGCGCGTACTGCCCGTCGCCGTGCAGCAGCACGACGATGTCGAGCTTGCGCTCGATCGCCACGGCGTAGGCGGCCTTCTGGTTGCCGCCGTAGCCGAGGTTTTTCGTGTGCCGGATGACGATCGTCTTGGGGGTGTCGTGGCGCTGGGCCCACGTCTGCCCGTAGATGACCGTGTCGTCATGGCTGGCGTCGTCGAGGATGATCACCTCGGCGATCCGGTCGCGGAACTCGACGGGGATCCGGTCGAGCGTCTTGGACAGCGTCGTCGCCGCGTTGTAGGCGACGACGAGGATGCCAATCCGCGGACGGTCGGCGTCGGGCATCGCTGATCCTCCTGTCAGCCGGTCGCGGCGGGAGCGTCGGCCAATTCGTCGGTGCTGATGCGATGGTCGTCCGGGGCAGCCGGGTCGGATGAGACGCGCCTACCCATACCCTGCCACAGTCCGGCGATGACCACCGTGAGCAGCGTCGCCCAGACGAGACCGGCGGCGAACGTCTGGCCCGGTCCGAACGGATGAGCCTTGGCCTGGTGCCAGGCCCACGGGTAGGCGTCCGACCAGTCGTCGTAGATGCTGACCAGGAACGCTCCGGTGGCCAGGTTGTAGATCGTCCCGACCCCGACGCCGACCAGCACGGAGGCGGCCGCGGCCCAGGTCAGGTACTGCGTGGCCGTAGCCGTCGACAGCAGCAGGAACATCGACAGGCTCAACCCGAACGCGACCGGGGTCAGGTCCGGCCGGCGCCAGCCGATCCCGGCCGGGACCAATGCGGCCAGGCCCAGGGCGACGAAGCGGCCGGGGCCCTGCGCGACCGAGATCGTGTGATCCGACGCGCCGATCTGGACCAGGAACTCGATGACCCCCCACCGGGGCGGCCCGTAGCCGGCGTAGCCGAGCACATTGGTGTTGAACGCGGTCCACTCCTTGACGAACACCGGCAGCCAGAGCAGGAGGAAGACCACGGTGGCGCCGGCGGCGAACGCGGCGACCCGGCGCCGGCCGGCCCGCAGGACCATGACGGTCAATAGCGGACCGATCACGATGGGCACCAGCTTGACGCTGATCGACAGGCCGAAGCAGAGCCCTCCGAGGGCGACCATGAACGCCGACCGGTTCTTGTAGACCAGGAAGAACGCGAGGAAGGCGAACATCAGGAAGATCGGGTCGGTGTTGCCGTGGTACCCGGAGATGATGATCATGATCGGCGACATGGCCGCCAGCGCGGCGCCGATCGTCGCCGTGCGCAGCGACCGAAACGACCGGAGCAGGTCAAAGACGAGCACCGTGGTCACGATGTCGGCGAGGATCGCCGGCGCCCGCACCACGAAGGTCATCTTCACCCCGGCCTGACCGATGAGGTTCAGCCCCGCCAGGATCCAGCCGACGAGCGGCGGATGGTTGTACGGCGGCTGGTACGTCCACTCCCCGTAGATGCCGATCGGGCCGAACACATGGGCGAAGTCGGAGAAGTCCCAGTAGTGGAAGGTGTCGTTGGAGCCGATCGTCCACCAGGCGTACGCGAATTTGATCACCGTGGCCAGCAGCAGGAAGGCGAGCACGATGAGGAACCGTCGGCGCACCGGGCGCTCACTTGCCATGGTGCGTCAGCGTAGTAGCACCGCTGTAGCGCCGAGACAGCCGCTCCAGGTGAGCCAGCAGCTCCGGCGGCCCGTCGACGGTGAAGTCGGCATCGAGCAGTCCCAGGTAGACGGCCAGCGTCTCGACCGTGTCCGCGCCGGTGTGCAGCACGCACCGCTCGCCGTCGGCCGCCTCGACGACGCCGACCGCCGGCGTGATCCGCTCGGCGACAACCGCGGCCGGGGCATACACGGTCACCGCCGCCCGGTAGCGCCAGGCCGCCGCCGACACACGGCTCGATACGTACCCGGCGACATCCTCGGCGGGCAGCGGACGCGGGGTGAACCGGGGACCGTTCGGGATCCGCGGGGTCAGCCGGTCGACCCGCAGCGTCCGCCAGCCGCGCCGGTCGACGTCGAAGGCCAGCAGATACCAGCGCCGTCCCCAGTTGACCAGCCGGTAGGGCTCGACGGTCCGCCGCGTTGCCGTCCCGGCGTGGTCGGTGTAGTCCAGCCGCAGCTGCTCCCGGTCCCGGCAAGCGGCCGACAGGGTGGTGAGCAGCGCCGGGTCGACAGCCGGACCGGCCGTGTCACGGGGTACCGGCACCGTGAACGCTTGCAGCGTGTTGACCCGCCGGCGCAGCCGGGCGGGCAGCACCTGCTCGAGCTTGGCCAGGGCCCGCAGCGACGCCTCTTCAAGACCATCGACATTGGCGGTCCGCAGGCCGACCGTGATCGCGACCGCCTCCTCGTCGTCGAGCAGCAACGGCGGCATCACCGCGCCGGCACCTAGGCGGTAGCCGCCGACCGGCCCCCGCGTGGCCTCGACCGGGTAGCCAAGGGTCCGCAACCGCTCGATGTCCGCCCTTACCGTCCGGCCGCTCACCGCGAGCCTTTCGGAAAGCTCCGCGCCGGTCCAGTCGCGTGGGGTCTGCAGCAGCGACAGCAGCCGGAGCAGCCGCGCCGAGGTCTCCAACATGTCGTTCAGGTTCGCAGGTGATTAGGAGCGAAGTCTTCCTAATCGGCCGGAAGAGTGGTCGGCATGACCGACATTCGCGAGTACCGCATCGACATCCCGCAGGCCGACCTCGACGATCTCGCCGACCGGCTGAGCCGCGTCCGGTGGGCCAACGAGCTGCCGGACGCCGGCGACGACTACGGCGTCTCCAACGCCTACGTGCGCGCGCTGGTCGAGCGCTGGCGCGACGGGTATGACTGGCGCGCGTGGGAGGCGCGGCTCAACCAGTACCCCCAATTCATCACGGAAATCGATGGCCAGGACATCCATTTCCTGCACGTCCGCTCGCCCGAGCCGGGCGCGACGCCGCTGCTCCTCACGCACGGCTGGCCGATGACCGTGGTCGAGTACCTCGACCTGATCGGGCCGCTGACCGGCCCCCGCTCGCACGGCGGCGACCCAGCCGCCGCGTTCCACGTCGTCATCCCGTCGATCCCCGGCTTCGGCTTCTCCGGTCCGACAAAGCAGCGGGGCTGGAACCGGTACCGGATCGCCCGCGCGTGGGCCGAGCTGATGCGCCGGCTCGGGTACGAGCGCTATGGCCTGCACGGCAACGACGGCGGCTCGTTGATCTCGCCCGAGGTCGGGCGGGTCGACCCCGAGCACGTCATCGGCGTGCACGTGACCCAGATCTTCTCGTTCCCTTCGGGTGACCCGGCCGAGCTCGAAAAACTATCCGACGAAGACCGCGCCCGGCTCGAGTTCCTCGGCTGGTGGATGGAGAACGGCGGCGCCTACGACAAGCTGCAGTCGACCGCACCGCAGACGCTGGCGCACGCGCTGGCCGACTCGCCGGCCGGCCAGCTCGGCTGGAACGCCCAACTCCTCGGGCGGGGACTGGATCCCGACTACGTCCTTACCAACGTGACGATCTACTGGCTGACCAACACGGCCGCGTCCTCGGCTCGCCTCTACTACGAGGACTTCCACGCAACGGACAAGCCGACGACGCCCACGACCGTGCCGCTCGGCCTGGCCAACTTCCAGAACGACTTCCAGTCGATGCGGCCGTTCGCCGAGCGCGACCACCAGAACATCGTGTCCTGGAACTTCTACGACCGGGGCAGCCACCACGCCACCCAGGACGCCCCCGACCTGCTGATTGCCGATATTCGGGGCTTTTTCCAACAGGTAGGAGGATGACGTTCTCGCCGTCAACGAGAAGACACCAGGTCCAGTGCGTGCGGCACCGCTGTCATCGGGTAGCCGGGGGCGCAGTCGCGCAGCACGCGCTCGGCCGTCCTCGCCAGGTGGTGGGCGAGACCAGAAAGTGCTGCCTCGTGGTCGTGAGCGATCAGGGCCTCCAGGATCGCGGCGTGCTCGACATCCCCGGCCGCTTGCCAGCTCTGTGGCTCGGACAGCTGGTAGATGCGGATGTAGCGAATCGTCCGGTCGGCGAAGAGCGTCAGCTGCTTCTGCAGCGCGGCGCGGGCTCCGGTGGTCAGCCGCCGGTGAAACTGTGCGTGCCCGTCGAACCACGCGGCGACGTCGCCGGCCTTGGCCGCCTTGCGCATCGCGGTCAGCGCCTGCTTGGCCTTGCGCTGCTGCTCACGCGTGAACGACCCGAGCGTGAGCGAGAGCCCGAGCGTCTCCAGCAGGATGCGGGTGGCGTAGATCTCGTCGAGCTCCTCGGGGTCGAGGCCGGCCACGCGCGTGCGCTGATTGGGCTCGATCTCGACGAGCCCCTCTTCCTGCAGCATCCGCAGCACCTCGCGCAGCGGCGTGCGGCTCACCCCCAGCTGCTCGGCGAGGGCCACCTGCGACAGCTTGGTGCCGGGCGTCAGCGTGCCGTCGAGGACACACTGCCGAAGGTAGGCGTGCAGCGCCGGGATCGCCTGGCGGACCTCCGGAATCGCCACCTTTCGAAGCCCAGGAACGATCGTGGGGGTTCGAGCCATAGACGTATTCTCCCTCTCGGAAGGCCCTTGACGCACCCACAAACTGCATACACTCGGCCCCCGCGGCGCCATCGGCGTCGAGCGCGATGACCTTCCGGCACGGCCCATAACGATAAGAGCACTCAACCGGACGGGTCGGCCGCCGATTGAGGCGCCGTGACCCGTGGCGCCCTCCGGCTGACGCTCAGTGGCACGGCCGTCGCCGTGTTGCTCGGGCTCGGGCTGCTCGCGCTGTACCCGTTCAACCATGTCGGCTCGCCGGTGATCGGGCATCTCAACGGCGGGCTGTCCCTCGGGCTCACCACGGTCACCATCCACCTCATGTGTGCGCAGACCGACCTCGACCGGGCCGCCCGTCGCTTCTGGCGCCGGCTGGAGGCCGGCATGGGGTTCATGGGCTTCGGCTTCCTCCTCGCCGGATTCAGCCTGACCGGCAAGCACATCCCCCTCGACGCGCCGCCGCAATTCCCCGTGTACGTGCTGGTGCCGCTGATCATCGGGATCAGCGTGTACCTGTGGGCACTCCTCTGGCTGCCGATCGGTGCGCGCTCCCGCATGGACCGGCTCCGGCTCACCGTCGACGGCGTGACCGCGGTCCTCGGCGGGGCGGCCATCCTGTGGTACTTCGCCGTGCACCCGATCCTCCAGCAGGACGGGCGCGGGGCACCGTCGGTCGTCGCCATGCTCGGCTCGTGCGTGCCGGCGGCCGTCCTGATCATCAAGGTCGTCCTCAACAACGGCGGACCGGTCCAGCGGCGAGCGCTCCACCTGCTCGCCTGGTCGGCCGTGTGCGCCACGGTCTCCGGGGTCCTGATCGGAGTCGCCCCGTACGCCTGGGCCAAGCTCACCTCGAGCCTCGTCCTGCTCCCGCTGTCCGGCGCGCTGGTGGCCGCGGCCGCGGCCGACCAGCTGAACGCCGCGCCGGCCGGACCCGTCCGGCCCCGGAAGCGGCGGATCCTGCCGTATCTGGCCGTCTTCACCGTGATCGGGTTGCTGCTGCGCGTCGCGCTCGACCCGATCGGCTGGGGCGGCCGGATCGTCATCCTGGCCGCGGTCGCCATCATCGCGCTCGTCGTGCTTCAGCAGTTCCTGGCCGTCCGGGAGAACACCAGCCTGCTGCGCAACCTCCGGGGCCAGGAGGAACGGCTGCACCACGAGGCGACCCACGACTCGCTGACCGGCCTCGCCAACCGCGCCCTCTTCGACGAGCGGCTGCGCGCCGCGACGGCCCGCTCACGCCCGGTCGGCGTCCTGCTGATCGACCTCGACGACTTCAAGACGGTCAACGACACGCTCGGCCACGGCACCGGCAACGACCTCCTGGTCGCCTTCGCCGACATCGTCCGCGGCGTGATCCGGGCCGACGACCTGGCCGCCCGGCTCGGCGGCGACGAGTTCGCCGTCCTGCTGGCCGCCGACGTGTCCGACTCGGTCGCCCAGCGGCTCCTGGAAGCGCTGCACAACCCCATCACCGCCGGCGGGCACCGGCTGGTCGTCAAGGCGAGCATCGGCGGCGCCGCCGCCCAGCCGCACGACGGCCCCGAGGACCTCCTACGCCACGCCGACGTCGCCATGTACGAGGCGAAGAGCCGCGGCAAGGCCGGCTATGTGCACTACTGCGCGGGGATGGAGGAGCCGGTGCTCGCCCACATGCAGGTCGGCAGCGAGCTGCACCGGGCCCTCGAGCGTGGCGAGTTCTTCCTCGTGTACCAGCCGATCGTCATGTTCGAGGAGGAGCGGATCGTCGGCGTGGAGGCGCTGGTGCGCTGGCGGCACCCGACACGCGGGATCGTGCCGCCGACCGAGTTCATCCCGGCTGCCGAGCGGACCGGGCTGATCGTGCCGCTGGGCCGCTGGGTGATCTGGGAGGCCCTGCGCCAGCTGGCCGCCTGGCGGCGTGAGCACGGCACGGCCGCGCCCCGGCGGGTCGCCTGCAACGTCTCGGCGCGCCAGCTGCACGACCCGGGGCTCGCGGCCGACGTCGCCGCGGCACTCGCCGACGCCGGCCTCGGACCGGAGAGCCTCGTCCTCGAGCTCACCGAATCGGCCGCGCTGCGCGGCCAGCGGGTCCTCGAGACGCTCTACGACCTCGACGCGCGCGGCTTCAAGCTGGCGCTCGACGACTTCGGCACCGGCGAGTCGTCGCTCAGCCTGCTTCGCTCGATCCCGGTCTCGGTGATCAAGCTGGACAAGTCGTTCGTCGAGGGCATCGAGGCGGCCACCCCGGCCGGGCAGGCGGTCGCCCGGGCGGTCGTCCAGCTGGCCGCGTCCCTCGAGCTCGAGGGCGTCGCCGAGGGCGTGGAAAACCCGGAGCAGATCCGGCTGCTGCGCGAGTTCGGCTACCAGCTCGGCCAGGGGTACCACTTCTCCCGGCCGCTGACCGCCGACCAGTTCGACCGGCTGCTGAGCGAGACGGGCGGCTTCGTCGACGTCAGAACGTTTGCGCGAAGGTGATGATCGCGATGACGATCGCGAGCGCGGCCACACCCCACGCGAACGAGCGCCACGACCACGTCGGGTTGGCCGGCACGGTCAACGCCGCGTAGGCCAGGTTTTCCGAGCTGCGCTCGAGCGCCTGGACGGTGCCGGTGAGGCCGGCCAGCGACGAGGACGCCTCCCGCATCCGCGCCGCCACGCCCTGTGCGGTATCGAGCAACATCCACATCTGCTCGGTCGGTTGCTCGAATTCCGGCGCCCTTTTTGCATATGGGCGATCCATCGCCTCATCGACGACCTGGCGCAGCAATCCGGTGGTATCTCGATCGACGTCATTCAACCGGTTGAAGACCCCGGAGAAAGCCTCGCGCGTACGGATGACGGCGTCGTCCATCCACTTTTCGAGCTTTTCCTGGGTGGCCCAGTCAAGATCGTTCAACTGGAGCGCGAGCTCGCCTTCGCGGACCGCTTTCCAGTGCCAGAGCGTCTCGGCGGGAATCGAGGCGTCGGCACCCACCTCCGCGTGGTGCCCGGCGCACAGCAGCATGATGTTGCTGAAGCTGCACCGCTCCCGGTCGGTCATCGCCGGGTCGTAGCGCGGGCCGCCCTCGTCGAGCGCCCGGATGTGCGTGATGAGCAGCTGGACGTGCGGACGCCCGTCGCGCAGCCGCATCACGGCTTCGTCGCAGCCGGGTGCGTAGCAGCACCCCCGGCTGAGCAGGAACAGAGATTTCGTCGAACCCACGGATCGCCCTCATCGTGTTTGGTTCAGGTTGGTTCTTTGGCCCAACACGACGATAGCCGCGCTATAGGAAGCGCGGCTGTGCAAGATTCTCCACATATACTGCGGAAGCCCGACAATTCTCGTGGCACGAAGCGACCCGCCGATGACCTTTTCATGCGTTCGGGCTAATCCGCAAGGCGCGAACGTGAAAGGTTTCCGACAATAGCGTCGCGGGGTCCCGACCGCGGCCGGCCCGGACCCCCCGACGAATATGTGTTATCCGCAGTTCGCGTTGGCGAAGCCGAGGATCGCGACCGCGTTGCCGCACACGTTGATCGGCACCTGGACCGTGGTCGAGGTCTGGTTGCCGTTCAGCACGCCAGCGTTGTAGCCACTGGTCCAGTTGCCACCGTTGGCATTGGCCCAGGCGCCGGCGCCCATGCCGCTGCCGCTGCCGTTGGCGTCGGCGTTGCCGCTGCCGTTGTGGCGGTGGCGCCGGTGGTAGCCGTTGCTCATGCCGTTGGCGTCGGCGTTGCCATTGCCGTTGCCGGCGCCGGACCAGTTGCCGCCTGCGTTGGCGTACGCACCGCCGCTGCAGTTCGCGCTGGCGAAGCCGGCGACCGCGATCGCGTTGCCGCAGACGTTCACCGGCACCTGGATCGTGGTCGAAGTCTGGTTGCCGTTCAGCACACCGGCGTTGAAACCGGTGGTCCAATCGGCCTGCGCGGCGGTGCCAGTCACCAGCAAGCCGCCAACAGCCAGGCCGAGGATCTGTGCGGACCGGACGATCCAGCGATTCATGACGGGAAAACCTTTCGACGAACACTCTACGACACTGCGTCGCGACGCTTAGTTAACCCGAAATGCGAGAGTTGTACGTCGAAATCCGGAAAGTCTGGAGAAACGTTCGCCTCTTAAGGATCCCCCGTTCGGGTTACGTCACTGTCCAGACGAATGAAATGGTCCCGGTCACTCCCGCGCTGTTTCGGCCGGTCACGATCACTGTCGTCGTCCCGCGTGCGGTCGCCGCGCCGGTCACCTGACCGTCCGGGCTGAGCGAGATCCCGGCCGGCAGGCCGGTCGCCGTGAACGCGAGGCCGGTACCGAGCGAGAAGCCGACCGCCCGGCCGACCGGGCTGCTCATCCCGTGCGGGTTGGCCAGCGCAACGTCGGCCGCGCCGGCCAGCTGCGCGGGCACGGACAGGTTGCCGGTCAACGGGACGTTGCGCGAGGAGTTGCCGACCATGATCTGGTACGTGCCGGCCGGCGTCGTCCACGCGGACGTGCCCGTGTTCCAGTACGCGAGGTCGCGCGCGGTCACCGTGAAGCTGACCGTCTGGGCCTGGCCGGGGTTCAGCGTGACCCGCTGGAAGTGCTTGAGCTGCCGGGGCGGCTCGCCGTTGGCGGCCGGCGCGCCCACGTACAACTGCACAACCTCGGTCCCGGCGCGACTGCCGGTGTTGGTGACGGTCGCGGTGACCGTGGCGTTGCCCCCGCTCATCGCGCCGATCTGCAGGTTGCTGAAGCCGAACGTGGTGTACGACAGCCCGAACCCGAACGGGAACAGCGGCGCGATGTTCTGCGCGTCGTACCAGCGGTAGCCGACCTTGAGTCCCTCGGAGTACTGGACCTGGTTGTTCGCGCCCGGCCACTGCGCGGTCGTGTGCGCCGGCACGTCGGCCAGGCTGCGCGGGAACGTGACCGGCAGCTTGCCCGACGGGTTGGCGTCGCCGAAGAGCAGCGCGGCGGTCGCGGTGCCGACCTGCTGGCCGGCGTAGAAACCCTCGAAGACCCCGGCCACCTGGTCGAGCCACGGCATGCTCGTCGCCGAGTTGGTGTGCAGGACGACGATCGTGTGCGGGTTGGCCGCGGCCACCGAGCTGATCAGCTGGTTCTGGTTGCCGGGCAGGTCGATCCCGGGCTGATCGCTGCCCTCGTTGCCGTAGTTGTTGCTGGCGAAGACGATCGCCACGTCGGAGTTCTGGGCGAGCGTGGTCGCCTGAGCGACGTTGGAGCCGTCGTTGTACTGGACGGTCGTGCCGGTGCCGGCCACGCGGTTCTGGATACCGGTCAGCGGCCACACGGTGCCGGAGCTGGTGGCCGTCGCGCTGCCCCCGCCGACCGACTGCACGCCGGCCCCGCCGTCGACCCCGAGGACCGCGATCGAGTGCGTGGTCGCCGTCGACAGCGGCAGGATGCCGTTGTTCTTGAGCAGGACGGTCCCCTCCTGGGCGCCCCGGCGAGCGACGTCGATGTGCGCGGCGGTGCTGACGTTGGCCGTGGTCGACCCGCTCGGCGCCTTGTCGAAGAGGCCGAACGCGAACATCTGGGTCAGTACGCGCGACGCCATCGTGTCGAGGGTCGCCTGGGAAACCTGCCCGTTGGCCACGGCCTGGCGCAGGAAGTCGGCATAGAAGTAGCCGTTGGGCATCTCCATGGTCATGCCGGCGTTGGCCGACTCGACCGTGGAGTGGGCGCCGCCCCAGTCGCTCGTCACGAATCCGCCGAAGCCGGCCTGCTGGTAGAGCGCGGTGTTCAACAGGTACGGGTTCTGGCACGCGTACGCGCCGTTGACCGTGCTGTACGCGCACATGACCGACGCGGTCGCGCCCTGCGTCACCGACGCCTGGAAGCCGGGCAGGTAGATCTCCTGCAGTGTCCGCGTGTCCACGATGGCGTTGTCGGCCGGGCTGTTGCGGTTGGTCTCCTGGTTGTAGACGGCGGCGTGCTTGGCCTGGGCCATAACGCCGGTGCTCTGGATGCCCCGGATGTCGGCCGCGGCCATCTGGCTGGTCAGGTACGGGTCCTCGCTGAACGTCTCGAAGGCCCGGCCCCAGCGCGGGTCCCGCACGATGTTCAGCGTCGGGCCGAGCGCCACGTTGGCGCCCTTGCCGGCGAACTCGGCCCCGATGGCCGCGCCGTACTCCTGCTCCAGCGCCGGATCGAAGGTGGCCGCGGAGGTGACGGCCGACGGCATCTGGGTGACCCCGCCGAGACCGTCACCTACGCCACCCGGCCCGTCCTGGAGACCGAGATTGGGGATGCACAGCGAGGGGATGCCCGTGAGATTTCCGATGTACGGGGAAGAGCTCCCGTTGCCGTGCAGGATCGAGATCTTCTGGTCGTTCGTCATGCGCGCGAGCACCTGCGACACGCGGGTCGCGATCGGGGCGGTGGAGCCGACCCAGGGACAGCCGGTCGGTGGCGGCGACGTCGTCTGGCCGCCTCCTACCGTGTGGACGGCCATCTCCCAGAGGGAGTAGCCCCACTGCGTCGCCCGGGTGGTGCCGTTCATGCGCACGTAGCGGCCGGAGCCGCTCACGGTGAGCGTCTGCGTGCCGCCGGTCCCGGTCGTCG
>Ga0070684_100000907_pt1 | contig 20969 bp, 24 predicted proteins | sample KBSC723LmetaG_FD_65653 | JGI IMG/M metagenome (GOLD analysis project Ga0070684, IMG submission 65653) | Corn rhizosphere microbial communities from Kellogg Biological Station, Michigan, USA - KBS C7.2-3L metaG | ecosystem: Host-associated > Plants > Roots > Rhizosphere ...
GCGCTCTGCCACCTCATCGCGTCGACGCTGCGCACGATCAAGCTCGAAGAGCGGCAGGAGATCCTCGAGGAAGTCGACGTCGAGCAGCGCCTGCGCATCGTCTCGGCGATCCTCAGCCGCGAGCTCGAGGTGTTCGAGCTCGGCTCGAAGATCCAGTCGCAGGTGCAGTCCGAGATGGAGAAGGGCCAGCGCGAGTACTTCCTCCGCCAGCAGCTGAAGGCGATCCAGCAGGAGCTCGGCGAGGACGACCCGGAGCAGGCGGAGGTGGCGGAGCTGCGCGAGCGGCTCGACGCGCTGACGCTCGGCGAGGAGGTGCGGAAGGCCGCCGACCGCGAGCTCGCGCGACTCGAGAAGCTGCCGTCGGCCGCCGCGGAATACGGCGTCATCCGAACCTACCTCGAGTGGATCCTGACGCTGCCGTGGAACGAGCTCACCGAGGACAACCTCGATCTGGAGCACGCCCGCACCGTGCTCGACTCCGACCACTTCGATCTCGAGAAGGTGAAGGACCGGATCATCGAGTACCTCGCCGTCGCGAAGCTCCGCAACGAGGTCTCCGGACAGATCCTCTGCTTCGTCGGGCCTCCCGGCGTCGGCAAGACGTCGCTCGGGCACTCGATCGCGAACGCGCTCGGCCGCAAGTTCGTGCGGCTCTCGGTCGGCGGCGTGCGCGACGAGTCGGAGATCCGCGGCCACCGGCGCACCTACATCGGCTCGATGCCCGGCTCGATCATCCGCTCGCTGCGCGACGCGGAGTCGTCGAACCCGCTGCTCCTGATCGACGAGATCGACAAGATGGGCGCCGACTGGCGCGGCGACCCGTCGAGCGCGATGCTCGAGGTGCTCGACCCCGAGCAGAACCGCACGTTCCGCGACCACTACCTCGACCTGCCGTTCGACCTGTCGAAGGTGCTCTTCATCTGCACCGCCAACACGCTCGACACGATCCCGGGTGCGCTCCTCGACCGCATGGACGTGATCTCGCTCTCGGGCTACACCGAGGACGAGAAGCTCGGGATCGCGAAGCGCTACCTGCTGCCGAAGCAGCTCCGCCAGCACGGCCTGCAGCGGGCGCAACTGACGCTGTCGGACAAGATGCTGCGTACCGTCGTCCGCGAGTACACGCGCGAGGCGGGCGTGCGGAATCTGGAGCGTCGCCTGGCCGACGTCTGCCGCAAGGCTGCGACGCTCGTCGCGAAGGGCCGCGCGCAGAAGATCAGGGTCGACGACGCGCGGCTCCGCGAGTGGCTCGGCCCGCGCCGGTTCTCCGGCGACGTCCGCAAGCGCACCTCCGATCCGGGCGTCGCGACCGGGCTCGCCTACACGACCGTCGGAGGCGATGTCCTCTTCATCGAGGCGACCGCGTACGCCGGCACGGGCAAGCTGCGGATCACCGGCCAGCTGGGCGAGGTGATGCAGGAGTCGGCCCAGGCCGCACTCTCGTGGGTGCGCTCGCACACGGCGGAGATGGGCCTGCCGGACGACTGGTTCTCGAAGCACGACCTGCACGTGCACGTGCCGGCGGGCGCCGTCCCGAAGGACGGCCCGTCGGCCGGCGTGACGATGGCGACGGCGATCGCGTCCCTCGTCCGGGGCGAGCCGGTCGCCGAGGACGTCGGCATGACGGGCGAGATCACGCTCACCGGGCAGGTGCTGCCGATCGGCGGCCTGCGCGAGAAGTCGCTCGCGGCGCAACGCGCCGGGCTGAAGCGCGTGATCTTCCCGCGAGAGAACGAGCCCGACCTCGACGAGCTGCCGCCCGAGACGCGCGCGGCGATCGAGTTCATCCCGGCCGACACGATCGAGGACGTGTTCGCGGCCGCCTTCGACGGCAAGCGGCGCGCACGCCGCCGGACGCCGCAGGCGGTCGAGCGGCAGGCAGCGCTACCCGCCTGAGCGGGCGAAGGTCGACAGCAGCTGCTCGCAGAACGAATGGTCGCTCGACGCCTTGCGGCGGCAGAGCAGCTGGTACTCGCGCAGGCCCGTGAGGACGAACGTGTACTCGTCCACGTGGTCGCCGACCGTCACGTCGTAGGCGTGGGAGCGGATCCCTGCCGCGGTGACCGTGTGCCTGCCGCTGATCGTGCCGCGACTCTGCCGCGCGATCCCGGCCATCCGCGCCTCGAGCTCCTTCTCGACCCGCGCGAAGAGCGACGGCGTGTACGGCTTGACCAGGGGGAAGAACGCGACCTGCACGAGCTCCGAGTCGTGGGAGGCGGAGACCTGGCGCAACGTCCGCTCGAGCTTCCAGCCGTGCGGCGCCTCGAAGGTGAACCCGGGGCCGCGCACGAGCTCCACCCGCGCCTTCGTCGCGCTCGACCCGCCGCAGCCTGCGAGGATGAGCGTTGCCACGCACAGCAGCTGTTTGCACCAGCGCGGCCGGGGTACGGGGTATGGAGTCACGAGGCGAAAGGATCCAGCGAGCATGGCCAAAACGAAGGACAAGGTCTTCGACGCAGCAGGGAACGTCAAACCCTACGTCGACCGCGCGATGAAGGACGAGAAGCTGCGCGATGACGTGATGAGCGCGTTCACGACGGCGAAGGACCTGTACAACGAGCTGGTCGGCGGTCGGAGCGCGGTCACACTCGCGACCCGCGTCGCCACCGACGACGACGTCCGCGAGAAGCTCAAGGCCTCGATCGAGGACCTCCGGAACGCCGCGGACCGGTTGCAGGGGAAGAAGACCCACAGCGGCCGTAACACCACCCTGCTCGTGGCGGGGATCGCGCTCGGCATCCTGTTCAACCCGGTCACCGGCCCGGAGACCCGCAAGTGGGTCAAGGACATGATCGGCGGCGGCGACGAGTTCGGCGGCGACTACCCCTCGTCGAACGGCGGGACGACCGGCCCGAGCTAGAGCTAGCCCTTGCCGAGGTCGCCCTTCGGGGCGACCACCGACGGCACGAGGGTCTGCTGGAGCGCTGACGCCTTCACGGGCGTCAGCGCACGCTCGAGCGAGGCGGGGTCGAGGCCGCTCGCCGTCGAGATGTCGGTCATCCCGAGGAGAACGGCGCCCGGCTCGGGCGCACCGGAGCCGCCGGGTACGGCCGGCGCCCAGCCGGCGGCGATCGGGAAGGGCAGGTCCTGCTGGTGCTTCCACGCGTCGAGGTAGGACGTCGGGTCGACCGCGCCGTCGTAGCCGAGGTAGAGGAACGAGACGGGATGGACCTCGAAGTGGAGGTGGTAGGGCGTCCCTTCGGCGTCGCCGGTGTTGCCCATGAACCCGACGACCTGGCCTGCCTTCACGTGCGCGCCGTTCGTCGCGGCCGCCGAGAACGCGGACAGGTGCGCGTAGTAGAACTGGTTGCCCTGGCGGTCGAGGATCCACAGCCGGTTGCCGCCGATCTTGTTCCAGCCGACCGAGAAGACGGTCCCGTCCGTGCAGGCGACGAGCGGCTGGCCGAGCTGGCCGAAGATGTCGTCGCCGTGGTGGTAGGTCACGTCCGAGCGCGTGGCCCCGTAGCTGTCGATGTACGAGGTGGGGCCGTAGACGGGGAACACGTAGCGGCCCGCCGTCAGCTTCGGATGGAGCTTGAGCGGCTCCGGCGCCGGCTGCTTGCCGCTTCGGTTCGGGCGGAGGTTCGGTGCGTCGCCGACGCTCGGCTCCTCCACGGTCGACGGAGTCGTGTCGGTGGTCGTCGTCGTGACGGTCGTCGTGGCCGGGGGCGCGGTCTGCACGGCGGCCTCGGCGTAGCCGATCTGCACCTCGCTGCCGGCGACGAGCCCGCCGTGATCGGCGGTCAGACGGACGTCGAGCTCGGTGACGAAGCCGCGGTAGCCGTGGACGCCTGCCGGGGCGCTCTCGTCGACGCCCTGTGTCCCGATCGTCAGCTGCCCCCAGGTGCCGAGCGGGACCTTCGTCGCGTTCGCGACGGGCTGGCCCTCGACCTTCAGGTTCGTGACGGCGCTGCCGTTCGCGTTGCCGCCCGCTCCCGAGTAGCCCGTGCCGGCGGAGGCGCTCGCGGTGACGCCGTCCGCCGTGATCTCGCCCGCAAAGAGCGACAGCGCGGTGACGACGCTCTCCGCCTTGGCGGACGCATGCGCTGCCACCGCCGTCGTCGCGCTGGCCGTGGTGGATTGCGCGGAGACGACCGACCCGTCGGCGGGATACGCGAACGCCGCGCCCGCGGCGGGCGCCGCGGCGGGCGGCGAGACGACCGCAGGCGTGGCGGCGCCGGCGGCGCCGGGCACCGACACCTTGATCGCCCAGGCGGTCGCGGCGGCGCCGGGTGCCGTCGCGGGCCCCTCGGCGCCCGCGGATCCGAACGCGAGCAGCGAGAGCGGGAGAAGCAGGAGAACGCGACGGCCGGGCACCGTCATCTGATTCTGCCAGGCCCGCGCGACTCCTAGGATGATCTAACCGAGCTGCCGGCGCGCGAATGCGCGGAAGCGCTCGCGCGCGTCGTCGTCCGGGCCGATCGGCTCGGCATCCGCATGGCGCGGGTCGGCGGCGACTTCCTGCGCGACCGCGCGCAACTCGTCGACGACGGCCTGCCGGTGCTTCGGGTCGCGCAGCAGCGCCTCGATCCAGGTCTCGGTGCCGTCGTAGGCGGGGACGTCGTTGTCGACGAGCAGCCTGCCGAGCAGGATGCCGACGCGGATGTACGCGAAGGTCCGGAAGGCGAGCAGGGTGCGCCGCCCGCCGACGAGCGCCTCGATGTCGGGGTTCTCGGCCTGCAGCTGCTCGACGATCGACCCGATCGGCTCGTCGACGAGAGGAATCCAGAGGTCGTCGTGCTCGGCCACGCCGAAAGTGTTCACGATCTGCGTCGCTCCCGCCAGACGATCTGCGCGGCGGTGAGGATCATCAACAGGCCGAAGAGACGGCGGAGGGAGCTTTCGGGCAGCGCCTCGGCCAGCAACACGCCGGCCTGGACGCCTGCGATCGAGCCGACCCCGACGAACGCCGCCGCCCGGAGGTCGATGTTGCCGTAGCCGCGCTGGCGCCACGATCCGACGACGGCCGTCGGCAGGATCGCGAGCAGCGAGCTCGCTTCCGCGTGGAGCTGGGTCAGCCCGAGGAGCAGCGCGAGCGTCGGCACGAAGACGATGCCGCCGCCCACGCCGAAGAGCCCCGCGAGGACGCCGCCGGCCAGGCCGACCGAGACGACGAGCGCGATCGTCATACGAGCAGCCGCACCCCGAGCGCAGCGAGGAGGAGCGCGAAGCCGTACGCCAGGCGGTGCTGGGAGATTCGCTGCTGGAGAGCGGTGCCGCCGAGGACGCCGGCGACCGCGGGGATCCCGACGAGCATCGCCGCGCCCGGCTTGACCTCGCCGTGGAAGGCGTACGTCGCGGCACCGGCGACCGACGAGACGAGGATCGCCGCGAGCGACGTTCCCGAGGCGCGTCGCTGGTCGAACGCGAGCAGGAAGATGAGCAGGGGAACGATCACGAGCCCGCCGCCGACGCCGAAGAGCGCGCCGAAGAACCCGGCAACGAGCCCGATGCCGAGGAGCTTCGCGATCGCCACACCTCGTACTCTACGAAGCGTGGATCCGCTCACCCTGCTCGCCGCCGAGCCCGCGCTCGGTGCGCTCTTTCTCGACGTCGACGGTGTGCTGGCGCCGATCGTCGCACGGCCCGAGGACGCCCGCGTCCCGCCCTCGACGCGCGCGGAGCTCGCCCGCCTGGCCGGCCGCTACGGCCTCGTCGCCTGCGTGACCGGCCGCACGGCGGCGTTCGCGCGCGAGATCGTCGGCGTCGACGGGCTGCGCTATGTGGGCGAGCACGGGCTCGAGCTCGATCCCGCCGCACCCGGCTGGGCGCCGCGCATCCACGCGTTCGCGGCCGGTACGAGCTGGGCCTGGACGGAGCCGAAGCCGCTCAGCGCCGCGTTCCACTTCCGGGGCGCTGCCGACCAGGCGGCGGCCCGCGAGCGGCTCGAGCAGGTGGCCGGCGCAGCGCTGGCCGAGGGGTTTCGCACGCGCTGGGGGCGGATGGTGCTCGAGGTGCTGCCGCCGCTCGACGTGTCGAAGGGAACGGCGGTGCGACACCTGCTCGACGAGAGCGGCCTGCGGCGGGCCCTCTACGCCGGCGACGACGTCACCGACCTGGACGGCTTCGCCGCACTCGACGGCCTCGAGGCGGCCGTCCGCGTCGCCGTCGTCTCGAGCGAGGGCCCGTCGGAGCTCGGCGAGCGGGCCGACCTGATCGTCGGCTCGACGGATGCGTTCGCCGAGCTCCTGCGCCGGCTATAGCCCGAGCCGGCTGCGCAGCAGCCGCGACTGGCGCCGGGCGACGTCGAGCTCCGTCTTCGCAGCGTCGGCGAGCTGCAGCCGGAAGCGATCGGGCGCGGCGCGGCGAACGCCGGCGACCTTGCTCAGGTTGACGAGGTAGGAGCGGTGGATCCGGGCGAAGCGGGCCGACGGAAGCCGCTCCTCGAGCTCGCCGAGCGACGCCGTGCAGAGATACGAGCGGTCGTAGGTGTGCACGCGGCTGTAGTCGCCGTCCGCCTGGGCGAAGTGCAGCTGGTCGAAGTCGAGGAGCTCGGTCCCACCGCCCGAGACGACCGCAACCTTCTCGACCGGCACCGCGTTCTCGACCGTCCGCTCGCGCAGGCGCTCGACGACGCGCGCGAGCCGGTCCGGGTCGACGGGCTTCAGCAGGTAGTCGAAGGCCTCGACCGCGAACGCGTCGACGGCGTAGCGCTCGTGGGCCGTCACGAACACGACCGCGGGCGGCTCGCGGCGGTCGCGCACGAGCGGCGCAGCGTCGACCCCCGTGAGCCCGGGCATCTCGACGTCGAGGAAGACGACGTCGTAGGCGGCCTCGCGGGCGAGGTCGAGCGCCTCGTCCGCATTCGCCGCCTCGCCGGCCACGGTCACGTCGCGATGAGCGGCAAGGAGGTAGCGCAGCTCCGACCGTGCAGGCGCCTCGTCGTCGACGAGCAGGGCGCGGATCATCGCCGCTCCGCCGCCGGGAGCACGGGAACGCGCAGGCGCACCACCGTGCCGAACGGGAACGAGCGAAGCTGCACGCTCTCGCCGTAGTGCGCGACGAGGCGCATGTTGACGTTCGCGAGCCCGAGGCCGGTCCCCACGCCCACCCCCGGCTCGAGCACGCGCTCGATCGCCTCGCGCGCGATGCCGCGCCCGTCGTCGCGAACCGTCACCCGCAGACGCGAGCGCCGCACGCGTGCGCGGACGAGCAGATGGAGCGGCCTGTCCGTCTTCCCGTGCTTGATCGCGTTCTCGACGAGCGGCTGCACGAGGAGCGGCGGCAGTCGCACCGCGAGGGCGTCGGGTGCCGCGTCGATCGTCACCTCGAGCTGCGAGCCGAACCGGGCCTGCTCGAGCTCGAGGTAGCTGCGCACGTGACGCAGCTCCTCCTCCAGCGAGATGAACTCCCCCGGCCGCGCGAGCCGGCTGCGCAGATGATCGGCGAAGGCGAGCACGAGCCGTCGAGCGCGCTCGGGCTCGGTGCGGATGAACGAGGCGATCGTGTTCAGCGCGTTGAAGACGAAGTGCGGCTCCATCTGCGCCTGCAGCGCGGTGGTCGTCGCCGAGTGCAGCTCGGAGAGCTGGAGCTGCGCCGAGAGCTGCGTGCCGAGCGCCTCGAGCGTCTCGACCGCGGTCTCGTCGAGCGGCGAGCCCGCCGTTGCGAAGGCGACGATCGCACCGGCCGGTCCGTCCGTCAGGCGCAGCGGCACGACCGCGGCCGCGCCGAGCGGACACGCGGGATGCTCGCACTCGGTGCGGATGCCGAGCGGCGCAAGGAGGGGCGTGCCGCGGGCGATCGACTCGTAGACAGGGCGGATCGGCCGGTCGCCCGCCGCATGGTGGTCGGCGCCCGCGCCGACGAAGGCGATCACCTCGTGGAGATCGGTGACGGCGACCGCCCCGTAGCCGAGCTTCTCGAAGAGCTCGTAGGCGACGGTGCGCGCGGCCGCCTCGCCGAGGCCGCGCCGCAACTCGGGCAGCGTGGCGTCGAGCAGCTCGAGCACCGGGGCGCGGCGACGTGGCCGCCGGATGCGGGGCATCAACGCGCCTCGCGGTCACGTCTTGGCAAGGCGAACCGCCGTCCCGTAGGCACAGATCTCCGTCCAGGTCTTGCCCAGCTCGGACGTGTCGAAGCGCATCGCGACGACGGCGTTCGCCCCCTTTCCCTGCGCCTCCTCGACCATGCGCGCGATCACCTCCTGGCGGCTGTCGGCGAGCGCTTTCGTCATGCCCTTCAGCTCGCCGCCGAGCATCGACTTCAGGCCGGCGCCCACCTGGGAGAACGCATTCCGCGAGCGCACGGTGAGCCCGAACACCTCGCCGTAGACATCGGTGATCTCGTGCCCGGGCACGTCGTTCATCGTCGTGATCAGCATGCTGCCAACACCTCCGGAGCCGTGGGGTCCCTCGTCACGCGAGGACCATCCCCACTCTCGCACCCCCGGCCGCGGGCATGATCGAGGCGTGCACCTGACCGACGAGCTGCTCGCGCCGGTGCGCGCCCGCTACGGCGAGCCGGCCGTCCTCGACTGGGAGGGCGAGATCAGCGGGCGCGAGCACGCGCTCGCCACGTACAACCCCGAGCGCATGCACGACGTGACGCTGCTCATCCTCGACCCGACCGAGCGGGTCGCGCTGATCCGCAAGCCGCACTTCGCCGCCGGGATCTGGCGGCCGCCCGGCGGCGGGATCAAGCCCGGCGAGGACGTCGCCGCCGGCGCCGAGCGCGAGGCGCTCGAGGAGACGGGCCTGCGGGTGAGCCTCGACCGCTACCTGGTCGCTTCGCGCGCCCACTTCGTCTACGAGCCGTACGACGTCCCCTGGCGCACGCACATCTTCTCGGCGCGCACGACCGACAGCGTGCTCGCGCCTCAGGACGCGGAGGAGATCGCGGGCGCCCGCTGGGGAACCCTCGAGGAGCTCGCCGGCCCCCTGCGCGAGCGGCTCCTCGCCACCGGCCAGGCGTTCTGGCGTTACCGCGTGGCCCTGCACGACGCCGCGCTCGCGGCCTACGGCTCGTCGCGAACGAGGACGTAGCCGACGTCGAGCGGGTTGGGCGGGAACGGGACGACGCGCGTCTCGCCGTTCAGGCGCCAGCCGCGCCGCTCGTAGAAGCGGCGGGCACGGTGATTCGCCTCGAGCGTCCAGAGCCGGATCTCGGGACAGTCGCGGAGCAGCTCGAGCACTGCGTCATGGAGCTCGGCGGCGACGCCGCTCCCCCACTCCTCCGGGACGACGTAGAGCCCGTGGAGCCAGCAGCGCTCGACCGCCGCGAGGCCGACGGGGACACCGTCGCGCTCCGCGACGAGCACCGTCCCGGAGAACTCACGCCAGCGCAGCCGGACGTCCTCGTCGGGATAGGGATAGCGCTCGGGCGAGAAGACGTGCACGAACCCGGCGAGCGACGCCGCGCGCTGGAGCGCGAAGTGCGTCTCCGCTTCCTCCGGGCCCGAGCGGCGGATGCTCAGCGTGCGAGCGCCTCGAGCACGTCGAGAACCCCGGGGATCGACGTCACGCGCGGGCCGTCCCAGTCGCGCAGCGCGGGCCACGGCGGGTCCTCTCCCGGGCGGTGGATGAGGATCGCCTCCATGCCCACCCGGCGCGCGCCCTCGAGCTCGTCGTTCGCGCCGTCGCCGACGAACGTCGCCTGCTGCGGCTCGACGCCGAGCAGCTCGCAGCAATGGAGATAGATGCGCGGATCCGGCTTCGTCAGGCCGACGGCGTTCGAGAACACCTCCGCGTCGAAGAGCCCCGTGAACTCGGACTCCGGCCAGAGCGTCTCGACGTCCTCGCTGCACACGGTGATCAGCCCGACGAGGTACCCGTCCGCGCGCAGCCGGCGCAAGGTGTCGACCGCGCCCGGCCGCGGCACGAGGCAGTGGCGCACGTAGTCGAGCCGGACGGCGCAGACCTCGTCCATCAGCTCGGCCGGGACGCCGGCCTCGGCGAGCGCCGTCCGCACCGGGGCGGTGTACCGGGTCTGTGACGAGCTCCAGCGCGCGTGGAAGTCGTCGCCGGCGAGCACGCGCAGCCGGGCGAGCATCTCCTCCGCGGCCCGCTCGTCCCAGTCGATCAGCGTCTCCCAGAGGTCGAAGATCACGGCACGCACGAGCCGAGCACCTCCCACGAGCGGCGGATGTCGTCCTCGGTCGTCCGCGCGTTGCCGATCGAGAGCCTGATCACCGTGCGACCGTGGAGCTTCGTCGTCGCGACGAAGAGCTCGCCCGTCGCCGTGGCCGCGCGCGCGATCGCCTCGTTGTCCGCGCTTCGATGTCGGAAGCACACGGTCGAGAAGGGATACGGCGCGGCGATCTCCCAGTCGGGATCCGACTCGACGAACGACGCGAAGAGCCGCGCCAGCCGCACGTGCTCGCGGATCAGCGCCCGCAGCCCCTCGGCACCGTACATCCGCAGGACCGCCCACAGCTTGAGCGCGCGGAAGCGGCGGCCGAGCGCGGGCCCGTAGTCCTTCAGGTCGATCGCCTCCTCGGTTGCCGCGAGGTAGTCCGGCACGAGCGCGAATGCCTCGTGAAAGGCCTCGGGCCGTCGCGTCCAGAGCGCGGAGCAGTCCATGGGCGTGAAGAGCCATTTGTGCGGGTTGACGACGAGCGAATCGGCGCCTTCGACGCCGTCCAGGCAGCAGCGGAGCTCGGGGCAGACGGCGGCCGACCCCGCATAGGCGGCGTCGACGTGCAGCCACACGCCGGCCTCGCCGCAGCGACGTGCGAGCTCCGGGACGGGATCGACCGAGGTCGTTCCCGTGGTGCCGACGGTCGCGACCACCGCGGTCGCGTCGTCGAGCGCGAAGTCGGCGCGCATCCGGAACGCGTCGTCGACCTCCACGGTGCGGTAGGCGAGCCCGACGAGCCGCGCCGCCTTCTCGACGCTGAAGTTCGCGTGCTCCGACGCGTAGACGACGCCGCCGGGCCGGACGGTGCGCGCCGCGGCGAGCGCGGCGACGGTGGCGGTCGAGGCGGTGTCCTCGATGTGCCCGTGCCAGCCGCGCGGCAGCCCGAGCAGCTGTGCGAGCCAGTCCATCACCGTCACCTCGAGCTCGGTCGCGGCGGGCGACGCGAGCCACGTCATGTTGTTGACGTTCAGCGCCGCGATCAGGAGCTCGGCGAGGATGCCCGGCTCCGAGCCCGTGTTCGCGAACCAGGCGAAGAAGCGCGGGTGGTTCCAGTGCGTGATCCCCGGCAGGATCACCTCGTCGAGGTCCCGCAGGAGCGCGTCGAAGCCCTCCGCCCGCTCGGGCGCCGACGCGGGCAGCCGCTCGCGCGTCGCTCCCGGGGCGACATCCGTCGCGACGGGCAGGTCGGCGACGCGCCGCAGGTACGCGTCGACCCAGTCCGCGGCGAGGTCGAGATCGTCCCGGAACGTCATCGTTTCTTCCGCAGCTTCTCGATCTGCTTCCACGTACGCGTGTTGACGACGTCGTCGGCGGTCAGCCACGCCCGGCGCGCCTGCCCGACGCCGAGCTCGACGTAGTCGAGCGCGCCGATCTGGTGGCCGTCGGAGTCGATCACGAGCTTCAGCCCCGCCTCGCGCGCCGCGCGTGCGTGGACGTCGCTCAGGTCGAGCCGGTCCGGCTGCGAGTTGAGCTCGAGGAACGTGCCCGTCTCGAGCGCCTTCTCGACGATCTGCTCGAGGTCGATCGGCGCAGGCGCGCGGTTGCCGATGCGCCGGTTCGTCGGGTGGCCGATGCAGTCGACGTACGGGTTCTCCATCGCCGCGCACACGCGCTCAGTGGGGTCGTGATCGAACCGCGAGTGCACCGATGCCACGACCCAGTCCCGGGTTGCGAGCTCCTGGTCGTCCACGTCGAGCGAGCCGTCCGGCCGGATGTTCACCTCGATGCCCTTGAGCAGGCGAAGCGGCGCAACGCGCTCGGCGAGCGCGTCGATCGCCTCCGACTGCCGGTGCAGCAGGTCGCCGCGCAGCCGCTGCGCGTGGTCGCAGATCGCGTAGTAGGCGTACCCGCGCGCGCGGGCCGCCTCGACCATGTCCTCGAGCGTGTCCTTGCCGTCCGACCAGGTCGTGTGGGTGTGCAGGTCGCCGCGCAGGTCGCCGAGCTCGACGAGCTTCGGCAGGGCATCCTTGCGCGCGGCTGCGAGCTCGCCCCCGTCCTCGCGCAGCTCCGGCGGGATCCACGCGTAGCCGAGGAAGCGGTACACGTCCTCCTCGCGCGCGAAGCGATGCTCCTCGCCCGAGGAGACGTCGGTGACGGAGTACTCCGAGACGGAGAGGCCACGCCGCACCGCGTCCTCCCGCAGCGCCACGTTGTGGTTCTTCGAGCCGGTGAAGTGCTGCAGCAGGTTGCCGTAGCTCTCGGGCGGCACGACCCGCAGGTCGAACCGCGAGCCGTCGTGCGAGACGACCGTCGCCTTCGTCCCGCCCTTCGCGGCGACGTCGACCACCCACGGCTGGCTGCAGAAGAACTCGACGAGCGTCGGCGCGTCGGTGGCGGTCGCGATGATGTCCAGGTCGCGCACCGTCTCGCGCATGCGCCGCGCGGAGCCGGCGAGCGAGACCTCGACGGACGCGGGGTGCTCGCGCAGCACGTCGACGACCGCCCGCAGCTTGGGCAGCGTCGTCCCGAGGAGCGCACGCCGCGGGCCGGCGGCAGCCTGCGGCAGCGCGAGCGCTGCGGCGATCTTCTGCTCGGTGCCGGCGCCGATCCCGGCACGGCCGCGCAACTCGCCGCCCTCCGCCGCGGCCTTCAGCGCGTCGACCGTCGTGATCCCGAGCTCCTGCCAGATGCGGCGCGCCGTCTTCGGGCCGAGCCCCGGCAACCGCATGAACACGGCCACCTCGGCGGGGACGACCGCCTTGCGCTTCGTGAGCGCGTGGATCTCGCCGTCGTCGACGATCTCCACGATCTTGCCCTCGATCGTCTTCCCGATCCCCTGGAGCTGCTTCGCCTTGCCGTCGAGGGCGAGCTGCGCGACCGACGACGGCGTGTCCCGGATCCGGGCCGCCGCCTTACGGTATGCGCCGATCCGGAAGTACTCGGCGCCGTCGAGCTCCATCAGGTCGGCGAGCAGATCGAACTGCTCCGCGAGCGCCTCATTCCGCGGGAGTTCGGCCATCGAGCGATCATAGGCGCGCCGATGCGCGCGACCGTCTGCCTGCCGACCTACAACGAGCGCGAGAACCTGCAGCCGATGCTCGAGGCGCTGCGGGGGGTGCTGCGCGACGGCGACCGGGTGCTCGTGATCGACGACGCGTCGCCCGACGGCACCGGCGAGCTCGCCGACCGTCTCGCGGCCGAGCTCGGATTCGTCGACGTCCTGCATCGAGACCGCAAGCTCGGGCTCGGGCCCGCGTACATCGCCGGCTTCCGGCGGGCGCTCGCCGCAGGCGCCGAGCTCGTGCTGGAGATGGACTGCGACTTCTCGCACGACCCGGCCGACGTGCCGCGGCTCGTTGCCGCGGCCGAGGAGGGCGCCGACCTCGTCCTCGGCTCGCGGTACGTGCGAGGCGGCCGGGTCGGGAACTGGAGCCTCCTGCGGCGGGCGATCTCGCGCGGTGCGTCGCTCTACACCGGCCTCTTCCTGCAGATGCACGTCAAGGACCCGACCGGGGGCTTCAAGTGCTTCCGGCGCGCAGTGCTCGAGCGGCTCGACCTCGATGCGATCACACCACGCGGCTACGCCTTCCAGATCGAGACCACCTACCGCGTCAAGCGGGCGGGCTTCCGGGTGGTCGAGATCCCGATCACCTTCTCGGAGCGCACGGCCGGCCGCTCGAAGATGAGCAAGGCGATCGTCCTCGAGGCGGTCTGGGCGGTGCCGCTGCTGCGCCTGCGCGGGTAGCGTCCACGGCATGCGCTCGGTCACCGACGAGACGTTCGAGCGGGAGGTGCTGCGCGCGGACCGACCGGTCGTCGTCGACTTCTGGGCGCCCTGGTGCGGGCCGTGCAAGGCGATCGAGCCGGGGCTCGACGAGCTCGCGGCGGCACACGACGGCGTCGAGTTCGTGAAGATCGACATCGACGACAACCCCCGCGTCGCCGACCGCTACGGCGTGCTCTCGCTGCCGACGGTGATGCTGTTCGCACACGGCGAGCCCCGGGAGACGGTCTACGGGGCACGGCCGAAGAAGCACTTCGAGAAGACCTTCCGGCCCTACTTCGAGTAGGGAGCTCGAATCACTCCGACGGGTGAGGCGCGCCGCCGGGCCGCGGCGCACGATGGGGCCCAGACCGACCGGGGGCGGACGGGCTATCGACTCGTCCAGGGGGAACCACCGTGCCGCTCCGCCTCAGCTTCATCGTCCTGTGCATCCTCGCCGCCGGTGCGACCTCTGCCCTCGGCGCGGAACCCAACGCGGCGCCCACCGGTGCAGCTCCGCGCAGTGTGGCCGGTGCAGCTCCGCGCAGTCTGGCCGGCATCTCGCCCGGCCTCGTTCATCGCGGTCAGAGAACGACGATCCGCGTCTCCACGAGGACAGCCGGTGTCTCATGCGTCGCAGCGCTGCAGTTCGCCGACCTGAAGACGAAGATCCTCCCCGCCCGCCAGTCCCGCTCGACCGGTGTCTCGTTCACCGTCCTGATCCCGCGCACGGCGGCGATGGGGGCCGGCCGCTGGCACGTGACGTGCGGAATCAAGACGACCTGGGGGTCGTTCGTCGTCACCGGGGTGCAGTCGACGACGGGCGCCGACCAGCCGAAGGTCGTCGTCGACCGGCAGGGCTTCACGCAGCGGCCCGACAAGACCGGGACCGGAAGCCTCCTCAGCTACGGGGTCGTCCTGCGGGACAGCTCGGCGGCCGAGGACGCACAGAACGTCTACGTGATCGTGAACATGGTCGCGGGCGACGGCGAGCTCATCGGCTCGAAGTCCCAGACCGTGGAGCTCGTGCCCGCCGCCGGCACGTTCGCGCTCGGCGATTCGCTGCACCTGCGCACGCAGGCGGCGGTGACCAGGCTCGAGATCACGATCCGGGTCGGCGCGCACGAGCCGAAGCAGGAGCACGACATGCCGCAGTTCGCGAATATCCGCATCCTCCCGAGCGTGTTCGATCCCGGTTGGGTGTCGGAGGTCGACGCCGAGATCGTGAACGTCGACACCCCGAAGACGCTTGCCTCGGCGAACGTCTCGCTCGTCGTCCTCGACGCCGGCGGGAACCCACTCGGAGGCGGTCGCGGCTACTCGACGGCGTCGCTGCCGTCCGGCTCGCGCTTCGTCTTCATCGCGCAGAACGGCTTCAGCTCGATCCCGCTCGACAAGGCCGCCTCGGTGCTGATCTCGACCGAGCCCACGTACACGGCCCCGTAGAAGTCAGCGCCGAAAGTGCTCCCAGCCGGCGAGCTCGTGCGGCTCGCCGTGCAGGAGGAGGGTGACGCCCCTGCCCTCCTCGACGCGGCCGATCGCGGTCTGGCCGTGCGGGCCGCCCACGGCCGCGAGTAGCTCGAAGTCCTCCCCGAAGCCGAGGTCGTCGAGCCTCGCGCCTGCCGCGAGCGGGACGCGGTCGAGGTCGATCACGCAGCGAACGCCGGAGCGGTCGGCGAGGTGCGCCGCGTCGACCGCCAGGCCGTCGGAGATGTCCAGGAGCGCGTGCGCCGTCCGTGCGAGGGCGCGGCCCTCCGCGAGACGGAGCGGCGGCCGGAGGTAGGAGCCGGCGCGAAAGGCCGCTCCCGCACCGCCGAGCGGCCCGGTGACGACGAGCTCGTCACCCGGCCGGGCACCGGCGCGGCCGGGAACACGCGCGCTGCGCCCGAGCGCGGTGATCGAGAGCAGCACCGTCTCCGACGAGGTCGTGTCTCCGCCGACGACGTCGACGCCGGCCTCGGCGATTCCCTCGTAGAGCGACACCACGTCGGCGGCGAGCGTCCGGCCCGGAACGGCGAGCGTGACGAGGAGCGCCTCGGGCTCCGCACCCGACGCGGCGAGGTCGCTGAGGTTGACGGCCGCCGCACGGAAGCCGAGCTCGCGCCAGTCGAGCAGGTCGAGGCGGAAGTGGACGTTCTCGACGAGCGCATCCTGGGTCACGACGAGGTCGCCGTGGAGGACCGCGGCGTCGTGCTCGACCCCGCGGATCAGGCGGCGGCGCTCGAGCTCGGCCAGCAGGCCGAGCTCACCGACGTCCGAGAGCCTCGTCAACCGTCCTCCTCAGGGCGGGATCGGTCGCTGCACGGACGACCGCCACGCCGTCGGCGCCGGCGTCGATGCAGAGCGCGGCGTTCGAGGCGCCGATGCCGCCGATCGCGACAACGGGGACGGCGGCGGCGGCGCAGATCGCCCGCAGCCCGTCGATCCCGGTCGCCGGCTCCGCGTCGGGCTTCGACGGCGTCTCCCACACCGGCCCGGCACCGAGGTAGTCGGCATCGGCGGCGAGCACCTGCGCGACGGTCGAGACCGAGCGCCCGAGCAGCAGGCCGTTCGCCCGGGCGACCTCCGCGCCCTCGTCGCCCTGGCCGAGATGCACGCCGTCCGCGCCGAGCTCGAGTGCGGCGGCGACGTCGTCGTTGACGACGAACGTCGCGGCGAGCTCCCGGAAGCCGCGACCCCGTGCCACCACCTCTCGGGTCGGCGCCTTCACGCGCAGCTGTACGACGGTCGCTCCGGCGGCCACCGCCCGGCGGGCGGTCTCCAGATCGCCGACGATGGCGTGCACCCTCACGTGACGCGCGCCCTTGCGTCGAGTGATGCGGGGTCGAGCGCTGCGAGCGCGTCGTACAGGCCGACGTGGAACGACCCGGGCCCCGCCGCCTCGCGGGCCGCGTCCTCGCCCGCGACGCCGAACGCGACGAGCGCGGCGGCCGCCGCCTCGAGCGGCCGCTCTCGATCGACCGCGAGGAAGCAGCCCGTGATCGCGCTCGACATGCAGCCGGTGCCGGTGACCGTGGCGAGCAGCGGGTCGCCGTTTGCGATCGCGAGCACCGTCGTCCCGTCCGAGACATGGTCGACGGCACCCGTCACCGACGCCACGACCCCGAGCGTGCGGCCGGCCGTGAGCGCCAGCTCGCGCGGGTCGCTCCCCGTCCCGATCGACTCGACGCCGCGCACCTCGGCGTCGATGCCGACGAGCGTCGCGACCTCGCCGGCGTTCCCGCGCAGCACCGACACATCGACCTCGGAGAGAATCCGCTTCGCCGTCTCGGTGCGGTAGCGGGTCGCTCCCGCACCGACGGGGTCGAGCACGACGGGAACCCCATGCGCGTTCGCCGTCCGGCCGGCGAGCAGCATCGCCTCCACCCAGCTCGGCGAGAGCGTGCCGATGTTCAGGACGAGGGCGCCGGCGATCGCTGCCATCTCCTCGACCTCTTCGCGTGCATGCGCCATGACCGGCAGCGCCCCGAGCGCCAGGGTCGCATTCGCCGTCTCGTTCATGACGACGTAGTTCGTGATCTGGTGGACGAGAGGCTTCGCGGCGCGCAGCCGGCGGAGCGAGTCACCTGTGCTCATGGCGTCCTTTCAGGTCGAGGATGTCGACAGGCCCGTCGCCCGCGCCGAGCTCGGCCAGTCCGTGCAGCACGGCGTCGCTTGCCGCCCGGGCCGCGCCGCGGGCCGCCTCGGCGAGCGGGAGCCCGCGGGCGAGGAGCGCCGCGAGCGTCGCCGAGTGCGTGCAGCCGGCGCCGTGGGTTGCGGCGACGTCGTGTCGCTCGACGGCGATCTCGACGTGGTCGCGACCGTCGAAGAGATGGTCGACCGGGTCCCCGTGCCCGCCGGTGACGATCGCCGCCGCAGCGCCGAGCGCCACCAGCCGCTCCGCGAGCTCGCGCCGCGAGCCCTCCCCCGCGAGAGCGCGCGCCTCCAGCAGGTTGGGCGTCACGACCGTCGCGAGCGGGAAGAGCAGCGAGACCAGCGCCTCGGCGGCGTCGTCGTCCAGCAGCTTCGCGCCCGAGGCGGCGACCATCACCGGGTCGACGACGAGCGGCACAGGCCGCTGCGCGAGGAACCCGGCCACCCCGGCGATCACCCCGCGCGAGGCGAGCATCCCGGTCTTCGCGGCGTCGACGCCCAGGTCCGAGAAGACGGCCTCGAGCTGCGCGAGGACGAACGCGGGCGGCACGGCGTGCACGGCCGTGACGCCGGTCGTGTTCTGGGCCGTGAGCGCCACGATCGCCGACATGCCGTACGCGCCGGCTGCGGCGAAGGCCTTCAGGTCGGCCTGGATCCCCGCTCCGCCGCCGCTGTCGGAGCCCGCGATCGTCACCACGCGTGGAATCAAGCTGCTCTCCCTTCGCCGGTCCTAACCGGATCAGGTTCGACGGGTGTGATCTCAGCCCCGCGCGGGGCACCCCGGTAGCGCGAGGCTAGCATCGACCGGGTGAGCGTCGACGTCCTGCGCTGGGAAGGCCTGCTGCAGGGCGAGGAGGTGGCGTATCTCGGCGTCGAGCCGGAGCGGGCGGCGCGCTTCGCGCCGCTGCCGGACGCGCTCGACCGACGCGTGCGCGCGGCGATCGGCGTCTCGCAGCTCTACGTGCACCAGCGCACCGCCTGGGACGCGGCGGCGCGCGGCGAGCACGTCCTGACGACGACCGGCACCGCGTCGGGAAAGACGCTCGCGTTCAACCTGCCGGTCCTCGACGCGCTCGCCCGCGATCCCTTCAGCCGCGCGCTCTACCTGTATCCGACGAAGGCGCTCGCACAGGATCAGTTCCGCACGCTCGCCGGCTACCGCGTGCCGCGGCTGAAACCCGCGATCTACGACGGCGACACGCCTACCGAGCAACGGCGGCAGATCCGCCTCTGGTCGAACGTGATCCTGACCAACCCGGACATGGTGAACGTCGGCATGCTCCCCAACCACGACCGCTTCGGCGACGTACTCGCAAACCTCCGCTATGTCGTCGTCGACGAGGCGCACGTCTATCGTGGCGTCTTCGGCTCCCACGTCGCGAACGTCCTGCGCCGCCTGCGACGGCTCGCTCGTGTGTACGGGGCCGAGCCGCAGTTCCTGCTCGCGTCGGCGACGATCGCCAATCCGGGCGAGCTCGGTGCGGCCCTGCTCGGCGAGCCGGTGACGGTCGTCGGCGACGATGCGGCGCCGCGGGCCGAGCGGACCGTCGTGCTCTGGAACCCCGAGCTGCTCGACGCCGAGCTCGGCCTCCGCGCATCGGCGCTCGCCGAGGCGGCCAGGCTCCAGGCGCTCTTCGTGGAGCGCGGGCTACGCACGCTCACGTTCGCGAAGAGCCGCAAGGCGGCCGAGCTGATCCATCGCTTCACCGCCGAGCGGCTCGGAGACGACGCACATCTCTCGCCGTACCGCGCGGGCTACACCGCGGGACAGCGGCGAGAGATCGAGCGGCGCCTCGCGGCGGGCGACCTGCTCGGGGTCTCGGCGACGAATGCGCTCGAGCTCGGCATCGACGTGGGCCTGCTCGACGCCGTCATCTCGGTCGGCTTCCCGGGGACGATTGCGTCGCTACGGCAGCAATGGGGGCGGGCCGGCCGCCGTGGAACCGGCCTCGCGGTGCTCGTCGCGAGCGAGGACGGCCTCGACCAGTTCTTCATGCGCGAGCCCGACAAGCTGCTCGGGCGGCGCGTCGAGGCGGCGATCCTCGACCACGCGAATCCCCGCCTGCTGGCCGGTCACGTGCGCGCCGCCGCCTACGAGGCACCGCTGACCGACGCGGACGCGGCGACGCTCGGCCCCGAGGCGCTCGAGGCCGCGCGCGGCGATCCGGAGCTTCGGCCCACGCCGGCGGGGATCGTCTGGGCGGGCAGGGACCACCCGGCCGCGCGGATCGCGCTCCGCTCGTCCGAGCCCGACGCGTTCACGATCGTCGACGGCACGACCGGCGACGTGCTCGGCCTCGTCGAGCGCTCCCGCGCCTATACGACCGTGCACGAAGGCGCCGTCTACCTGCACCTCGGAGAGTCGTTCCTCGTCCGCGAGCTCGACCTGGCGACGCTCCACGCCGTCGTCGAGCCCTTCGGGGGCAACTGGTACACCCAGGCGAAGAAGGAGACGATGACGACGATCGTCGAGCCGCGGCGCGTCGAGTGGCGGCTCGGTCTCGAGCTCGCGTTCGGCGAGATCGAGGTGACCGAGCAGGTCGTCGCGTACGAGCGCAGGACGATCTCCGGGCAGGAGCGGCTGGAGCTCGTCGCGCTCGACCTCCCGGTGACGACGTTCGCGACCGAGGCGGTCTGGTTCCTCCCCGAGGCCGACCAGCTCACCGGGCTCACCGAGATGCCTGCCCTCCTCGGCACCCTGCACGCCGCCGAGCACGCGCTGATCTCGCTCCTCCCGCTCTGGGCGATGTGCGACCGCTGGGACATCGGCGGCCTCTCGACGAACGTCCACCCGCAGACCGGCCGCCCGACCGTCTTCGTCTACGACGGCCACGCGGGCGGGGTCGGCATCACCGAGCGGGGGTTCGACCACTTCGAGGGCTGGGTCCGGGACACGGCGGCCCTCCTACGCGGCTGCCCGTGCTCGAGCGGCTGCCCCTCGTGCGTCCAGAGCCCGAAGTGCGGGAACCTGAACGAGATGCTGGACAAGCACGGCGCGCTCACGTTTCTCGACCGGCTTGTCGATTTCGGCGCCGCCCGTTCGTCGTATCCCGACAAGAGCTCTCGAAAAGGAGGGAATCCGTGAAGTACGCACTGCTCATCTACGGAAACGACACGGAATGGGACGCGCTCCCGCAGGCCGAGAAGGACGCGATCAGCGGCGAGTACTACGCCCTGTCGAGCGAGCGTGGAGTCCTCGGCGGCGAGGAGCTCGCGGGCGCAGACACCGCGACCACCGTGCGCGTGCAGGACGGCCAGACGCTCACGACCGACGGGCCGTTCCTCGAGACGAAAGAGCTGCTCGGGGGGTTCTACCTCTACGAGGCCGACGACCTCGACGCCGCGATCGCGATCGCAGCCCGCATCCCGGCGGCCCGGCGCGGCGGGGCGGTCGAGGTCCGACCGGTGGTGGAACACTGACGGAGCAGGTCTTCCGCGACGAGTGGGGGCGCGTCCTCGCTTCCCTGATCGGCTTCCTCGGCGACTTCGACCTCGCCGAGGAGGCCGCGCAGGAGGCGTTCGCGATCGCCGCCGAGCGCTGGCCGCGCGACGGCCTGCC
>Ga0070684_100000908_pt1 | contig 20967 bp, 21 predicted proteins | sample KBSC723LmetaG_FD_65653 | JGI IMG/M metagenome (GOLD analysis project Ga0070684, IMG submission 65653) | Corn rhizosphere microbial communities from Kellogg Biological Station, Michigan, USA - KBS C7.2-3L metaG | ecosystem: Host-associated > Plants > Roots > Rhizosphere ...
GCGCCGGGCGGCTACCTCGTGCTCGCGAGCAACTCGACGAAGCTGACGGCAACGGAGCTCGACCGTGCGATGGGCGAGGGCGGCGCCGCCGCGCGCGCCGAGCTGCGCATCGTCGAGCGCGTCGGCCTGCCGCCCGACTTTCCGGTCGCGCCGGGATTCCCCGAGGGGAACTACCTCAAGGTCGCGATCGCGGTCCGCGTTCCGTAGTCCGCGCCCGGGCAACGTTGCCGGGTGCCGCGGATCAGCCGCGCGTCTTTTCGGGTCGGTTGCCGCGGGCCTTTACCTCTTCGAGGTAAGACCGGACCGTGCCTTCGACGTTCTCGTTGAAGTGCACCTGGCCCTTGGCGATTTCGCGCAACGACGTGACCGCGGGCTTGTTGTTGCACGCGACGAGCGGGCGGCCGCCGTTGGCAAGCTGACGCGCGCGTTCAGCGCCGAGAATAACCAGCGCGAAGCGGTTGTTGACCTTTTCGAGACAATCTTCAACGGTGACGCGAGCCAAAGTGCCCTCCAGCGGGAATGAGATACTTGAGCCTTGGAAGCCGAGGTCGGCAACCAAGGCGAGGCAGTCTAGCGATGTACGGAGGGATGTCAAAGCGAGGCCACGGAGCGACAAAAACCTGGAGATTCACAGTCGAAAGCTCAGGCGTCCGGTTGCAATCGCCGGTGCCGGCTCCTAGACTCGAACCATAATGATTTGCCGTGCTTCCTTCTGGGGAGGAGGGGTGCGGAAGAAAGCGCGAATCGATGCCGATTACCGTGAACTGGAGTGATCTGGAGATCGCCTTCGAGCGAAATTCACCGGATCAGGAGAGCTTCCTCGACCTCGAAAACGGGGACCTGCTCTCGATAGTGGAGGGTGAACCGGATGCCGCCGCGCGGCGCGCCCGGGTCGCGTCGAACCCGGAGCGTTACCTTCGGATCGATCCGGCGTCCTCGCGAGAGCAGTACCGCTGGATGGAGCGTTTCGTCTCGTCGGTGTCCGACCAGCCGCTGCGCGAGCGGTTGCTGATCGCGATCGACGGGAAGGGCGCGTTCCGGCGGTTCAAGGACGTGCTGCTCGCGTTCCCGGCCGAGCGCGAACGCTGGTTCGCGTACCGGTCGGAGCTGCTGCACTTCCACATCCAGACGTGGCTCGACCACATGCGGATCGAGGTGGCGAACCAGCCGCCGTGGGGGCACGTCGCGCAGCCGGCCGAGCCGGCTGAGATCCCGCGCGTCGTTCCTTCGGGCGAGGCGCCCGGCGAGATTTTGCGCCGGCAGGCGCGCGATCTGCTGGACGAGATCCCGGCGGCCGAGCTGCCGCCGGCGCTCGCGTTCCTCGAGTTCCTCCGCGATCGCGGACCCAGCTCGTTGCTCGGCGCCCCAGTGCCGGCGCGTCATGCGCCGTCCCTCGACGACGACGATGATGATGAAGACGACGACGAGGATCATCGCGCGCCCGCCCACGCGGCGCGCTAACTGATCAGCCTTCGTGCGATCAGCCTTCGTGCGATCAGCCTTCGGCGGCTGATTTCTTCTGTGTGGACGTCGCCGTGACGGGCGGCGTCCAGATCCAGCCATCGCGAAGGCGCGCGGCTTCATCGCGCGTCGTCGTCGACGGGGGCAGCGCCCAGCCGTCGCGGGCCCACAGGAAACCTGTGAACGCGCAGATCACGGCCTCGAATAGATGATCGTTCTGCACGCAGCGCTCGCGCCACACGCCGGGGCCGAAGCGCAGCTCGCCGGCCAGCGACTCGAGCACGCGCGCCCGCGTCTCACGCTCGCGCAGGTGCTTCTTGAACGGCGTGCCCAGCCCCAGCGCGACCAGCGTCGCCTTCGGGTACACCTCGATCAGGTTCTGGTTGATCGTGAATCGATCAGCGAGCGCGCGCACCAGGTGCGCCGCGCGCGCCGCGAGCGGGCCGGTCCCCTGCCCCAGACCCTCGCGCGCCGCGATGCCGACGTTGGCCGCGAGATAGATCTCCGTGGGGCGCTGCGTGTAAGGCGTGATGGAGGGCTTGCCCCGGCGTGTATCGCGGTTGGCGCGCAGGCCGAATCGCTCGCCCGGCAATGGCGCCGACTGTGCCTCATGGCGCACCTCGGCCGCTTCCGCCGCGAGCGCGCGCATCTCGACCACGGACGGGTCGACGCACGCGGTCTGGCCCGGGCAGACGGGCACCTGACAGCGCAAGCAGGGCGGCAGCGTCAGCGGAGCGTCGATGCACAGCAGGGTCTCGTCGCCGTACGCACGGATGGTGTCGAGCAGCGTCGGGTCGTAGAAGGGCGCGGCGCCGGTGCGCGGCGCGATGTCCACCACGGTCGCGGTGGCGCCGTCCAGCCGAAGCGTGGCGAGAGCGGTCTTCTTGCTCTTGCCGCCGCCGAGGTCGACGCCGAGTACGTGGTGAAATCGTCGCTGCACGCCTTGGTCAGCGTGCGGTATCCCGCTGAGCCCGTCAAGACGGCGCGTGCCGCCCGACGCCGCTTTGACTTGCTGCGCTTCCGTCGTATCCTACCGGAGAACCACGCCGGGACCGACGCTGTCGGCCTGGACGGAGGTGAAACGATGCGCCGGACCCTCTTCAAGTCGAAGATTCACCGCGCCACGGTTACGCAAGCGGACCTGGATTACGAAGGGTCCGTGACGATCGATGCGGACCTGATGCGTGCCGCGGACATTCTGCCGTACGAGAAGGTTCACATCTGGAACCGCAGCAACGGCAGCCGCCTCGAGACGTATGCGCTGGAGGGCGCTGCGGGCTCCGGCGTCATCTGCGTGAACGGCGCCGCTGCGCATCACGCGAAGCCGGGCGACATGGTCATCATCGCGACCTTCGCGGAGACGAGCGACGACGTCGAGGCCCGGGCGTGGAAGCCGATCGTCGTTCACGTCGACGGACAGAACCACATCGTCACGCCCGCGGGCGGACCGGAAGAGATCCCGGGCCCGCAGCGACGCCTTCACACGGTCTGATCGGTTCGCCCCCGTGACGCGCATCGAGACGCTGAAGAAGTTCATCCAGTCCCGGCCGACTGATCCGTTCCCGCGTTATGGGTTGGCGCAGGAGTACAAGAACGCGGGGCAGCTCGGGGAAGCGCGCGCCGAGTTCGAGACGCTGATGCGCGATCATCCCGACTACACGGCGGCGTACCTGCACGCGGGCAATGTTCTGATCGCGCTCGGCGAACGCGTCGAGGCGCGCGCGGTGTTCGAACGCGGCGTCGAGGCGTGCCGTCGTCGCGGCGACGGTCACGCGATGAGCGAGCTCTCCGGCGCGCTGTCGACCCTCGACGAGTAGCCGCTCTCACGACTGGGGCCTCTCCCTAAGAGCGGCCGGGATTCGGGGGCGCATGGCAATTGCGTTACGGAGCCACGTGCACAAAGTGCAGGCGAACGCGAGCACGAGAGCGGGCTCGCAGCGGGAGGCACGCACATGGGTTCGAACGAGGACATGACGAGAAAAGAATTCCTGACGCTGACGTTCACGCTGATCGGCGGCGCTGTTGCTGGCGGCGCATGCAGCAGCGACGACAACAACGTCGACGGTGGCTTCGGCGGCACCTTCGGACGCGGCGGCACGATCGGCACGGGCGGCCACGGCGGAACGACTGGCGCCGGCGGCACGACCGGCACCGGCGGTACGACCGGAACGGCCGGCACCACGGGGACGGGCGGTACGGGCGGAGGGTTGTGCTCGGATCCGTTGCCCGAGACGCAGTCCGCGAGCGATCACACGCACACCGTGACGGTTCACGTGTCGATGCTCGACTCGACGGCGGCGGTGACGCTCGATACCAGCGTCGCGCTCGCGCACATGCACATGGTCACGCTGCAGCCGGCGGACCTCGCGACGCTGAAGGGCGGCGGCAACGTCAGCATTCAGTCGACGGCGGCCGGCCTGGGGCCGCACACGCACGTCTACATGATCAGCTGCCACTGATCGATCATCGGCGCTGGCGCGGGCGGCCAGCGGCCGCAAACAACAAGCAGGGCGGTCGCTACGGGCCGCCCGAGACCGGCCAGCCCTGCGCGTCCCACGCGATCTCGGCGATGTGAAGCTGGGCGTTGCCGTTCGACGCGTTCAGCGCGTGGTACAGGTTGTACGTCTTGTTGTTGTAGACGATGACGGCGTTGTGGCCGGGCGCGTGCACGGTGCTGTTGCCTTGCACGAGCAACGTTCCGCCGCCGCTGTTCATCAGATTCACGCCCGCCTTGTCGACGTACGGTCCGGTCACGGACGTCGAACGGCCGACGCGGATGTTGTAGTCGTACGCGCCGTCGCAGCAGGCGCCCCACGACGAGAACAGGTAGTAGTAGCCGCAGTTCTTGAAGATCCACGCGCCTTCGAGGCTGCCGCGGCCGTTCGCGCCGTTCGCGATCGCGGTGGGCGCGGCCGTGTCGGCGCGCGCCCCGGTCGTCGCGTCCATCTTCACGATCTTGAGGCCGCTCCAGAAGCTGCCGAATGCCATCCACGGCGTCCCGGCGTCGTCGACCACGATGTTCGGGTCGATGGCGTTCCAGTTGTCGCTGGTGCCCATGTTCGAGCAGATGACCGTGCCCTGATCGGCCCAGGTGCCGGTGGCGATGTCCGTCTTCGTTGCGTGGCCGATGCACGACTTGTTGCTGCCGAACGTCGAGGCCGCGTAATAGAGGTGGTACTGCCCTCCGAAGGACGAGATGTCCGGTGCCCACAGGTTCGTCGCGCCCGGGACCTTGTCCGCGACCCACGACGGGCGCGGGTTCAGCGGGGTGGTCGCGTTCTGCCAGCTCGTGAGGTTCGTCGACGTCTTCGCGGTCAGGCCGGTCGCGAAGAGGTAGATGGTGTTGCCGACGACCAGCGCCGCCGGATCGTGCGCGCCGAGGCTGCCGCTCAGCGTGAGCACCTGCGGCGGCGAGGCCGCGTCGTACGTCGAGCCGACGCACGCCGTCTGTCCGCCCGCGCCGCTGCCCGCGACACCGGTGCCCGTGCTGCCGCCGCGTCCGCCCGCGCCCGCGGCGCCGGTGTTGCCGCCGCGTCCGGCGGTCGCGCCCGCGGCGCCGGTCGTTCCGCCGCGTCCTGCGGTGCCGGTGCTGCCGCCGCGCGCGCCCGCGGTGCCACCGCCCGCCCCGCCGCCTGCAGTTCCGGCGGCGCCGCCGCTGCCGGTGGTGCCCGCGCCGCCGCCACCGCCAGCGGTTCCGGTCGCGGTCGATCCGCCGCCGCCGCTGGTTCCCGCCTCCCCCGAAGTGCCGGCGTTCCCTGACGTGCCCGCGGCGCCGGTCGCGCTGTCGCCGCCAGTCCCCGCCGTCGCGGTTTGCCCGCCGGTCGCTGCGCCGCCGGTGCCGCTGCTGTCAGAGCCGGCGCCGCAGGCAAGCGGTCCGAGGAGCGCGCACGCCGTCATCGCTTGGAGCCAGAAGGGGGGCTTCATCATCCGGTGTCAGTGTCCGCCGCGGCTGTCGCCTTCAAGCGATCGGTGCGCGCTGTCGGGATTTAGTATATAGGCTTAACGAAATAAGCCGGCCAGAAAAGAGTGACCGGCGCGGCCGTTCCTGATTTGATCGCGCATCGTGCCCAACCATGATCGAAGCCGTCCGGTCGCCCCACTGGCGCGCGTTGCGTCCTTCGCCGCCCTCGTCGCGCTGCTGATTCCCACGCTCGCCGGCTGCGGTGGCTCGGGGGCCGATATGTGCGCGGCCGGCACCGGCGACGGCACGCTGATGATCGTCGTGACGGGCCACGATCCGGGGAAGGTTTCGGTCGAGGGCGTGTCCGGCGTCCTGACGTCCAGCGGAATGGTGACGGCGCCCGTCGGGGCGCACAAGGTCACCGCCGCTCCCGTGACCGTCCCGCAAGCGGGCATTACCAGCCAGGTCTTCGCGGCGACCGTCGCCGAGCAGACGGCGTGCGTCCACGCGGGCGCGACGACGACGGTCACCGTGACCTACGCGCTGGTGCCGACCAGCGGCAAGCTGTGGATGGGCGTCAGCAACGCGCCCGCCAACGCGACCATGCTCGGGTACACATCCGCGTCAGTCGCAGCGACCGGCGCCGCGACCGCGGACGTCGTGGCGAACACGGGCGGGTCGGACGGGTTCACGTTCGATCGTGACGGCAACATGTGGGTGCTGGGCGGGACGACCGCCGATTTCCCGGTGGCGCGTTACCCGGCCTCCGCGTTCGCCAGCGACGGCGACAAGACGCCGGACGTCGTCATCGACAGCCCGTCGTTCGGCAACAGCCTGCCGGGGCCGAAGGTGCTCGCGTTCGACCCGGCGGGAAATCTGTGGGTGTCGGTCGTCGCCGAGAACAAGGTCGTGAAGTTCACGGCCGCGCAGGTCGCTGCCGGCGGCACGCCGACCGCGACCGTCGAGCGCACGGGGATCGGCAGCCCGCAGGGCCTGGCGTTCGACAGCAGCGGCAACCTCTGGGTCGCCGCGCACGACGACGCGGCGGTCGTCCGCATCGACGCCGCCCACCTCGCGGCCTCGGGCGCGGGGAATGACCTCGCGATCGAGGGGATGAGCACGATGTCGGGCGTGACCAGCACGCTGCGCTTTCCGATCGGCCTCGCGTTCGACGCGACCGGGAACCTGTGGGTGAACTACGACGGCACGATCGCGAGCATCCCGGTCGGGGAGCAGACGGGAACGGGCAGCAAGACGATCACGCCGCCCGTGGTGATCACCACCGACGTCGCGACGTTGCCGGTCGGCATCGCGTTCGATCAGGACGGCGGTCTCTGGGTGGCGCACGCGGTGAACAAGTTCGCGCGCTTCGATGCGACTCAGCTCTCGACGTCGGGGACGGTGACGCCCGCGACCATCATCGACAGCGACGACGTCGGGTCGGCCTCGTGGTTCGCGATGTATCCGGCGCCGGCTTCAACGCCGCTGTTTCACAAGACGTTCTAGCGTTCGGTCACCAACTCCTCGGCTTGCTGGACCACGCGGCGGATCGCCGCCGCGTCGAACGGTCGATCCAGCACGACCGCGCCTAGCTGCCGCGCCTGCGCCTGCACGAACGGGTGGCTGGTCATCAGCACGAACGGCGTGCGGCGCCCGCGCGACCGCAGCCCGGCCAGCACGGACACGCCCGGCAGCCCCGGGATCGCCTGCGCCGATACGATCACGTCGAACGGACGTGCGTCGTCGATCACCAGCGCCGCGATCGCCTGCAAGAGCTCGCTGCCGTCGGTGGCCTCGACGACGTCGTGGCCGTCGCTGCGCAGCACCAGACCGATCAGCCGTCGCAGCTCGCCATCGCCGTGCGCGAGCAGGATCCGCATGGGCGCGCGCGCGGCGGTCCGACCGACGGCGGCGCCGACGTCACTGGCAGGGGGGCGGGACGGGGCGGGCCGGGTCATCGTCAGCTCCTTTCGGTCGCACGAAACGCTGTGCATCGCACATGCCACGTCGCGCGCCGCGAAAGTCGGCGGCGTCAGCGCTGCCCGTGCACATCAAGGTTGCGCATCGTGTGCAGGGTCGCGCTGTTCGTGCGAACGGGGCGGCCGGGTCATACTCGCGCCGTGAAAACCGCCGCCCTGCCGACGGCTCCCGGGCCGAAGGGGCATCCGCTGTTCGGGATGCTGCCCGAGTTTCGCGGCGATCGTCTGAGCTTCCTCGTGCGAATCGCCCGCGAGTACGGCGGCGTCGCGCGCTTCCAGATCCGGAACCGGTCGGTCTTCCTGGTGACCGATCCCGCCGGCATCAAGCGCGTGCTGCAGGACAACGCCGACAACTACGGGCGCAAGACGCGCAGCGTGGACGCGCTGAAAGAGACACTGGGCAATGGCTTGCTGACGACGACGGGCCCGCCCTGGTGGCGCAACCGGCGGCTCGCGCAGCCCAGCTTTCACAAGCAGCGCCTCGCCGGGTTTGCCGGCATCATGGCGTCGTCGGCGACGGACGCCGTCGAACGGCTGGCGCGCGCCGGCGCCAACGGTACGGCGTCCGACATCGTGCCCGAGATGTCGCGCCTCACGCTGCGCATCCTGGGCCTCTGCCTGTTCGAGCGCGACCTGACGGACGAGGCCGACGCCGTCGGCGGCGCATTGCAGGTCGTCCTTCACCACACGATCGACAAGCTCGCCGCGCTGATCCCGCTGCCGGGCGCGGTTCCCACGCCCCGGAACCTGCGCTTCCGCGCGGCGCTGCGCGCGCTGGATCGCGTGGTGCTGTCGCTGATCGCCGAGCGCCGCCGCGACGGCGCCGATCGCGGCGACCTGCTGTCGATGCTGCTCGCGGCGCGCGACGAGGACACCGGCGAGGGCCTCAGCGACCAGCAGCTGCGCGACGAGGTGATGACGTTGCTGCTCGCCGGGCACGAGACGACCGCGATGGCGCTGTCGTGGACGTTCTACCTTTTGTCGCTGCACCCGGGCGCGCGGCGCACGCTGGAGAAGGAGGTGGATGCGGCGCCGCCGGGCGTCGCGCCGGAGGACCTGCACCGCCTTCGCTACACGCGCATGGTGCTGGACGAAGCGCTGCGCCTTTACCCGCCGGCGTGGGTGGTCACGCGTTCCGCGGACGGCCCCGACGAGCTCGGCGGCTTCGCGATCCCGGCTGGATCGCGCGTGCTGGTCAGCCCGTACGTCACGCAGCACGATCCGGCGCTGTGGGACGATCCGGAGGGGTTCGATCCCGAACGCTTCGCGCCCGAGGCGCAGGAAGGCCGGCCGCGCTACGCGTACTTCCCGTTCGGCGGCGGCCCGCACCTGTGCATCGGCGCCGGCTTCGCGACGATGGAGGCGACGATCGTGCTGGCTGCCGTCGCGCGTGGCCTGCGCCTCGACCTGCAGCCCGGACATCCGGTCTCGATCGATCCGCTGGTCACGCTGCGCCCGAAGCCCGGCATCTGGATGACGGCGCGCGCCCGCTGATCGCGCGCAGGTGCGGGATCTGTGCGAGTCTCGCCCGAATGTCATCCCCTAACTTTGGGCTTCGACGGGCCCTCATCCTCGGCGCGCTCGCCGTCGCCGGTTGCATCATCCATGACCCGGGCGCGAGCGCGGGCGGCCCCGTCGGCGGCAACATGATCCCGGCGTCCGCGCTGCGGCCCTTGCGCCAGGTGGGCGCGGCGGCGAACCGGCGCATCGGCACCGCGCTGATGGCGCATCACCTGGCCGACAGCCAGGTCCGCGCGCTGGTCGTGCGCGAGTTCGATTCGCTCACGCCCGAGAACGAGATGAAGTGGGAGGCCGTCGAGCCGCGGCCGGGCGCGTTCGAGTTCGGCGCCGGCGATCGGCTGGTCGCCTTCGCCGCCGAGAACGGCATCCGGATGCGCGGCCACACGCTGGTCTGGCACCAGCAGCTGGCGTTCTGGGTGAAGGGCCTCAAGGCGGACGCGCTACGCGCCGCGATGGCCCGCCACATCCAGAACGTCGTCGGCCACTGGACGGGCCGGATCACGCAGTGGGACGTCGTGAACGAAGCGCTCGCCGACGGGGAAAGCGGCCAGCTGCGCGACGGTTCGCCCTTCACCGCGCTGGGACCGGGCTTCATCGACGAGGCATTCCGGCTCGCGCACGCGGCCGACCCGCAGGCGCAGCTCTTCTACAACGACTACGAGATCGAGGGCGTGGGCCCGGCGAAGTCGGAGGCGGCGTACGCGCTGTGCAAGCGCCTCAAGGAGGCCGGCGTGCCGATTCACGGCGTCGGCTTCCAGATGCACGTCGACCCGCGCAACTGGCCGTCGGCCGATTCGATCCGCAAGAACCTCGAGCGCTACGCGGCGCTGGGCCTGGCGGTCGAGTTCACCGAGATGGACGTGCCCGTCGGCGCGCTGCCCGGCGACATCAACCAGAAGCTGCAGCGGCAGCGCGAGATCACGCACGACATCGTCGCCGCGTGCGTCGCCGTCGACAAATGTTCGGGCATCACCTTCTGGGGCGCGAGCGACCGCGACTCGTGGCTGAACACCGCCGAGTGGGGCCGGCTGCGCGGCCCCGGCCCGCATTATCCGCTGCCGTTCAACACCAACCTGGAACCGAAGCCGATGGTCGCCGGGATCATCGACGCGCTGGAGAAGAAGTAGCCGCCGCGATCGCCTGGCAGGTCCGCGTCGCCACGTCGCAGTTCAGCGACTTGCAGTCCTGCAGGCTGGCGCACGGCTGGCCGACCTCGCTCAGCGGTTCGCAGCGCGCGGGCGTGAAGCCGGCGTTGCACATCAGGCCGGGCTGGCAATCCAGGACGTCGTCGCACAGGTTGCCGGCCGGGACGCGCTGGCCGCACACGCCGCCTTCGGGGACGTCCGCGTAGGGCAGGCAGGTGAGCCCGTCCTCGCACTGGCCGTAGGCGTTCAGGCAGGCCTCGTTCTCGAGGCGCCGGCGTTCGCAGGTCGGCGGGCCCGCCGGTTTGACCAGGCAGATCAGCCCGTCGACGCAGGCGGCGTTCGTGCAATCCATGCCCGCCGCGATCGGCGACGTGCACACGGGCGGCGCGGAGCCGCGGTTGCAGGTGAGGCCACCGGCGCACGACGCCAGCGTCGGCTCGGGGCAGGGTTCGTTCAGGCGGCCCGCGCGCCGGCACGTGCCGGTTCCCGAGCCGGAGGGCAGCGAACAGTAGAAGCCGTCGACGCAGGAGATCGTGCCGTGCCCCCATTCGCCGCAGCGTTCGCCGAGGCCGGCGCCCGATCCGCACGCGGCGGCGCCGACAACGAGCAGCGCCGCGACGCGCGCCGACTGCCACCGCGCCGCTACCATGCCGTCATCGGTCCCAGGTTGTGCACCTTCGTGAACCCGTTTTGCCGCAGGATCTCCGTCGCGCGCGAGCTGCGGTGGCCGCTGCGGCAATAGACGATCAGCTCGCCGTCGCGCGGGCCGACCTCGGCCAGGCGGCGATCCAGTTCCTGCACCGGGATGTTGACCGCGCCGGGGAGGTGGCCGCCCGCGAACTCGTCGGGCGAGCGCACATCCAGCAGGCGCGCGCCGGCCGCGACCAGCTTGCGCGCGTCGCCGCCCTGGATCTCGCGACCGCGCCCGAACACGAAATACGCGGCGCCCCCCAGCAGGAGGATCACGGCCGTCAGGATCACCGCCATGCGCATGAGCTTCGCGGGCGGCATTCTACGCGGCTTGGCCTTCGCGCTCGAATGATCAGTTGCGCCCGTCGGGACGGATGCCTATCGGGATCTAAGGAGGAGGCGCAAATGGGGAAAGGACTGGTTGCAACAGCGGTGACGACGATTCAGGCGCCGCGGGAGCGCGTCTGGGGGGCGCTCATCGATCCGGAGCAGATCAAGCAATACATGTTCGGCGCCAACGTCATCTCGGAGTGGCGGGTCGGCAGCCCGATCGTGTGGCGCGGCGAGTGGAAGGGAAAGCCCTACGAAGACCGGGGCGAGGTGCTGCGCATCGATCGCAATGAGCGCCTCGAGTACAGCCACTGGAGCCCCAAGGCGGGGTCCGGAGGAGGCGGCGAAGGCGGGGACGCGATCGGCCGCCACAACGTCACCATCGAGCTGAGCGGGGAGGGCGACAGCACGCGCGTGCTGCTCTCGCAGGACAACAACCCGACCGAGGACGCGCGCACGCACTCCGAGCAGAACTGGAACGCGATGCTCGGGGCGCTGAAGAAGCACCTGGAAAGCTGACCACCTCGGCCGCGTTGGCCTTGGCGCCGCCTTCGCCGTCGCCACCTTCCAGAGAGGGGGAAGGCGAGATGAAGGCGGCAAGATTGACGGCGGCATGCTTCGCCTTCGCGGCGAGCACATCTTTCGCGAGCTCGACGATGGCGGCGCCCGGCCAGAGCTCAGCAGGGGCAATCTTCCTGCAACTACCCAATCCGGGCGGTCCGGGCATGGATGACGCTTCGGTCACGAAGCGCGTCGAGGACAAGCTCGCGGACGCCGCGCCCGGGGCCGAGCACGTGACCGTCTACACCCGGAACCGCATCGTCACGCTGAGCGGTCGAGTCGAATCCGACGGAATGCGCGACCGCGTCGGCGCCCTCGCCACAGCCACCAAGGGCGTCGCCGCCGTCAACAACCAGGTCGTCGTCGTTCCCAAGTACCCGCCGGCTCAGAAGCACTGATCGGACTGGTCAGAAGCGATACGTCCACAGCGTATCCAGTCCGCCCTGACCCGCGTCTCCGAAGACCGTCTCCATGACCAGCCGCCTCGTCATTCGATACTCGACGTGCGCTTCGTTCTGGTTGGCATTGTCGGGTGCGCCGAAGACGTGCGCGTACGACAGGTAGATGCGTTCAGTCACGTACTTCCCGACCTCGACGCGCGTGTCGGTGTCGCCGGTCGCCTCGCCCTTCTCGTTCTTCACCTCTTGTCCTTCGACGCGCATCACGTCGAGGCCGAGCGCGGGGGCGACCTTGTCGGCCAGCTTGGACAGGACCGCCGTCGTGACGGCCGCTGTCGGGTCGAACGACTTGCCCGTCGACGGCTGCCCGCCGGGCTGGCCCGTCAGGATCAGGCTGACGATCTGGGCCTGATCGTACACGGCCGGGTCGCTGCTCATGCGCAGCTGGGGCTTGCGCGGCGTGCCCCGCAGCTCGATCACGACGAGCGCTTCCGGGTATTGCCGGGTCAGCTTCAGGTCCAGCTCCGGGTCGATCTCCGACGAGCCGTTGAACGTCACGTGACCGTGCTCGAAGTCGAAGCGCTGCCCTTGGACGTTGATGCGTCCCCGCGGGATGTGAATTCCGCCCGAGATGGTCGGAGCGCCGGCGTGCGGGCCGCTGGCCACGGTTCCGATCTGGATGTCACTTCGGACCTCGAGATCGAGGTCCTTGCCGCGGATGTAAACGGGCTTCGCAGTCGCCCGAACCGCGAGCTTGAGGGCCTCGGCTGCCGCCTGCCGCTTCTTTTCCCGATCACGCTCGGCGGCAGCGAGCGCTGTCTGGTCCACGAAATGAACGTCGGCGTGGGGCCCGATCTTCTGGAGGTCACGGCCACCGCCTGTCGGAGGCCCCTTGGGCAACCAGACGTTCGCGTCGGGGATCTCCACCTTGCCCGACAGGACGTCCTCGCGGAGGGCCGCGTTCACCGCCACGTCGCCGTCGATGCGCGCGCCCGTGCTGCCCGCCGCGGCGACGAGGAACCGATGCGCGTGCGCGGTGAACACCGTCGAACGGGGCGACAGCCCCCCGGCTCCTCCCAGCAACGCCCATCCCTTGCCCTCGAGCGTGCCGCCGCCCGAACGCATCTGGATGCGATGCAGGTCCGCCCGTCCGGGCTCGAGCGTGGCGTTCAGGCGGACGTCCTGGAAGGTCGGTTGCCCCGTCACGCCGACGCGGCCCTTGTCGATGCTGAGCGACGCGCGGACCTTCGGCGCGGCGACACGGCCCTCCGCCGTCGCGGACAGCTGGGCGATCCCCGTCAGCTCGCGCACGTTGGTCAGGAACAGCCGCAGGAATCCGACGTCCAGGTCCTTGCCGGTCACCGAGGCGCGCAGCCGATCACCTTGCGCCCGTTCCACGTCGAGGGAGCCGTCCAGTTGGCCGCCCGTCGCCTGTCGGAGGGCGATCCGGGCCCCGAGCCGTCCTTTGTCTCCCTCGCCGTCGAGCGCGACCTGCCGGAACTGCACCTTGTCGACCTGGGCGTTGTCGATCGCGATGTGCGCGCGTCCCGAGGGGCGTCGCAGCGTGCCCGACACGTCGACCCGCCCGTAGAGCTCTCCCTGGACTCCCTTGAAGCCGTCGGTGAAGTCGGCGAGCGACGCGAGCCGGAAGCGCGGAATGTCCACCGACGCCTTGAAGGGCAGCGTCGTCGGGTCGGTGCCCGCGATGATCTGCCCGAGATCGACGGGTGTCTGCAGATCAGCGTCGAGCACGCCGGTGTTTCGAATCAACAGGCGCGCGCCGAACTTCACGCTGCCCGGGCGGGTGTCGATCACGAGTGAGCCGCCGAGCCCGGGAACAGTCTTGAGGGTCGAATCTCGGCCCAGACCCGCGATGTTGCGATACATGACGTCCCGAACGTCGAACGTGCCCTTGGCGTCCGGGTGCGCGATGTCGCCCGTGATCGTCAGATCGATGGATGCGGTGCCGCCCGTGATCCCCTGGCGGGCGAGCTGCCGCTCCACGACCGGGATCGATTGCAGCCGAACCTTGTTGCTCTTGAGATGAACGACCGTGTCGCCACGGGCTGCGAGCGTCGGCGTGCCATCGCGCGCGACTGCGACGGGAACATCCGCGTCGAGATGAAGCTGGGCCTGGACGGCGCGCATCGCGGCGTCGAATCGGACGGTCGCGCGGCGTCGAGTCAGGCGCGCGTCGAGGTGCCCGTCGGTCGGCGGGAGCCCGCCTGCGGACGCTCCGCGCAGATCGACCGTGAGCGCCACGAGCGGATCGCGACGAGCGGGAGGAAGACGGTAGGCCCCGTCCAGGATCGCTTCGCCGGTGAAGCGCGCCCCCGCGCCCCGGAGCGCCAGGTGCTCGACCGCGATCTCGTCGCTGGCGCGGTAGCGGATGCGGGCGGGGCGTTCGAGATCCAGCTTTTGCCGATACGCCGCGGTCGTCACGTCCAGCGACGCACCGTCGAGGCTGAAGTCGGCGGCGGCGGCCGTCGCCGTGCCGTGCGCGCGCAGGCCGCCGTGCAGCCGAGGCCCGGCGACCGCGGCCCGGACGGTCACGACGCCGGCGCGGCTTCGGGCGGCGTCGAGCGTGAAGCTGTCGACCTTCGGCGCGTCGGGCGCGAGCGCGACGTCGCGGGCACGGACTTTGAGGATCCCTGACGGCGCGTCCGGTGTCGCCATCCGGCCGTCCAACGCCAGTTGCAGCGCCCCGAGACGGAGCGTCCCGACGCGGACGCCGGACAGGGCGCCTCGGGATCTCACCGCAACGCGATCGGGCAGGTCAGCGTCGGCATGCAGCTCGATATGACCGTGCCCGGCGACGCCCGCCCTCCGGGCGACGCGGCCGTCGAGATCGATCGCAGCGTCGCCGGCGACGTGTCCGCCCGTTCCCTGCCCCGCGAGGGTCAAGGCCGCTCCTTTTACCCGCACGGCCACCGCGCGCGGGATCTCCCAGTGATCGCCCGTGATCGAAGCGTTCACGCGCGACGCCTCGAGGTCGACGCCAGCCACACGCGACGGCAGGACGTCGAAGGTGATCGCGGCGCTCGCGCCAGGCGCAGGAACGAGCCCGCGTCCTCTCGCTCGAAGTCGAAGGTCAATCGAACCCGAAGGCGCATTTTCGTGGATCAGCGCAGGGTCGACGTCGGCGAGCGCCAGCGTCACGTCGTAATCGGCCAGGCTGGTGGTGCCGCGCTCATCGGCGACCAGGCCCAGGTGACCGTCGACGCGAACGCTCCCCGCTTCGCCGGCGTCGATCTCGACCTTGCCGGCGATCCGGTCGCGCGGACCTTGAACCTCGGCCCGCAGATCGAGCGGGGTCCCGTCCTGAAGTAACCCCGTCAACCTCAGCGCAGGGATGCGCGCTTCGATCGCGGCGGATCCGATCGCCGCGGACATGTCGCGCGCCGACAACGCATACGCCCGCGCGTCCCACGTCGCGGTGATCGACAGAGCTTCGACGTTCGCGCGCAGGTCGCCGCGGTCGACGCGCACGCCTCCCACGAACTGGAGGTCTCCGAGGGTTCCTTGTCGGCCGTCCGGCAGCTGGAGGCTGCCCTTCACGCTGGTCACGACGATCCGATCGACATCGACGCGCCAGGCGCTCGCCTTGGCCGGTCCGTCCGCGGTCTCGCGCGGTTCTGCCGACGAGGTGAGATGTGAAAGGTTGAGCCCCCCTCGTTCGTCGGGCCGCCCTTCGACGGTGACGCCTTCGATGCGCAGCTCGTTCACGGACACGGTTCGCCGCACCAACGCGGCGAGGCTGTAACGCGCCGAGATCCGGTCGATGCGCACCGCCGGTCGTCCACGATCGTCGCGAAGCTCGACGTCGCGAAGCGAGAGCGCGTGGACGTAGTCGCCGCCAATCGCGCCGATTTGCAGGCCCGGCACGGCCTTTCGCGCCTGGGCGAGGGCCAGCTCGCGCACCGTCTCGCGGCCCCGATCGGTGCGCGCATACAGGATCGCCGCGCACACGATCAGCGTGCCCAGCGCGAGCGGCAGGCCAATCGTCCAGGCGATCATCCGCGCAATTCGCCGCACGACGCTGCGGCGCTGGGGCTGAAACCGCGCAACTTCTCGTCGCTGATCGTTCATCGCCATGTCTCGTTCCTCAAAATGCTTCACCGATGGTGATGTGGTACGCGAAGCGCTGGCCGGGATCGGGGACGTCGCCCTCCAGCCTGTTGACGCGAACGCCAAGCCCGCCTCGCACGATGCCAATCGGCGTCGTGTATTCGATGGACAGGCCCACGGCGACGTTCAGGTTCGACAGCCCGAGGCCCGCGAACGACGGGGTCACATTGCCCGCATCGACGAACGGCACCAGGTCCAGCCAGGCGCCGCCGACCTTGGTCACGTCGACGCGCAGCTCGCCGGAGCCAAGCACCTCGCCGTCGCCACCGACAGGAATCAGCCGCCCTTGCGAATCCCGAACCTGCGGCGCCAGGCGGCCGAACCCAAATCCGCGGTGGCTGGACGGGCCGCCCAGCGCGAACCGCCGCGTGATCGGGCTCGTCTGACCCTCGCCTGTGCCCAGCCATCCGAGCAATCCGCGCACAGCCACCACCACGCGGCGGCCGAGCGGCGCGTAGAGCCGAAGGTCCGGCGCCACCTTCAAGTACCGATAGGCGCTGCCCAGGGCGGCGTCGCTCTGCTCGGCGCGCACCAGCAGAAAGCCGCCATAGCTCGGGTCGAGAGGACGGTTGCGGAGATCGATCTGGATGAACTCTTCCAGGTACGCCAGCCGATACGGGTCCTGGAAGCCGAAGAACGGATTGCCGACCGTGTTGAAGACGTCGGTGTTGACGTTGAAGAAGTCGAGGTACTGGAAGTTCCACGACCCGCCGCCCAGGACACGCCCGCGAAAGAAGGGTCGATCCACGCCCAGCTGCGTGCGCGGCCCGTAGTACTGGTAGCCCTCCGCGATGCCGAGGTCGTAGCCGACCAGCGCGTGGAGAGAAGCGTTGCTGCCGAAGATGTCGGGCTGCGTGAGCTGCAGATCGTTCTCGGCGGCCGGGCCTCGTTGCGCGGGGTCCAGCGCCGACGGAATCGCGACGTAGGCGGGACGGATGCGAAGCCGCAACCTCCGGAGGCCGCCGAGAAAGTTGTTGATGGTGAGCTCGCCGCGGGCGCGAACCTCTTCCCGCTGCAGCTCGGCCCCCACGCCGGCGCCGAGGCGGAGCTCGTAGAGCTTGCCCGGCTTGACGTGAATCTTCACGTCCGCGACCTCCGTCGGCGTCTGGGGCAGGTCGAGCCGGACTGACGAGAACACGCCCAGCTCGTAGAGCCGGCCCTGCGTCGTCCCGACGTCGTGGGGATCGTACGTGTCGCCGGGCTTCCAGGTGACGCGGTTGAGGATCTTCCACGCCGGGATCGCGCCGTTCCCCTCCACCTCGGTCGTGCCGAAATGGGCCTTCGGGCCGGGTTGTCCCGTCATCTCGATCGTGGCCGTGTGCTTGTCGCGGTCGACGTCGATCTTTCCTTCCACCTGTCCGTATGCGTAGCCGTCCTCTTTCAGGCGATCGGCGAGGAGCCCCTTGACCTCGGCATAGGCGGGGAAATCGAAGACCTTCCCAGACGCCAGCTCGCGGCTCGCTGCGAGCTTGCGGCCGCGTGCCTCCACCTCGGCAGGGAACCCCGTGAAGCGGACGTCCTTGACGACCGTCGGGGAGTTCTCCTGCACCTCGATCACGACGTCGACGGCGTCGCCCTTCACGCGCCGGACGTCGTGGCGGACGACGCGCGCGTCAAAGTAGCCGTGGTCCGCGTAGAAGGCCTTCACACGCTGCAGATCCAGGTCGAACGCGGCCTCGTCGAACCACCTCTTGGACGCGAAAGGCCACCAGCCTGTCTCGCGGGTCGCGAGCTTGTCCTCGATGTCGCCGGTCGAGAGCGCGTGCGCTCCTTCGATCGTGAGGTCGTGGACCCAGACGCCGGTCGACAGCTCGTCGTGCGCGCAGGCAGGTACAACCGTCATCATCAGCAACGCCGTTGGTAGGGGGCCGAACCGACTCAAGGTCCTCCAGGCCCTGAAAAGTAAGCAGCGTTGGCGAATCGGGGATTCCCTGGCTGGACAGACGTCCACCCACCGCTGGCGCGGTGCGCCTCGATGCCTAGGTTGTAGGTGAGACCCTGACGGGGCTTCCGTCGACGCCGCAGGACGGTGTGAGGGTTGGAATCTGAAGAGAGGGGGGACTCATGCTTTTATTGTTGGCGGTGATCTTGGCGCTCGCGTGGATCGCGGGCTTCGGCGTCTTCCATGTGGCGTCAGCGGCCATCCACGTGCTGGTCATCCTGGCGATCATCAGCGTCGTCGCGCACTTCGTGAGCGGCAGGAGAGTGGTCTGACATGAGCGGCGACGTTGGAGCCTTGGAGCTGCTCGAAGAGCAGCACCGCGAGGTGGAGGACCTCTTCGAGCAGCTGGAGAAGGCACGCGGCGCGCGCAAACGAGATCTCTTCACCCAGATCGCCGACAAGCTGGCGATTCACGCGACCATCGAAGAGTGGGAATTCTATCCGGCGGTGAAGGCCAAACGCACCGAGGACCTCTTGCTCGAGTCGCTCGAAGAGCACCTGAGCATCAAGCGGGTGCTGGGCGACCTCCTCGCGATCGACGTCGAGGACGAGACGTTCGACGCCAAGGCGAAGGTGCTGAAGGAGCAGATCGAGCACCACGTTCAGGAGGAAGAGGACGAGCTCTTTCCGAAAGTGAGGAAGATCCTGGACGAGGAGATGCTGATCGCGATCGCTCAGCAGATGACCGCGATGCAAGAAGAGCTCACCGCGAAGGGATCGCCGAGGCAGGCGGTCAAATCCGAGACCGCGCATGCGGCCGAGGTGTAACCGAGGGATCGTGCTCCTCATCGTCGGGTTCTGATCAGATGGACCAGCGAGCAGCCCAGACATCCACCGGCGGCGCCGCCGGGCACAGCGACCACCTGGCGATCTGCGGGGCCACCGACATCGGCGCCTCGCGGGCCAGCAATCAGGACACGTTCGTGATCGCCGACCTGCGCTCCGGCGATCTCAGCAACCCCTGCACGCGTACCGACATCCCGCTCTCCCGGCAAGGCATCCTGCTGCTGGTCTGCGATGGGATGGGCGGCGCCGCGGCGGGCGATCTCGCCGCACGGATAACGGCGGAGTCGATCAAACACCAGCTGGTCGGCGCCGGCCCAGCGGTGGTCGAGCATCCGGACGAATCGCTCAAGAACGCAGTCACGGAAGCGAACGCGGCCGTTCGCGCCGAGGCGAAGGCGCACCCCGAGGATCGCGGCATGGGGACCACCTGCACGGCCGCCATCGTCCTGCCGGATCGCCTTTGCGTCGCGCAGGTCGGCGACTCGCGCGCCTACCTCTTGCGGGACGGACAGCTGCAGCTCCTGACGAGAGATCAGACGATGGCCGACCGGATGGTGGAGATCGGTGCGCTGCGGCCCGAGGACGTCTCCACGTACATCCACCGGAACATCCTTTTGCAAGCGGTCGGGACGCAATCGACCATCGAGCCGATCATCTCCGAGATGCGGCTGCGCCGCGGCGACCGGATCCTGCTCTGCTCGGATGGCCTGCACGGGACCATCCCGGACGACGAGATTGCCGAGGTTTTGCGCGGGCGGGCTGACATGAACGACTGCGCGCGGTCGTTGATCCAGGCGGCGCTGGCAGCCGGCGGGCCCGACAACGTGACCGTGGTCGTGGCCGACTGCGCCTGATCATCCAGTCGAGCGCAGATCCGCTCGGGCCCGATTCGTCGGGATGCTAGTATCCCGACGAAATCACTCCCGGCCGGAGTGGCGAAACGGTATACGCAGCGGACTCAAAATCCGCCGCCCTTACGGGCTTACGAGTTCAAGTCTCGTCTCCGGCACCGATGAACGGCGCGCCCGCGGCGCGCGCTACAGGCCGGCGCCTTCGCGATTGAAGATCTTGGCGCCGCGGCGGACGGCGTCGGGCAGCGGGAAGACGGTCGCGGCGGGGTCGTGGTCGGTGCGCCAGGATTCGGCGGCGGCGCGCGACGAGAAGAAGGACATGTCGTCGCAGCCGTGACCCTTCACGACCACGACGCCGGGTGGGTCGGCGGACACGACCTGGTCGGCGTCGACGACGATGCGGATCGGGGCGCCGTTGTCGCGGGCGGCCGCCTCGACGACGGTGCGCGTCTGCATCATCGACGACACGCCCAGCGCGTCGATCGCGCAGCGGGCGAACGCCGGCTTGCCGCCGCTGGTCGTCACGGTGATCCCGGTCGGCAGGTTCGCGAACGGCCAGGCGACGGCGATCAACTCGCTCTGCGGCGCGCGCAGGATGCCGCCCCCCACCGCTTCACCGCACGCTTGCAGCCGGTCGAGCAGGCGATCCGCGTCGGGCTGCGCCAGCTTCATCCGCGCCGCGAACTCCGCCGGCGTCGGCGCGCGCCCCAGCTCGACCCACGCCGCGAAGATCCCATCGCGCAGCGCCTGCCGCAGGTGCTCAGCTTCCTTCGGATCGTCGACCTTCGCGTCGCCGTTGGCGTCGTAGCGAATGGGACAGCTGATCGCGGTCGCGGCCGACGCCGGTACGACCGGCGCGGGGCGCAGCACCTTCATGCCCGCCGCGCCCAGCGCGACGCCGCCCAGCGCCGCGACGGCCACCCAGCCTGTCGTCGTTCGCACGCGCCGAGGCTACTGCGCCGGCGCGCGCCCGATCAATCCTCGTTCTCGCTCATCGACAGCGCGCGGCCGAATGCATCCATGCTCCCCCAGCACCCCGGGATGCTGAGCAGCTCGATGCGCCCCAGCGGCTGCGGGATGGCCGGGTCGACGATCAGGTGCTTCCCGTCGGAGTCCAGCCCCAGCAGCGTCCGCAGCACCAGCAGCGGCGCGCCCGTCGCCCAGGCCTGCGGGCTGCAGGCGGTCGGGTACTCGACCGGGTAGTTGGTCTGCGAGCGCGGGTAGCCGCCGAACGCCTCGGGGAGCCGCCCGTCGAACAGGTCGGCCGCCTCCAG
>Ga0070684_100000909_pt1 | contig 20964 bp, 14 predicted proteins | sample KBSC723LmetaG_FD_65653 | JGI IMG/M metagenome (GOLD analysis project Ga0070684, IMG submission 65653) | Corn rhizosphere microbial communities from Kellogg Biological Station, Michigan, USA - KBS C7.2-3L metaG | ecosystem: Host-associated > Plants > Roots > Rhizosphere ...
CGCCCCGTCCCGCAGCGCTGCTGCCATCGTCACGCGCGGCCTCGGCACCGATGCCTGGCACGACGCTGCCGTCGCCGTCGTCGACGATCGTGGCCGCGTCACGCACGCGCGCGGCGACGCGAACCTCGTGACGTTCACGCGCTCCGCGATCAAACCGCTGCAAGCGCTGCCGCTGATTCTAACCGGCGCGTGCGACGCGTTCGGCATCGACGACGAGGAGCTGGCGCTGGCCGCGGCCTCGCATGACGGCGGCGATCTGCAACGCGCCGTCGCCGCGCGCCTGCTCGCGAAGGCCGGCGACCGCGCCGACCAGTTGCAGTGCGGAGCGCACTGGCCGATCGGCATGCGCGCGGCGGGACGCCACCCGTGCGCCGGCGAGGATCGCGATCCCCTGCGCCACAACTGCTCGGGTAAGCACGCCGGCTTCCTCGCGCTCGCGCGCACGCTGGGTGTGCCGACCGAGCGCTACCTCGATCCCGACGCGGCCGTGCAACGCGCGGTCAGGCGCGCGGTCGCGGACGCGTGCGAGCTCGACGAGGCGAGCCTGATCGCCGCCACCGACGGCTGCAGCGCGCCCAACTTCGCGGTGCCGCTGTCGGCGCTCGCGCGCGCGTTCAAGAACCTGGCGACGCGCGGCCCGGCCGGCGCGCCGATCGACGCGGCCCTGGCGCGCGTGCGTACAGCGATGCAGGCACACCCGCACCTCGTATCGGGCGAGGGGCGCTTCGACTACGAGCTCGCGCGCGCGTTCGCGGGACGCATCGTCAGCAAAGGCGGCGCCGAGGCGCTGCTCGCCGTCGGGTTCTCGGACCCGCCGCTGGGGATCGCGATCAAGATCCTCGACGGCGCCGACCGCGCGCTGCCGCCGATCGCGATGGCGGTGCTGGGTGAGCTCGGGCTGATCGACGGCGCCGCGCCACCGGCCGCCCTCGCGCATCGCGCGCGCCCGGTCGTCACGAACCACCGCGGCATCGAGACCGGCGCGATCGCGGTGACGGGTCCCCTGCTGACTGCCCCTGACACCCCCGAGTGATTAGCTTCCATGCTGGAGGTTCGCGATGGTGGGGCGCTGGTGGGGTCGGGCGTTGGCGGTTGGATTGGCGATGATGTCGGCGCAGACGGTGGCGCGCGGGGACGAGCTGAAGCCGCCGCAGAACGTGAACGCCGAGCCGGGAAACAAGCAGTCGTCGCAGCTGGCCAGTCGTGCCGCCGACGCGGACATCAAGGGCCAGCCGCGGCAGGCGCTGGATCTGGCGAACCAGGCGATCCGTGCGGATCCGCGCAACCCCTGGCCCTACTACAACAAGGGGATGGCTCTGGCCGAGCTGGGCGAGACCGACGCGGCGATCGCGGCGCTGTTCGCCGCCGAACAGCGCTTCGCGCCGACCGATCGCTGGGCGCGGTCGGTCGCGATCTACGGGCGGGCGCAGGCGTTCAACCGGGCGGGTCGCTGCGTGGAGGCGGTCCAGGCGTTCGCCGACTACGCGCAGTTCGTCGGCAAGGAAGATCCCGGTTCGGCGCAGATGGCGCGGCGCTACGCCGTGAACTGCCAGACAGCGGCCGCGCGCGCGAGCGCGCCTGCCGCGGCGAACGCGCCGACCACGCCGCCGCCCGCGCCCGGCCGCTGAAGCGGCGTCAGGGGGCCGGCAGCGCGTCGGCGCCGCCGTCGAAGCACTCGGGCAGCGGCTCCGAACCGACGCCCGCGCACAGCGGCAAGGCGAAGCCGCCCGCGGGACCGGCGCTGCACATCGTCGTGTCGTTGACGGCGCTCGCGACGACGACCGCGACGAGCTCGCCCGTCGCGACGCTGTAGTAGTACGTGGTGCTCAGGTCGGGCTGGCCGATCGTCAGCGCGTGGGTGTCGCCGCAATCCGCGCGTCGCGGCTCCGCCGTCGCGAGGTCAGCGCAGAAGGTCGCATCGACCTGCGCCTCGTCCCAGGTCGGCGCGCAGTGCCTCTGCGCGCACCACGTCGCGACCGTGCCTGCGCAGGTGACGACCTTCGCCGACCTTCCGCAGCCGGCCGCCGCCGCGAACGTCAGGACGAAAACACCGACACCGTGACCACGCACGGCGCGATCATAACCGATGGCGCAGCCACCGCGTGGCGTCGGCGCGCGCCGCGCCCGCGAGCGCGGCACAGCGCAGGCCCTCCTCGACCGACTGGCGCAGGTTCGTCTCGACGCCTTCCAGCTTCGCGGCGCGCGGGCGCATGAACGCATCGGCGGCACGAACGCGCTCCGCGTCGCACAACCCCGGCACCGACCGGACGATGCGCCACAGGACGAACGACGGGAAGAGGCGCGCCAGCTCGTCGAAGTGACTCTCGATCCACGGCTGGACGATGTCGCGCCCCGCTGGCCGCAGGCCCACGTACGGAAACAGGTAGCGGAGATCCTGCGTCTTGATCGTGCCGTCGAGCACCCGCGTGAGCAGCCGCTCGATCTGCGGCCGGCCGTCGAACGACGCGAGTCCGGTCAGCACCAGCACGCGAATCTCGGGCGTCGGCGCGCGCTTGACCACGCCCAGCATCTGGTCGAAGAGCGCCTGATCACCGTGCTTTGCGGCGAGCGGCACCGCGATGCGCGCCAGGTCCACGCCCGCGGACGACGGCGACGCCAGCCAGGCGCGCGCGCGCCGGCGTGCCTCGGCGAGCGTGGCGGGATCGTCGCCCAGATCGCCGAGCGTCAGCAGGATCTCCTCGCGGAGGAAGCGTTCGTCGTCCGACTGTGTCTCCGCCGAGCGCCAGCCGAGGCGCCGGGCGGTCGGACCGCACAGCGTGCGGACGAAGCGCGCGAACACCGGGCGATCGGCGTCGCTGACCAGCGCGAGGTCGATGTCGTGCAGCGCCTCGATCATCTCCGTCCAGACCAGGCGGCTGGGATCGTGCTGGAGACGCACGAGCAGATCGAGGAAGGCCGCCACGGGAAGCTGGCCGCTGCGCACCGCCGCCCACGCATTGCTGACGACGCCGAACCGCTCGCGCTCAGGCAATTGCGTCACGCTGCCGCCGAGCGCCTCCAGCTCGGTCGCGCCGATGCGCACGCGGTAGTAGCCGGTCTCGCCCGCGTTCGCGTACACGAACGTCGGGCAGCCGGCGCTCGGGTCCAGCGCCACCGCGTCCTCCCGGTCCGTCAAGACGGTGCACTGCCGCACGAACGGGCCGCCGGCCTTGTGCCCGGTGACGACGCACACCGGAATGCGCCACAGCGCGGCGCTGTCCGCGGGGCGATCCATCGTGCGGTACTCCTGCTGGCGCAGGGTGACCGCCGGGATCTTGCCGACCGGGCAGGCGATGTGCGCCTCGACGATCGGCACGCCGATCTGATCGGTGAAGCTGCCCATCACGCCCGCGACGTCGCGCCCGCCGCTGGCGGTCGCGAGCGCCGCGTACAGATCTTCGGCGGTCGCGTTGCTCCATTCGTGCTGCTGCAGATAGCCGCGCAGCCCGGCCCGGAACGCGTCGGGCCCCAGCCAGCCTTCCACCATCGCCAGCACGGCGCGCCCCTTCGCGTACGTCACGGAGTCGAACGCCTCCAGCGCCTCGCTGGTGCTGCGCACCGGCTGGCGGATCTTGCGCGCGGTCGCGAGCGCGTCGTCGCCCATCACCTGCGACTTGGCCGCCAGCGCTTGCAGGCGGGCGGCGGTCTGCGGCCGCCACGCGTCCATGATCTCGTCGGCCATGAAGCTGGCGAACGCCTCGTTCAGCCACAGATCGTTCCACCACGCCATCGTGACGAGATCGCCGAACCACTGGTGCGCCATCTCGTGCGCGATGATGCCCGCCATCCCCAGCCGCGCCGCGAGCGCCGCGTGGTCCTCCAGCAACAGGCGCTCCTCGCGGAACGTGATGAGGCCGGCGTTCTCCATCGCGCCGGCGCCGAAGCTGGGGACGGCGACCAGGTCCAGCTTGGGGTAAGGAAACGGCCGCCCGAAGTATCGCTCCAGCTCGACCAGCTGGCCGCGGGCGGTCGCGAGCGCGCCGGCGCCGAGGCGCGCCTTTCCGGACGTGGCGAGCACGCGGAGGGGCAGCTTGCCCGCCAGCCCTTCGCGCATGTCGAACGCGCCGACCGCGAGCGCGACCAGGTACGTCGGCAGCGGCGGCGACTCCGCGAACTGGAAGCGAACGTGCGCGCCCTCCGAACGGCGGCTCACTTCGCGCATGTTGGCCACCGCGATCGCGTCGGGCGGCACCGAGATCGTCACCGTGAACGGCGTCTTCCAGCCGGGCTCGTCGAAACAGGGAAAGGCGCGCCGCGCGTCCGTGGGCTCGAACTGCGTGAACGCGTACCAGCGCGTGCCCTCCTGCACGCGGTACAGGCCGCGCAGGCCGGACGCGAACGGACCGTCGTAGTCGATCTCGAGCCGCGCCGCCCCGGGCGCGATCACGCGGTCCAGCGCCAGCACCAGCTCTTCGGGGTCCTGCCGCGAGCCGGCCGCGGGGCGCAGCGTCGCCGTCGCGGGCAAGCGCTCGTTCCCCACCACCAGCGCGGCGGCGCGCACGGTCAGGCCGCGCGCGTTCATCACGATCGCGCGCGTCGGCTCGTCGACGATCACGTCGACCTGCGCCCGCCCGGTGAAGCGCGGCTGCGCCGGATCGATGACGAAGTCCAGCGCGTAGCGCGCCGGGTGCACCTGCCGCGGCAGCCGCCCGTCGGGACGCGGCGCGGGTACCGCAACCGTCGCCTCCGGCGCGGGCGCCCGCCGCCCGCACGCGCTCAATGCCAGGGCGGCGACGACGACCCTCGACCCACGGAGCATGGCCGTTGTTCTACAACGTCCGTGGCGCCGGCGGACCGCCGCGATCAGTTCGCGGACAGGGGCCGGAATTCCACGGTGGTCTTGCCGTACTTCGAGTAGAGCACCCAGCCACCGACGGTCATGCCGACGCCGACCGCGCCGGTGATGAGACCCGCCTTCGTCTCGCCGAGCGCCGCCCACGTGAGGCCGCCGATGGCCGCGGCCACGCCCAGCGTGATGCCCCAGACCGCTCCGTAGAACGCGCCGTGACTCCCCTCCTTCACCGTCGCCTCCACGTTTCCCGAATAGTCGATCAGCTGGAAGCTGTCGCTCGCGATCACGTTCATGCCGCCGAAGAAGAACTGCTCGCCCTTGCGCCCGTCGACGACGGCGCCGCACGGCGCGCGGCAGATCAGGTCCTGGATCAGAACGCCCGTGGTCGCGCTGGTCATGATCGTCGCGACGTTCCGCTTCAGCTGAATCTGCGGGTTGTCGGTCTTGACGGTGAGGCGGACGATGCCGTTCTCGGGCGTCGCGGGTAACTGCAGCTCCGCTTCGGGCGCGCTGTTGGCGGGCGTCCCGGAAAGGCCCAGCCCTCCCGCGGGAGGCGCCGCCTCCTTGTCGGCCGCCCACGCGCTGCCGGCCGAGACGAGAATCGATGCGAATAAGAAGGACAGTCCAAGCGATCGCTTCATGATCCTGGATGTTAGACGGGCCCCGCGACCCACGTCCAGTCCACGCCCGGAGGACCGCGTCCCACGCGTCACCAATCCGTTCGACCCTCCCTGACGTATTGATCGACGGAGATCGGCGGATGTCGTGGAAGCTGACGCTGTTGATGCTGGCGACATCATTGTCGCTGGCGTGTCAGCAGAAACGCGAGTGGCCGCGGATCACGAAGGTCCTGAGCGGCGAGCGCGCGAACCCGCTGATCATCGTCGGCAACGGCGCCGCCTACGGACGCATCGTCCAGCGATTCAGATCAAGATGAGCCGGCAAGCTGGCGCAGCACGTAGTGCAGGATGCCGCCGTGCTGGTAGTAGGCGATCTCCTGCGGCGTATCGATGCGCACGTTCGTGCGGATCTCCTTGACCTTGCCGTCGGCGCCGGTCGCGCGCACGGTCAGCTCGCGGCCGCCCGCGAAGCCGCCCTGCAGCAGCGCCGGCAGCCCGACCGTCTCGTAGACTTCCTCGCCGGTGAGTCCCAGCGACGCCGCGCTCTGCCCCTTCGGGAACTCGAGCGGGACGATGCCCATCCCGACCAGGTTGCTCCGGTGGATGCGCTCGTAGCTCTCGGCGATCACGAAGCGGACGCCCAGCAGCCGCGGCCCCTTCGCCGCCCAGTCGCGTGACGACCCGCTGCCGTACTCCTTGCCCGCGAGGATCAGCAGCGGCACGCTCTCGGCCGCGTACTTCTCGCTCGCGTCGAAGATCGACATCAGCGTCCCGACAGGCAGGTGCCGCGTCACGCCGCCCTCGGTGCCGGGCGCCAGCAGGTTCTTGAGGCGCACGTTCGCGAACGTGCCGCGCACCATGACCTCGTGGTTGCCACGGCGGGCGCCGTAGCTGTTGAAGTCCTTCACGGCCACGCCGTGGGTGATCAGGTACTTCCCGGCCGGGCCGTCCTTCTTGATGTTGCCGGCCGGCGAGATGTGGTCGGTCGTGACGCTGTCGCCCAGCATCGCCAGCACGCGCGCGCCCTTGATATCGCTGACGGCGACTGGCTTCTTGCTCATCCCTTCGAAGTACGGCGGCTCCTTGATGTACGTCGACGCCGAATCCCAGACGTAGGTCTGCCCGAGCGGAACGTCCAGCTTGCGCCAGCGCTCGTCACCCTCGAACACGACCGCGTAGGTCTGCTGGAACATCGCCGGCTTGAGCGCCTTGCTGACGACCTCGTTCACCTCGTTCGCCGACGGCCAGATGTCGCGCAGGTACACGGGCGCGCCGGTCTTGCTCTCGCCCAGCGGCTCCTTGTCGAGATCGATGTCGATCCGACCCGCCAGCGCGTAGGCGACGACCAGCGGCGGCGACATCAGATAGTTCGCGCGCACGTCGGGGTTGATGCGCCCCTCGAAGTTGCGGTTGCCCGACAGCACGCTGGCGACGACCAGGTCGCCAACCTCGATCGCGTCCGCGACAGGCGGCGGCAGCGGCCCGGAGTTCCCGATGCAGGTCGTGCACCCGTAACCGACGGTGTGGAACTTCAGCTGCTCCAGGTACGGCGTCAGCCCCGCCACCGCGAGGTACTCCGTGACGACCTTCGACCCGGGCGCCAGCGACGTCTTCACCCACGGCTTCGTCGACAGACCCTTCTCGACTGCTTTCTTCGCGAGCAGGCCCGCCGCCACCAGGACCGACGGGTTCGACGTGTTGGTGCAGCTGGTGATCGCCGCGATGACGACCGAGCCATTCTTCACGTCCGGTGACGGATCGCGCGACGGCGCGTAGCCGACGTTGGTGTCGACGTCGGGCTGCGATTCGGCCGTCGCCGCCTTCTTCTTCGGCTTGGGCTTGGCCAGGCTGGGCAGCGCGTCCTCGAAGGACTTGCGCGTCTGGAACAGGCTGACGCGATCCTGCGGGCGCTTCGGGCCCGCGACGCTCGGCTCGACGCTGCCCAGATCCAGATCGCTGACGCTGCTGTATTCGGCCTCGGGCGTGTTGGGGCCGTGGAAGAAACCCTGCTCGCGCGCGTACGCGTCGACGACCTCGACGTCGGCGGCCGACCGCCCGGTGAAGCGCAGGTAGCGCAGCGTCTCGTCGTCGATCGGGAAGATGCCGCAGGTGGCGCCGTACTCCGGCGCCATGTTGGCGATGGTCGCGCGATCGGCGAGCGACAGCGTCGCGACGCCCGGGCCGAAGAACTCGACGAACTTCCCGACGACGCCGGCCTTGCGCAGGATCTCGGTCACGGTCAACACCAGGTCCGTCGCCGTCGACCCCTCGCGCAGCTTGCCGTGCAGGCGGAAGCCGACCACCTGTGGCATCAGCATCGAGAGCGGCTGGCCCAGCATCGCGGCTTCGGCCTCGATGCCGCCGACGCCCCACCCCAGCACGCCCAGGCCGTTGACCATCGTCGTGTGCGAGTCGGTCCCGACCAGCGTGTCGGGGTACGCCTGTGCCGGCCCGGTCTTCGATTCCGCCGTGAACACGACGCGCGCCAGGTACTCCAGGTTCACCTGGTGGACGATGCCCGTGTCGGGCGGGACGACCGCGAAGTTACGGAACGCGGTCTGACCCCAGCGCAGGAACGCGTAGCGCTCCTTGTTCCGCGAGAACTCGATCTGCGCGTTCAGCGACAGCGCGTCGGACGTGCCGAACTCGTCGACCTGCACCGAGTGATCGATGACCAGCTCGGCGGGCAGCAGCGGGTTGATGCGGGTCGGATCGCCGCCCAGGTGCTGCATCGCCGCGCGCATCGCCGCCAGATCGACGACGGCGGGGACGCCCGTGAAGTCCTGCAAAAGCACGCGCGCCGGCATGAAGGCGATCTCGTTGGAGGGCTCGGCCTTCGGGTCCCAGCCGGCGAGCGCGCGGATGTCCGCTTCCTTCACCTGCTTGCCGTCCTCGTGACGCAGCAGGTTCTCGAGCAGGATGCGCAGCGAAAACGGCAGCCGCCCCGGCGCGAGGCCGGCCTTCTCCAGCGCAGAGAGCTTGTGGATCTCGAACTTACGCTTCCCGACTTCGAGCGTGGACTTGCTGCCGAAACTGTTCGCCATGGGACGCATTCTTAGCGTCGGACGCGGCGATGTCGAGAGGGGATGTCGACCTTCGGCGCGGAGGCGCCTAGGTGGAGACCCTTGCCGTCACTTGGCGGCGGGCGTCTCGTTCCGGGCCTGTTGCGTCGACTCCAGGTCGTTCAGGCAATCGAGCTGTTGCTGCGCCGAGTCCCGGGTGGCCCGGCCGGTTGCGGGATCGCAAGCGAAGTGTTTCTCGACGCACTGGAATGTTTCCTGGTTGATCGTCGACGCCTCGTCCTGCGTGCGCGGGATGTCGGCCAGGCAGGCCTGCTTCGCGTTCGCGTCGTTCAGGCGGTTGCAGCATTGTTCCTGGCTGACGAGCGCCGGCTTGTAGTGGTTCGTGTCCGTCGTCGCGCACGCGGCGCCGGTGACGGCCAGCGACAGCGCGAACAGGCGAAGGTGAAGGGTGCGCATGGGAGCTCCTCGTTCGTCGTCCGGATGTCAGATGTCGGGCGCGGCTGAAATTTCCGTGGAAACGCCGCCGTCATTAAACCGCAAGGTTGACGCCCGATGCACGCACAAATATTCTCGACGGTCGTGACTCGCAAGCCGGTGCGCGGGGTCACCCGCGCGATGGGATTGGCGGCGTCGGTGGGCTTGGTCGCCGTCGCCGGCTGCGCGCCCCAGCTGCAAACGCAGATCGTCGGTCAGTCGACGGTGATCGCGAGCGGGCCCAGCGCGCTGACGGCCGACATCCCGGTGCCGGAGAGCCACAGCGCGCAGGTGCTGCGCTACGTGGTGTCGCTGCCGCGGGCCGTCCAGCTGCACTATCAGGTCACCTGCCCGACCGCCGAGCGTGAGGGGACGATCGGCGAGACGTTCGACAACTACCGCACGCGCCGGCTGGCGGAGCTGGAACGCGAGCGGCAGCGGCAGGCGAACCTGATCGGCTCGCTGGTCGGCGCGGTGGCGCCGCCGGTGCAGGCGAGCGCGGGCGCCGCCGGCCCGGGCGGCTCGGCGAACGCCACGGCGCAGTTCGACCCCGGCGCGGCCGCCGCGGAGGCGGCGCGCGCCTCACTGCCTCCTCCGGAGCTGCCGCCGGGCGACGTCGGCGCCAGCGTCGTGCGCGGGTCCGTGGAGCTGGGCGCCTCGGGCGCCGGCCACTGCGCGCTGACGCTGGCGACCGATCCGGCGGCCCAGGACGCGGCCGGTGCGCAGGTGTTCCTGGAGCTGGTCCGGCTGGTCGACGTCGAGGCCGAAGAACGGGCGCGCCAGGCGGCGATCCGCGCGGAGCAGGACAAGAAAGCGATGGCGTTGCGGGTCTGGTTGCTCGGATCGCTGCAGCACCGGGGCGCCGATCCGCTGGCGCGGGAGAAGGCGCGCGCGGCGGCCCAGGCGCGCGCGGAAGAGGAAAATCGACGCCGCCAGGCCGCTGCCGACGAGGATGCGCGCCGGCGCGATGCCGCGGCCGCGGAGGAGAGCCGCCGCCAGCACGAGGCCCAGACGCGCGTCGATCAGGAGCGCTGGCGGCAAGAGCAGACCCGCATCGCCGCGGAGCAAGCTCGAATCGCGAAGCAGAATGAAGCGCAGGCGAAGATCGACGGCGAGGCGGCGGCGCGGCGCGCGGCGGCGCTCACGATCCGCTGGCAACTGCTGCTGCGGCTGCAGCATCTCGGCGCGGATCCGCTGGCGCGCGAGCGGGCGCGGGCGGTCGCCCAGGTGAAGATCGAAGAGGACAACCGGCGCCGGCACGCGGCGGAAGACGAGGCGAACCGGCTGAGGCTCGCGGCGGACGCGCGCAACCAGCAAGAGCGAGACCGGCTGGAGCGCGAGCGCCTGGCGAAAGAGGAGGCAGAGCGGCAAGCGCGCCTCGCCGCCGAGAACGTGCGTATCGAACGCGAGACCGAGGCGCGGTCGAAGGGTGAGCGCGAGGCCGCCGAGCGGCGCGCGCGGGAGTGGCACGCGCGGCAGGCCGCCTTCGCGCTGCGCTGGCGGTTCGTGGCCTGGCTGCAACGCCAGGGCGCCGATCCGTTGCTGCGCCAGCACCAGGAGGAAGCGCGCATCGCGGCGCGCGTCGAGGAGCAGCGCCGGCAATATGAGGTCCGCGCGCGGCGCGAGATGGACCTGGCGGTGGCGCGCCACGCGGCCTTCGACCTGCGCTTCCGGCTGGTGGGCCGGCTGACGGCGATGGGCGCGGACCCGGAGTTCCGGCGGAGGCGCGACGAGGCGATGTTCCGCGAGATGGACGCCGAGGTGAAGCGCACGGAGACCGCGCGCGCCGAGGCGGCCGAACGCGTGCGCTGGGAGACGCAGGCGGCGCTGGACCTGCGCGTGCTGCAGAAGCTGCGCCTGCGCCGGCTGGGCGCGCTCGATCGCCCGACCTGCCCGCCCCCGCCGGTGGAGACGCCGCCGCCCGCGCCGTTCGCGGGCGCGACCTGGATCCAGGGCCGCTACGACTGGAACGGCATCGCCTGGCTCTGGAGCTCGGGCCACTACGAGCATCCGCCCGACGTGGGCAGCGTGTGGGTCCCGCCGGCTCAGATCGCGGTGAGCGGCACGCTGGTCGTCCGCCCCGGCCGCTGGGTGCGGATCACCATCGGCGCGCCGAACCGCTGACCCGTTATCGACGGAGATCCTCACCTCGGGCCCCTCACCCTTACCCTCTCCCCGCTACGCGGGGAGAGGGCAAACGGCTTCAGCGACTCGTGCTTCGCCGACGATCCGAACGTCTGCGCCTCGCCCCGCGAAGCCGCGAGAGAGTCGGGTGAATCCGATCTTTCTCCCTCGCCCCGCGAAGCGGGGAGAGGGTCGGGGTGAGGGGTCCGGGACCCGGTTACCGCTTGGGCGGGTAACTCAGGAAGACGTGGCTGCGGATGTTGCGCGGCTGCAGCTCGCCGATGGGCGGGCTGTCGTCGTCGACCTCGTAGGCGTCGAAGCTGACGATGCGATCGTGAGGGTCGCCGGTGCGCTCGTGATAGTTGAGGATCCACTCGGTCAGCGCCTGGTGGTACGCGCCCGAGCTGGGGATGCGGCCCGAGTAGTTGAACACGAACGAATCGTTGTCGAGCCGCTCGGGGATCTCGTTGCGTCCCGGGTTCGCATAGCGAGAGGTCGCCTCGCTGTACGGATCCACGTGACGGCCGTCGACGGTGATCGCGTCGACGACCATCGACTGATCGGTCGTCGGCGCGTCGGACGCGAACATCGACCACGCCTGGATCAGACGCGGATACGCGACCATGCGCTTGATCCACAGCGGCTGCTCGTGCTTGAGGAACCTCGGCACCGCGGCGTTGATGTACAGCGTCTCGCTGACCATCGTGACGATGAACGCGAGCACGACCACCTCGCGAAACGCCCAGATCAGCGTGCGAAGCTGCTCCATGAACGGCGCGCGCGTCTTGACCGCCGGCGCGGTTGAAACCACCGGCGGCGGCGAGCCCGGCGGCGCGGGCGATTCGACCCGCGCGGGCACAATCTCGACGCTGGACGCGGCGGCCATGGCGGCCGACGCGAGACCGATCGACGGCGCTTCGACGGCGAGCATCGGTGCGACGATCGCCGCCGGCGCGAGCACGATCGGCGGCGACTCCGCGGGCGGCGACGACAGTCCGACGACGGGCAGCTCGACGGCCACGGGCGCTTCGGCCGGGGCGGGCGGCGCTTCCGCCGGCGGTCGCGCCGGCAGCGCGCACGCAGCCAGCCCGACGAACGACGAGATCGACTCGCGCCGCCGCGCGAACAGGTCGTAGCCCCAGTTCGCGAGCGCGCGCAGGCCGGGGATCCGCAGCGGCAGCGACCACAGCCATCCGACCGGGAACGCCCGCAGGATCTGGGCGACGGCGTCGGCGCGCATGTACGTCTTCCCGCTCACCTCATCGATGACGACGATCGTGCGCGCCAGCAGCTCGGGCGACACGCCGCGCGGACCGGCGCCGGATTCAGGTGGCGCCAGATCGGCGCTGGACCGGAAGGTGATGCGCCCCAGGCGATCCAGGCGCGCCCACACGCGGACGAACTGGAAGCAGATCCCGCAACCGGCGTCGAAGTACGCCGTGAGCTGGCGCTTGCGCCGCGTCGCCAGGCGGGCGAGCCCGTCCCAGTCAGCGGTGGTCAGCAGGAACGGCGTGTAGCCGATCATCGCGAACGAGAACAGCCCCAGGTTGATGAACAGCTGGAAGCCGACGTGCAGCCCGATGATGCAGACGATCGCGACCCGTCGCGCCGACACCTTCTGGACCGGTGCCAGCAGCATCACCGGCAGGATCGCCTCGGTCGCCAGCGCGCCCCACGACATGATGCGTGACAACCACAGCGTCATGTACGGACGGATGCAGACCGCCAGCGGCGTGCACATGCGGTCCTGGTGCATCACGTAATGCACCGCCGTCCCGGACCGCCAGGTCTGCCCGCCCTTGTGAACCGCGTTGAAGATGTAGGCGTTCGCGATCTCGAGGGTCAGCCCGAGCACGGCCAGCGACACGATCGTCAAGCTGCCGAATACGTCCATCGCCTTGCGATCCGCCAGCGCGGCCGCCGTCGTCTCGCGCCGCGCACGCAAGCTGGCGCGCACGGCGTCCAAGGAGAAGCGCTTGCCGAGCGGCAGGAACGCCGTCCACAGCGTCAGCTCGCCCAGCATCCAGTCGCCGCCGTTCTCCAGCAACGTCACGCGACTGTGCAGGCTCATCACGGCGATCACCGACAGGACCTGCATCAGGCGCGTCCGCCAGCCCACCAGCAAGCCGAGGTAGATCAGCCCGCAGATCGCGAACCCGACCGCGACTTCGTCCGTGTGTGAAAGGATGAAGAAGACGGAGAACATCCACTGCGTGGGCGGCCGCCACAGCATCATGTGGTTCGGGATCAGGCCTTCGTTCGAATAGAACAGCCTGATGACCCGGGCGCGGTGCAACAGGTCGAACAGCAGGATCAGCGCCAGGATGATCCGGCCGAGGCCGAGGCTGCGCGCGTCGACCGTCATGTACTGGTCGACGAAGTAGCGACGGAACTTTTCCAGCCTGGGGAACTTCACGGCGCGTTCTCCGGGAAGTGGAGGAAGCGGCGCTTCCGGATGTTGGTCGGGACTTGCGGCTCACCCGGCTTCGGGCTGTCCTGCCAGATCACGTAGGCGTCGAAGCGGACGATCTGGTCGATGTCGCGTCCGGTCCGCTCGTGGTGGCGGAGGATCCATTCGATCAGCGCCTGGTGATACTGGGCCGCGTCCGGGATGCGCAGCGTGTAGTCGCACCAGAACGAATCGTGGCCCAGCCGCACGGGCACGCTCTCGACCGGCAGCGACCACACCCGGCTGCCGACCTGGTTGTACGGATCGACGTGGCGCCCGTCGCGCGTCACGGCGTCGACGACCACGGTCTCGTCGGACAGCGGCGCCTCGGGCGAGAACAGCGACCAGCCCTCGAAGACGTGCGGGTACATGACCGCCGCGACCATCCACTCGGGCCGATGCTCGAAGCGGAAGGCACGCGGGACGGACGGGTTCGCGACCGACACCTCGGCCGCCAGCACCACGAACATCACGGCGATGCCGACCTCGCGCACGAACGGGAGGCGCGTGCGCACCCACGTGCGCAGCGGCGTCTTCGGCGTCGTCTCGGGCTCCTCGACCCGCGGCGCGCCCGGCACACCGCACGCCGCCAGGCCCAGCCACGTCGAGATGCGCGTGCGGTTGCGCGAGAAAGCGTCGTAGCAGACGTTCGCGAGCGCGCTCAGCCCCGGCAGCAGCAGCGGCCACGCCCACAGCCGGCCCAGCGGCAGCGCCGCCAGGATCTGGTAGCCAGCCGCGCCGCGCGTCCACCGGCGCGACGGCATGTCCGGATCCATCACGAGCATCGTTCGATCGAGCATCTCCCGATCGACGTCGGCCGGCAGCGCGCCGGCGTCGCGGTTCGACACCAGGCGCAGGCGCCGGTAGACGTCCAGCCGCGCCAGCACGCGCGCGATCAGGAAGCAGACGCCGCAATCGGTGTCGTAGAAGACGACGCGCGCGCGCCGCTTGCGGGTGGCCAGCCGCCCGAGCAGGTTCCAGTGCGTGGTGCCCAGCAGGAACGGGTCGTAGGCGATCATCGCCGCCGAGAAGATCCCGAGGTTGACCATCGCGGCGATGCTGCCGTGCAGCCCGACCAGCAGCAGGATCGTGAGCGGCCGGGTCACCCGCCAGAACACCGGCGTCAGGATCAGGAACGGCGCGGCCGCTTCGATGACCAGCGTCCCGTGCGTCAGCAGCTTGGTGATGCCGTACGGGACGTGCTCGCGGATCTGCAGGCCCAGCCAGGTGATGATTCGTTCCTGGTGCAGCACGTAGTAGACGGCGGTCCCGTCCTTCCAGGTCTGACCGGATTTGTGGACGAAGTTGAACCAGTAGATGATCGCGATCTGCAGCAGCAGCCCGAACACCGCCAGCGAGTACGCGGGCGTGTTGTCGGGCGCGGGCAGACCCGCCGCGAGATCCTCCGGCGTCTCGTTGCGGCGCGCGCGCAGGCTGGCCAGCACCGCGTCGACCGAGATCCGCCGGCCCATCGGCAGCCACAGCGTCCACGCCATCAGCGCGCCGATCGCGACGCCGCCCCAGTTCTCGGCGAACAACATCCGGTTGTGGAGGCTGGTCGTCATCACGAACGACAGCACGTGGAAGAAGCGCGTCTTGAAACCGATCAGGAAGCAGAAGAAACAGATGAAGCAGATGACGAACCACATCGCCGACTCCTCGGGGAGCGACGCCATGAAGAAGAACGAGAACAGACGCGAGACCGGCGGGCGCCACAGCACCGTGTGGTTCGGGAGGATCCCGGCGTTCGAATAGAACTCACGCAGCCACGGGATGCGGCGAATCAGATCGCCGATCAGCACCAGCGCGAAGAAGATCCGGCCGAACGCGAGGGTCCGCGGATCCATCTCGAAGTAGGTGCGACGCAGCTCCGTTTTGATCGCGGCGCGATTCACGAGGGGTGAGCGAATCTATCCTTCGAGCGGCGGCGGCGCCAAACGGATTCAGCGCGCAAAAGACGAGCTAGGACGCAGTATTTTCGCGATTGGCAACGGCGCGTCGCCGGGTTGCCATGTCATTTGCGACCAGGAGCAGATCGCGCAGGCTGCTCGCCATCCCGCCAATGCCGAGCTTCGAACCCTTGACGTCGTGCCAGACGGCCAGCGGAACCTCGACGATGGCGCTCAACGGCAGAGGTGGAACGGCGGGCGTCCCGATCATCAGCCGGCCCAGAAATTCCACGTCGAACGCCCAGCGCGACAGGAACGGAGTCGCCAGCGCCTCGGTCAGCGCCGGCCCGGCGCGGAACAGCTTGGCGCCGCACTGCGTGTCGTAGACGCGCGCCTTCAGGATCACCGACGCCGCGGTCGCGAACACACGGCCGAGGTAGTGGCGCACGGCGCTGCGCTCGATGTCGTAGCCGAGCATGCCGATGCGCGCGCCGATCGCGACCTGGACGCCCGGGCGCTCGAGCGCGGCGACGAGGTCGTCCAGCTCGGCGGGCGGCGTCGACAGATCCGCGTCCAGGAAACCGACGATATCGGCGCCCGACGCCAGCGCCGCGCGCAGACCCTGGCGCACCGCCTCGGCCTTGCCGCGGTTGGGCGACAGCTGCAGCGCCGCGATCCGGCCGGGGCGATCCTCGGCGAGCAGATCCAGCACCGCGCCGGTGGCGTCGCTGGAGCCGTCATTCACGAGCAGCAACGACGCGTCCGGGTGGCCGTCGACGAACGTCAGCAGCGGCGCGGCGTCGAGACGACCGGCTTCGTTGTAGCAGGGGACCACCACAGTGAGCCGGGCCATCGGGCGGGCGTCATCTTATCCCCGACTCAGATAGACTGCGCGCCCTGATGACGGCCGGGGCGATCGACACGCAGCCGGTGCCGCCGCTGACGCGGGCCTGGCGGGCGCTCGGGTTGCTCGCGGCCGAGGGGGCGTCGACGGCGCTGGCGATCTGGTTCGTCGCCTCGCGCGGCCGGCTGCCCGTCTACGTCTACAGCAACACGCTGTCCGCCGGCGCGCGCCGGATGGTCATCGCCGTGCTGTTCGCCGGCGCGATCGTGGCGTACGGGTGCGGTCTGGGCCTGTGGGCGGCCCGTCGTGCCGCCGGCCTGGACGCGATCGAAGGGGCTGCGCGCCGGCTTGCGCCGCTGTGTCTGGCGGCGTTCGCGCCGCTGCTCCTCCACTGGCAGCTCTGGACCGGCCCGCGCGAGATGACGTTCGCCGTCCTCGCGTCCGCCTTCGGGCTGTCGCTGCAGGCGCTGATGCGCGTCGCGCTGGGCGCCCCTCCCCTTCTGCCCGCGCACCTGCGCGCGCGCCTCGACGCCGCGCGCGCCGACGTCGCCGCGTCGCTCGCGCGCGTGCCCTGGCTGCCGGCGGCGATCGTCGCGCTCGCGGTGCTGCGCCACGCGATCTTCTTCTCGAACATCACGATCCGGAACCACTTCGTGATGCAGACGGCGGGCTACGACCTGGGCATCGAGAACAATCTGGTCTGGAACGCCGCCCACTGGAACGGGCCGCTGTTCAAGACGTCCGTGCAGATGGGCGGCCCCGTCGGCACGCACATCGGTCTTCATCAGACGTACATCTCTTATCTGATCGGCATCCCGTACCGGCTGCTGCCTCGCCCCGAGACGCTGCTGGTGCTGCAGTCGCTGCTGATCGGCGCCGCCGCGCTGCCGCTCTTCGCCTACGCGCGCCGGCACCTGGGCGCCTGGACCGCCTGCTTCGTCGCGGTGCTGTTCCTGTTCAACGCGCCGATGCACGGCTCGAACCTGTACGACTTCCACTACCTGCCGTTCGCGCCGCTGTTCCTGTGGACGACGCTGGCGCTGCTGGCCGCCCGCCGCGATCGCTGGGCGGCCGTCGCGATCGTGCTGACGCTGGCCAACCGCGAGGACATGTCGGCGCTGCTGATCGTCGTCGGCCTGTTCCTGCTGCTGACCGGCGAGCGCCCGCGCGCCGGCATGATCGTCGCCGCGGTCGGCGCGGTTTACTTCATCGTCGTGAAGTTCATGGTGATGCCGCACTTCCTGGGCGGCGCGACCGCGTACGTGCACCAGTACAAGGACCTCGTCCCGCCGGGCGAGCACGGCTTCGCCGGCGTCCTCAAGACGGTGCTGGGAAATCCCGGCTACACCGCCACCACCATCCTGCAGCAGGACAAGGTCCTCTACCTGCTGCAGATCATGGCGCCGCTCGCGTTCTTTCCATGGCGGCGGCCGATCGGACTGCTGTGCTCGCTGCCCGGCTTCTTCTTCACCATGCTGGCGACGCAGTATCCGTGGCTGACGCGGCTGGGGTTCCAGTACACGGCCTACTGGACCAGCTTCCTCTTCCTGGCCGTCGTCGCGAACCTGCGCTGGCTGAACCGCGCCGAGACCACGGCGTCCGCCCCCGCCGCCGCGTCCGAAGCTCGCGCCCGACGCCGCGCCTGGAAGGTCGCGATGGCGGCGGCGACGCTGGTGACGTGCTACCAGCTGGGCCCCGTGTTCCAGCAGAACACGTCGTGGGCGGGCTTCCTGCCGTTGCGCGTCGACATCAACGACGCCGACCGCCTGCGCCACGCGAACCTGTATGCGCTGATCGACCAGATCCCGCCCGACGCCAGCGTCGCGGCGTCCGAGATGCTGGTCGCCCACGTCTCCAGCCGGAAGAACGCCTACACCCTCCTTCACGGCCACTACGATGCGGACTACATCCTCGCGCGAATCCCGCCGGCCGGCGCCGACCAGGAACACCTGATCGCCGCCCTTCGGAGCGGCGCCTATGGCCTGGTCGAGGAGAGAGGTATCTTCGCGCTGTTTCGGCGGGGCCTGGCGGCAAATACGGCCGAGCCGTACTTGCTTCGGATCGGCGCTCGGCCTGAACTTCCTATAAAATAGGCGCTCGTCATGGAAAAGACTGCCCCACAGGCGCCGGCATCATACGGCGCCGGTCATCGGGCGCTCGAGATCGCCGCCATCGCGTTCGCATTCGGGTCGCTCATCTGGATCGCCGTCCGCATCGTCGCCGCGACGCACAGCGCAGGCGGGTGGCTGGCGATCGCCCTGGCCGCGGTGGGCGGCTACGTCGTCTCCGACGTCCTGTCCGGCTTCGTGCACTGGGCGGGCGACACCGTCGGTGACGAGACGACGCCCATCTTCGGCCCCAACTTCGTGCGGCCGTTCCGCTACCACCATGTCGATCCCGAAGACATCACCCGCCACGACTTCGTCGAGACCAACGGCAACAACTGCATCGTCGCGGCGCCGGTCCTGGCCACGGTGCTGTTCCTCATGCCGAAGGAGACGGGCGCGCTGTTCTACGGCTGCGTGATCACCGCCTTCACCGCGTTCTTCGTCTTCTGCACGAACCAGTTCCACAAGTGGGCGCACACCAAGAACCCGGCCGGCTGGGTGCGGCTGCTGCAGCGGGCGAACCTGATCCTCTCGCCCGAGCACCACGTCGTTCACCACACCGCCCCGCGCGACAAGTACTACTGCATCACCGTGGGCTGGATGAACCCGGTGCTCGACAAGATTCACTTCTTCCGGTTCTGCGAGGCCGTCATGACGCGCATTTCCCCGCGCTCGCTGCGGCCCGATCCGGCCGACCGTCCTCAGAACGAGGCGGACGCCGCGATCGCGATGCCCAGCTGACCCAGCCAATAGACGCCCATCGCCCAGAGCGCGATGTGCGGGACGGGCCGGCGGAAGCGGTTCAGCGCCAGGCTCGAGTCAGAGATGTAGAAGAGGACGGCGCCGACGGCGGCGTACGGGGCCATCAGCAACGGGCCGCCGACGGTCGCCCAGGCCGTCACCACCATCGTCGTGATCACCGCCGCGTACGCGATCGTCGCGGCGTGCATCCCGGCAGAACCCTTCCAGGTCGCGCGCAGCAACAGGATGGACGACAGCACCATGACGACGGCGACGATCGCCACGTGCGGTGACCACGCGGCGATGCCCAGGAACCCGATCACGTAGGCCACGTGCCCGAGCAGGAACGCGACCAGGCCGATGATGAAGGCGCGGTCGCTCTGCCCCAGCAGCGCGACGTCGCCGATCACCGACAGCGCGATCCCGGCGGTCACCCAGCGGGCAAACGTCGATTCGGGGCGCCCGATGACGGCGAAGAACAGCAGCGTCGTGATCGGCTTGAAAACGACCTCCATCCAGCGCAGGCGCTTCTCGGCGCCGAGAATCGCGAGCGTGCTGGTGATCCAGAGGGCGGCGATCGGCCAGAGGCGCACGACGCGATTCTATCCGGACTGGCGCCGCACCGCGCGTTCCGTACCCTGCCGGCGGGTCAGCGCGCCTGGGCGCGCTTCTTCGGCGCGGCGAACGTGGGCGGGGGCGGCGGATCGGCGCAACCGTTGTTGTCGGCGTTGCAACCGTTGGCGCAAGGAGTCGCCTGGCCCGTCGTGCACGCCCCAGCGCTGCACATCGCGGCGGGCGTGAGCATGTCGGCCGCGCACGACGCCCCGGCGCCGCAGAGCGTGCCGTCTTGCTTGTCCGCGCCGTCGAGGCAAGTCGTCGCACCCATGCCGCACGACGTGACGCCGACCTTGCACGCCGCGTTCGGGTTCGTCGTGCACGGATCACCGGCCTTGCAGCCGACGCAGGTGCCGTTGGCGTTGCAGACCATGTCGGTGCCACAAGACGACCCCGCCGACTTCTGCGTGTCGTTGTTGCAGACCATCGCGCCGGTGCTGCAGCCGTTGACGCCGGTGAAGCACTTGTTGGGGTTGGTCGTGCAGGCGGTGCCGGCGGTGCACGCGACGCACGTCCCCGAGCCGTTACACACCATCCCCGACCCGCAGCCCGTCCCCGCCGACTTGTTGCTCCCGTCGACGCACGTCATCGTCCCCGTCGAGCACGCCGTCATGCCGTTCTTGCACGCCGAGCTCGGGTTCGTCGTGCACGCGTCGCCCGCCGTGCACGAGCCGCACATCCCCGAGCCGTTGCACACCATCCCCGAGCCGCAGCTGGTCCCCGCCGACTTGTTGCTGCCGTCGATGCAGGTCATCGCGCCCGTCGAGCACGACGTCGTGCCGTTCCTGCACGCCGCGTTCGGGTTCGTCGTGCACGAGTTGCCCGCCGTGCAAGTGAGGCACGCCCCCGTACCGTTGCACACCATGTTGGCGCCGCACTGGGTACCTGCCGCCTTGTTGGTGCCGTCGATGCACGTCGTCGCGCCCGTCGTACAGGACGTCGTGCCGTTCTTGCACGCCGCGTTCGGGTTCGTCGTGCACGAGCTGCCCGCGGTGCAAGCGACGCACGACCCCGAGCCGTTGCACACGAGGTTGTTGCCGCAGCCGGTACCCGCCGCTTTGCTCGTGCCGTCGACGCACGTCATGGCGCCCGTCGAGCACGACGTCGTTCCGTTGCGGCACGCCGCGTTCGGGTTTGTCGTGCACGAGCTGCCGCCGGTGCAGGCGACGCACGCGCCCGTGCCGTTGCACACCAGGTTCGTGCCGCAACCGGTGCCCGCCGCCTTGTTGGTGGCGTCGTTGCAAAGCATCATGCCCGTCGCGCACGAGGTCGAGCCGTTCTTGCA
>Ga0070684_100000912_pt1 | contig 20959 bp, 22 predicted proteins | sample KBSC723LmetaG_FD_65653 | JGI IMG/M metagenome (GOLD analysis project Ga0070684, IMG submission 65653) | Corn rhizosphere microbial communities from Kellogg Biological Station, Michigan, USA - KBS C7.2-3L metaG | ecosystem: Host-associated > Plants > Roots > Rhizosphere ...
CGACCGCGACCTGATCGTGATCCCGGGCGAGGAGATCAAGACCGACAACCAGGGCGAGGTGATCGGCCTCTTCCTGTCCGAGGAGATCCCGCGGGGCATGTCCTTCAAGGACACGATCACCGCGATCAAGACCCAGAACGGCCTCGTCTATCTCCCCCACCCCTTCGACCGCATGCACTCGATCCCGAGCCCGGCGACGCTGCACAGCCACCTCGGCGACATCGACGTCTTCGAGGTCTACAACGCGCGCCTGCTCTTCGAGGCCTACAACGACGAGGCGCTCCGGTTCGCCCACAAGTACAACCTGACGATGGGCGCCGGCTCCGACGCGCACGTCCCGCAGGGGCTCGCGACGGGCGGTCTCCGGATGCGCGCGTTCGAGGGCCCGGACGAGTTCCTGCTCAGCCTGCGGACGGCCGAGATCCTGCGGCGCCCGAAGTCGCTCGCGTACCTGCAGTCACTGAAGTGGATGGCTCAGGTCAAGGAAAGAGTCCGCTAGCCGAGAACTGGAACAGGGCCGCCGTGACCTCTGTGTCGACCGACGAGATCTACGAGAAGTACCTCAAGAAGGCGATCGCCGAGATCAACGACCTCGGGCACGAGATCGCCGCCGCCGGAAACGGCGAGCGTGTGCCCGTGCTCGGATCCGGGCATCCCCGCGCGGACGTGATGCTGCTCAAGCATCGCCCGCAGCCCGCCGAGCTCCAGGAGGGCGTCGCGTTCTTCGGCCGTGCCGGCCAGGCGATCCTCAAGTCTCTCCAGCGGCTGCACGTCGACCCGCTGTCCGTCTACGGGACGAACTGCCTGAAGTTCGCCGACGAGCCCGCCGACGAGGCGCGCCCGTTCCTGGTGCGCGAGCTGCACATCGTCCAGCCGAAGCTCGTCGTGGTCATGGGCGAAGACGCGCTCGGGTTCCTGAACGCGCTCGAGTTCCCGCTCGCGGCGGAGCTCGAGCCGGAGCTGGGCGAGCTCCAGGACTGGACGCCGACCATCCAGGTGCTCTATGTGCCGGACATCGACGCGTCGCTCGACGAGCAGCCGGCGAAGACCGCGTTCTGGAACGCCTTCAAAGCCTTGGGTCCGTGGTGGGCAGAGTTGCCGCCCTACTAAGCGCGCGAGCTGCCGCCTTCCTCATCCTCGGGCTCTACCTCGGCGCCTACTACGCCTGGGCGGAGTCGCTGCCGAGCATCGGGCTCTGGTGGCAGGTCGCAGTCATCTCGCTGCTCGTCATCCCGCCGGTGTTCGCGCTCGTCTATCTCGCGCTGCCGCTCCGGACCGCGCGCTGGCTGCTCCCGGCCGGCGTCGGCGTCGTCGTGGTGGCCGTGGTGCTCCAGATCATGGGTCTGGACGTCCTCGCAAACTTCGCCAAGCTGGCGGCGGTCACGCTGCTGGCCTGGTGGTTCCTGAGCTTCTTCGAGACGGCGGCGTGGGTCACCGCAGTCGCGCTGATCGTCCCATGGGTCGACGCGGCCTCGGTCTGGCGTGGGCCGACGAAGCACATCGTCACGAAGCAGCCGGAGTTGTTCACGACCTTCTCGTTCGCCTTCCCGGTCCCGGGCGTGGCGGACACCGCGCAGCTCGGCCTCCCGGATCTCCTGTTCTTCGCGCTCTTCCTCGGCGCGGCCGACCGCTGGGGGCTCCGCGTGCGCCTGACGTGGGCGGCGATGGCCCTGTCGTTCGGCGCGACGCTCGCGATCTCCGTCGCCTGGCCGAAGCTGTTTCCGCACCACGAGATCCACGGACTGCCTGCGCTGCCGCTGCTCGCGTTCGGCTTCCTCGCCCCGAACGCGGACCTGCTCTGGCGCAAGCTGCGCTCGGAGGACGCGTGGGGCTCGCTGCGCTCTGAACGGAGCGGAACGAACTAGACGCGTTCGAGCAGCGCGACCGTCTCGATGTGCGGCGTGTGCGGGAACATGTCCACGGGCCGCGCGCGCACGAGACGGTAGCCCCACTCGGCCGCGAGCTCCTTCACGTTGCCGGCCAGCGTCGTCGGGTTGCAAGAGACGTAGACGATGCGCTTCGGCTCGAGGCGTGCGAGTCGGCGGAGCGCCTTTCCGGACAGCCCGGCCCGCGGCGGGTCGACGACCGCGACGTCCGGCTCGCCGGCGCGTTCCCTGAGATCGTCGATCGCCTCCCCCACCTCGCCCGCGTAGAACGCGGCGTTCGCGATCCCGTTCAGCTCGGCGTTCTCGAGCGCACAGGCGACCGACTCCTCGGAGACCTCGATGCCCCAGACGGTCAGCGCGTCGCGGGCGAGCGTGAGGCCGATCGTCCCGATCCCGCAGTACAGGTCGTAGACGCTCTCCTGGCCGGTCAGGCCCGCCAGCTCCCGTGCGAGCTCGTACAGGCGCTCGGCCATCGCCGTGTTCGTCTGCAGGAACGCGTTCGGGCGCACGCGGAAACGCAGGCCGCAGAGCTCCTCCTCGATCGCATCGTCGCCGTGCAGGAGCTGCGTCGGCAGGTTCGTGACCTCGGCGGGGCGGTCGTTGACCGACCAGTGAATCGACCGCACCTCCGGGAAGCGCTCGAGCGCGGCCACGAAGCTGTCCGCGTCGAGCCTGCCGGGCGCAGTGACGAGCTGGACGAGCGCCTGCCCGGTGTTTCGCCCTTCGCGGACGACGAGGTGGCGCAGGAAGCCGGTGTGCTCGCCCTGGTCGTACGCCGGGAGCCGCTGCGCGCGCGCCCAGTCGCGGACCGCCTCGCGGATCCCGTTCCCGAGGTCGGTCGTCAGCCAGCACTTGCGGATGTCGAGCACCTCGTCCCAGCGACCGGCACGGTGGAAGCCGAGCGCGGGGCCCTCGGGCGTCTCCGTGAACGAGTACTCGAGCTTGTTCCGGTAGTGAAACGGCGACTCGGCCGGGACGATCGGTTCGAGCGGCGGGTCGCCGACCTTGCCGATCCGGCGGAGCGCTTCCTCGACCTGGACCGCCTTGGCCTCGAGCTGCGCCTCGTAGGCGAGATCCTGGAAGCGGCAGCCTCCGCACGCCGGATAGTGCTCGCACGGAGCATCGACGCGCGGCGCGCCGGCCTCGATGACTTCGAGCGCCTGCGCCTCGGCGTGATTGCGCTTCACACGGGTGACCCGCGCCCGGACGACGTCCCCTGGAAGGCCGCGGCGGACGAAGACGACGAAGCCGTTCAGCCGCGCGACGCCGTTGCCGCCGTACGCGAGCGACTCGATGCGGAGGTCGAGCTCGTCGTCGGGTCGAACCGGCGCGGCCACGGGACCAGCATAGGGTTCAGCCGTGGATCTGCGATTCGAGAGACCATCGACGCCGCGGGAGTACGAGCAGTGGGCGGCGATCCTCGAGCAGGTGTCCGGCGACGTGTTCGGCGTGGACGAGATCGCGCACTTCGTCTCGTCCGACACCGAGAGCGCGTTTCTGCTCGTCCTGCAAGGAGACGAGGCGCTCGGCTGCGGTGTCGGGCGGCCCTCGTCGGTGCACAGCAGCCTGTACGCGATGGCGCGCGTGCTGCCGGAGCATCGCCGGCAGGGCGTGGGCACACGCATTTACGAGGCGCTGTCGGCGCATGCCCGCAAGCTCGGGCGCACGTCGCTCTGGGGCCGCGTCCGGGAGGACGACGCTCACGCCCGCGACTTCGTTCGCAACCGGGGGCTCGAGGAGGTGGGCCGGGAGTACGAGGTGGTGCTCGACACGGCTCGGGCGGACACTCCCGGGCGGCCGCCCGACGGCATCGAGCTCGTCTCGCTCGCCGAACGGCCCGACCTCGAACCGGCCGTCCACGGCCTCGACGGCGAGGTCGGCGCGGATGTACCGAGGCCCGAGGGCGACGACTTCGAGACCCAGACGTTCGCCCGCTGGCGCGAGCAGTATCTCGAGGGCCCGGGCGCCGTGCCCCATGCGGTCATCGTCGCGCTCGCAGGCAACGAGGTCGTCGGGTACACGGGCCTGCGGCGTCGCGGCGCGGTCTCCCCGATCGCGGAGAACATGCTCACCGCGGTGCGCCGGGACTGGCGCCGCCGCGGCCTCGCGACCGCGCTCAAACGCGAGCAGATCGTCCGTGCGCGCGCGGCCGGCATCGAGCAGATCTTCACGACGAACGACGAGACGAACGCCGGCATGCGAGGCGTCAACGCGCGACTCGGCTACCGCTCCGCGCCCGCGCACATCGTCGTCAAGGGCCCGCTCGCCTAGTCGATGTCCATGCTGCGGTAGCGCCAGGTCGCAACGAGCCAGCCCGCGACCGCGATCGCAGTGAGCACGATGAACGCCACTGCGGCAGACCCGGGCTCGAGGTCGACGTCGATCCCGGGCGCCAGGCCGAGGATGGACGACGCCCACCCGGCGACCGTGAACCGCGCGGCGCCCTTCGCCTCGTTCGCGACCACGTTCTCCCAGATCAGGACGAAGGCGAGCCCCCACCAGACGGCCCGCCGAAACCACACGCCCGCCGCGACGAACAGTCCCGAGTACGCGAGCGCAGCGAAGGAGGCGGCGAGCAGCGTCGCCAGCGCGACGTCGCCCGAGCCCGCGATGAGCGCGGACACTGTGAGCGGGATCGCGGTCAGCGGCACGACGAGCGTGAGCGTGGCGAGCACCGCGGCCGCCGGCAGCTGCCAGCGCGCCACGGGCCTCAGCCAGACGTAGACGAGCAGCTTGTCCTCGACGAGATCACCGATCGCCGACGTGCCGAACCAGACCGTCGCCAGCGGCACGAGGATCCCGAGCCCGAAGCCGGAGACAGCGTCGGCAGCCGCCTGCGCGGGGTCGCTGTCGAACGCAGCGAGCCCGCCGATCAGGATCGCGAGCCCGCTCAGCGCCCCGATTCCGAGCAGGCGCGACAGGCTCACCTGCGTGCGCAGCATGAGCCGGTAGAGCGCCGCGAGCGAGACGAGCGTCGCAGGCCGCGCGGCGACCGACGGCGTGGTGCCGACGGCGCTCATCGCCGCTCGACCACGTAGCGGAAGACGCCTTCGAGGTCGGCGTCGAGCGGGTGCACCTCGTACAGGCGGGCGCCGCGCTCGCGCGCCACCGGGGGGAGTGCGCGCGCCAGCGCTCTTGCATCGCGCGCGTCGAGCTCGAGCACCCCATCTCCTTCGAGGCGCACGCCGACGGCGGTCCCGGCCTCGACGAGCGCGCCGGCGAGCTCACGCGGCTTGTCGGTGCGAACGCGAATCCGCATCGGCCTGTCGTCCATCAGCGCACGCAACTCGTGAAAATCGCCCGCTGCGGCGAGGCGGCCCTGCGACATGACGAGCACGCGCGAGCCGAGGCGCTCGACCTCGCCGAGGACGTGGCTGGACACGATCACGCAGCGCCCCTCGTCCCCGAGGCTCTTGAACAGGGACACCAGGTCCATCCGCTGGCGCGGGTCGAGCCCGGTCAGCGGCTCGTCGAGGACGAGCACGGCCGGGTCGTGGACGATCGCCTGCGCGACCTTCACGCGCTGCCGCATCCCCTTCGAGTACGCCTGCAGGTGCCGGCTGTCCGACGGGTCGAGCCCGACGCGCTCGAGCACCGAGGCTGCTGCACCGTCCGGATTCGAAAGGCCTTGCAGCGTCGCGCCGAGCGCGACGAACTCCCGCGCGGTGAGCGCTTCGAAGACGCTCTCCTGCTGCGGCATCAGCCCGATCTGGCGGCTGACCCAGGGCTCCGCGCGCGGATCCCGGCCGAGGACGCGAACCGTCCCCTTCGACGGTCGCGCGAGCCCGCAGAGCATCCGGAACATCGTCGACTTGCCGGCGCCGTTCGGGCCGAGCAGCGCCGTCACGCCGGGCCCGACGTCGAAGCTGACATCGGAGACGGCGACGAGCGGGCCGAACCACTTCGACACGTCCTCCGCGACGATGCCCGGCTCCGTCAACGGAACGCCTCGAGCCGCCGGTAGCGGAGCCAGCAGACGAGCGCCCCGAGGGCGATCGCGGCGGCAACGCCGGCGACGACGAGCCCGGTCGAGAGGTGCGTCACCGGCTGGTGGTTCTCCTGCGTCTCACCGAAGATGCGGTACGCGAGGTTCGCGACGACGAAGGGCGAGCTGAACAGGTCGAGCGCGTTCGGAGCGCCGGCGCTCTCGATCGCGGGACGCACGACGAGGGCCGGGACGAACAGGACGAGGACGACGCCGACCGCCGCCACGGCCCGGCGGCTCGTGAAGCTCGAGACGGCCAGTGACAGCGAGGCGTAGAGCAGCGCGGTCACCAGCCCGACCGCGAAGATCCGCAGCAGGAGCTTCGGGGTGGCAGAGACGGAAGGCCCGAGCCCGGCGAGGACGAACGCGAGCAGCATGAACAGCAGCGGGCCGAGCGTGATCAGGAGCATCGCGCCCAGGACGCCGGCGCCCTTGGCGACCAGGTAGCGGGTGCGGTCGAGCGGCCCGGCCAGATAGAGCCCGAGGAGCCCCGTGCGCCGGTCGGGACAGAGCGCCTCGGGGGCGACGAGGGCCGCGAAGAGCGCCAGCGCGCTCCCGATGAAGAACATGTAGTCCCCGTAGCTGACGAGGTCTCCCGGCAGGATGTTCCGCGCGAAGACCGCGTACGCGACGGAGAAGAGGGCGGGCAGATACGCGATCACGAGCGTCACCGCGGGCAGCACCTTGTGGCGCCCGCCGCGTCCCAGGCCGAGCACGCGGCGCGCGGTGAACTCGGCGAGCGCCGGGATCGCGCGCGCGGGACGCTCTCGGGGGCCGTCGTAGCTCCGGTAGCCGAGGTCGTACAGGCGTGCGTCCTGGCCCGTGCTCATGCGCCCACTCCGAGGTAGACGTCTTCCAGCGTCCTGCCCCGCGGCTCGAGCCGCCGCAACCCGACCTCGAGCTCGGCCACCGCGTCGCGAACCGCGTCGTAGGCGTCGTCCGTGGCCGCCAGGAGAAGCACGCCCGCCTCCTGGGTCACGTCGATCCCGCGAGCTACGAGGATCGACGCGACCTCGTCGGCCCGCTCGTCGACCTCGACGACGATCCCCTCGGGCCCGCGCCGCAGGTCAGCGAGCGTTCCCGCGCGCACGACCTCTCCGCCCTCGACGATCACGACCGCGTCGCAGATGCGTTCCGCTTCCTCGAGGTGGTGGGACGAGAGGACGATGTTCATGCCGAACTCGGTCCCGATGCGCCGGATGAGCGCGAGCATCTCCGTCCGCTGCATCGGATCGAGCCCGTCCGTGGGCTCGTCGAGGAGGACGAGCTCCGGGTCGTGGGCGATCGCCGCGGCCAGCTTGACCCGCTGCCGCTGCCCCGTCGACATGTTGCCGACCGGACGAAACCGCTCCTCGCCGAGGCCGACGAGCCACAGCGCATCATTGGCCCGCTGCACGGCCGCCCGCCTCGGCAAGAGGTGCATCTCGGCGAGGTGGCGCACGAAGTCGGTCGCGGTGAGCTCGGCAGGCAGGTCGTGGTGCTCCGGCGAGTAGCCGATGCGCGAGCGCACCTCGATGCCCGCGGTCGCCGGATCGCGTCCGAGCACGAGCAGCTCTCCTTCGTTCCGGCTCCGGAGCCCGAGCGCGAGCGAGATGAAGGTCGTCTTGCCGGCGCCGTTCGAGCCGAGCAGGCCCGTGATCCCGGGCCCGATCTCGGCGTCCAGCCCCGCGAGCGCGAGCGCGCGACCGTAGCGCTTGACGACCCCGCGGGCGGAGATGACGGGCTGATTCTCAGATGCGTTCTGCACTGCGACCCCGCTCGGATCAGGTGATCGGCGTGACGTACACCTTTCGCTGCCTGGGGCCGTCGAACTCGCAGAAGAAGATGCCCTGCCAGGTCCCCAGCGCGAGGCGGCCCCCGTCGATCGGCACGAGCACCTGCGGGCCCGCGAGCGAGGCGCGCACGTGCGACGGCGCGTTCTCCTCGCCGTCCTCGATGTGCTCCCAGCCCCAGTCCTCCCCCACGACGCGCTCCATCGCAGCCTCGAGATCGCGCGCGACGGCCGGGTCGGCATGCTCGTTGATCGTGACGCCCGCCGTCGTGTGCGGCACGAAGACGAGCGCGGCGGTCGCGCCCTCGACGCCGTTCAGCGCGGCCTCGACGTCCCGCGTGATCTCCACGAGCTGCGTCCTCCGCTCGGTGCTGATCTCGATCTCGCGCACCCCGTTATCCTACGAACCCCTTGTCCAATGCGGCCCCTCCTCTGACGTCTGCGGACCTCGACCGCTTCCGCGACCGGGCCGACCGCTTCATCGCAGAGCTCGACGAGGAGTACTACCTCCACTACGCGGGGCACAAGGAGAAGCTCGAGCTCGCCCCGATCTTCGAGCGCTTCACCGACCTGACGCAGCTCGACCAAGCGCTCGCGCTCGGCCAGACCGCGAACGGCGACCGCCGCGTGACCGAGCTTTGGCGCTTCGCCACGGAGGGCTACCTCGGCGAGCTGACGCGTGAGCAGGCCGAGAAGGTGGCCGAGCTCGAAGCGAGCCTCGAGGCCGAGATCGACGGCGAGACGATCCCGTTCCGGATGCTCCGCCCGGCGATGGCGAACGAGGCCGACCGCTCAAAGCGCGAGCGGATCGACAAGGCGCGGGTCGAGCTCACGGAAGAGCACCTGAACCCGCTCCACGCCGAGGGCGTCCACATCGTTCGGGACGGCGTCGAGCGCCTCGAGGCCCCGAACTACGCGGAGCTCTACCGCCGCTTCGGCTTCCGCCTCGACGACCTCGCCGCGCAGTGCCGCGATCTTCTCGACTCGACCGAGAAGGTGTTCGAGGAAGCGGCCGACAAGCTCTTCCGCGCACGGGTCGGGGTGAGCCTGGACGAGGCACGCCGCTGGGACGTCATCCGCACGTTCCGCGCGCCGGAGTGGGACCCCCAGTTCCCGGCCGACAAGATGCTGCCCGCGCTCGAGGCCACGCTGAGCGACCTGGGCGTCGACCTCAAGTCGCAGCAGAACGTCGAGCTCGACGTCGAGCAGCGCCCGAAGAAGAGTCCGCGGGCGTTCTGCGCGCCGATCGAGATCCCGGATCGCGTCGTGCTCGTCATTCAGCCGATGGGCGGCGCCGACGACTGGCGCGCGCTCTTCCACGAGGCCGGCCACACCGAGCACTACGCGAACACGTCGCCCGACCTCTCGATGGAGGAGAAGCGCCTCGGCGACGTCGCGGTCACCGAAGGCTGGGCGATGCTGATGCAGCACCTCACGGACGACCCGGCCTGGTTGACCCGGCGCCTCGACTTCCCGCGCCCCGACGAGTTCGAGCGCGAGGGCGTGACGCAGCTCCTGTACATGGTGCGCCGCTACTCGGCGAAGCTCCTGTACGAGATCGAGTTCCACTCCTCGGACGACCCGACGAAGCTCTCCGACCGCTACGTCGAGCTCCTCGGCGACGCGCTGAAGATCGAGCCCGCGGCCGCCGACTACCTCGGCGACATCGACTCGAGCTTCTACGTCACCGGCTACCTGCGTTCGTGGGCGTTCGAGGCGCAGTTCCGGACACACCTGCGCGAGCGGTTCGGCAGCGACTGGTTCACCAAGCGCGACGCAGGGTCGCTCGTCCGCGAGCTCTGGGAGACCGGGATGAGCATGACCTGCGACGAGATGCTGCACGAGGTGACCGGCCAGGAGCTCCAGATGGACGCGGTCGCACAGCTCACGCGCTCCGTTCTTGCCTGAACCATCGCTCCCGCAGGGGACCGTCACCTTCCTGTTCACGGACATCGAGGGGTCGACCGAGCTCCTCCGCGCACTGGGCACCGGATACGGCGACGTCCGCACCGAGCATGGCCGGATGATCGAGGCCGCGTGCGCGGCCAACGCGGGCCAAGTCATCGACACGCAGGGCGATGCCTACTTCGCCGCCTTCGACCGCGCCGCGGATGCGGTGGCGACCGCGGTCGACCTCCAACGAAAGCTTGCCGCCGTCGAGTGGCCGGAAGGCTTACAGCTCCGTGTTCGCATGGGCATCCACACCGCGGAGCCGTTCCTCGACGGCACGGGCTACTTCGGCCTGGGCGTCCATCGCGCCGCGCGAATCTGCGCGGCGGCGCACGGCGGCCAGATTCTCGTCTCGAACGCAACCGCGGGGATCGTGGAAGATCTCGAGAGCGCCGAGTTCGAGCTCCGCGACCTGGGCGAGTTCCGCCTGAAGGACATCGTCCGCCCACAGCGCCTCTTCGAGCTGAGGGTGCAAGGGCTCGACCGGGAGTTCGCACCGCCGACGGCCCATGAGGACCGGACGGCGCCGGATCCCTTCGGCCGCGTCGGGACGTTGTTCGGCAGCGACATGCTCGACTTCTCGAAACAGCTTCGGGAGCTCGGCGACGACGTGGCCGCCGAGGTCGCCGCGGACTATCGCAAGCTCGTTCGGGAGTCCGTCGAGGCGCACGGCGGAACGACGATCGAGGCCCTGGCCGATAACGTCATCGCGGTCTTCGAACGCGCCCGAGATGCGATCGAGTGCGCAGCATCCACGCGCGCTCTCCTGAGGGAGCGCACGTGGCCAACGGGTGAGGACATGATCACTTCTTTCGCCGTCCACACGGGCCGCCTCGTCTCAAAGGAGCATGGCGGAACGTCCGTTCTGCATCTGATCCTGCTCCTGAAAGAGAGCGAGCCCTGGCAGATCCTCATCTCGCACTCGACCGAGGCGCTGCTCGAAGGTGAACGGCTCGAGCCGTTCGAGCTCCGCGATCTCGGGGAGCGCCACCTCCCGCCTCTCGACGCATCCCACCGGGTGTTCGAGCTCATCGGTTAGGTCGACAGCGCGCCGCCGCAGCGCGACAATCGAGCCATGAACGAAGAGCTCGTCCCACGCGATGAGCTGCGCGCGACGATCGAGGCGCGGAAGGAGCTCGGCGACGAGTCCGAGGCGGCGCTCATCGAGGCGTTCGTGGACAAGATGGAAACGGAGCTCGCGCAGCGGCAGCGCGAGACGGAGCAATCGCTGCGCAGGAAGCGCAAGCACCAGCAGGAGATGGTGCTCGGCTCGATGGCGCTGGCGATTCCGCTGCTCGTAGTCGCTGGCGCCTTCACCGGGCTCGCCGGCGTGATCGTGGTCTGCGCGGCGCTCGTGTTGATCGCGTTCGCGACCGCGCGCTAGCTCGGAGTAACCCCTTTTGGCGATGGGAATCCCGCCGAACGGGTCGAGTACTGAAGAACGATGTTTCGCTTCGTTGCGGTCGTCCTCGTCATCGGCGCCTTCGTCGGCGCGCTCTACGTCGGCGGCAACACGTTCGGGGCCTGGGAGACGCCGAAGGAGGCGCCGGTCGCCGTCCCGAAGCTGCCGAAGCAGAAGAGGGCCAGGCCGAAGCGACACCGCACACCGGCGAGGCCCACGCACCCGGTCAAGGCCGTCTCGCACACGAAGCCGAGCTGGCTCGTCGAGCTCAACGCGGCGTGCCGACGAGGCAAGCGTGAGAGCGACTCGATTCCGAGCCCCGCCACGCGGCAGGAGGTTCCGCGCGCTCTCAGGCGGATCATCGCCCTCAACTCGCGCATGAACCGCGAGACGGCCGCGCTCGTCTCGCGAAGCGGAAACGCAGCTTTGGCCGCACGGCTCCGGCGTCTCTATGCACAGGACGAGGCGCTGATGCAGCGCACCCTGAAGGTTGCAGAGCAGGGCCGGTACCAGCGGATCCCGGCACTCGCCCGGTCGCTGATCACCGTGGCGAAAGCTGAGAACGGCGTCTTTGCACGACTCGGCGCGGGCGCCTGCACGGTGTCGCCGGACGAGCTCCAGCTCTAGGTATTGGCGACGCCGATAGCGACGAGCGCAAGAGCCGCGAAGCCTGCCGTGGCCGCGACTCCGTACGAGAGCTCGCCACCGAGAGCCTCCGCAGCCTGAACGGCGGTCCGAATCGTCAGGATCGTCGGGACCAGGAGCAGCAGCCCGATCGACATCGCCCCGAGATACGTCCAGGCGAGCAGCGTGCACCCGGCAGCCGCAAGCAGGACTACCCGGAGCACACCGTCTGGGATCACCGCACCGACGGCGGCGAAGACCGCCGCCCCGGCCAGGCAGCCCGCGACGAAGAGCACTCGCGCATCCGTGACGGCTGTGTTCTCCTGTCCGTGGATCACGAAGAGATAGAAGACGTCCACCGCGAAGGCGAGACCCGCGGCCAGCAGAGCGCCGAACGAGACCCCGGATCGCGTACGGACAGCGCTCAAGGCGTGACCATGTCGTGGACCAGCGACTCGGGATTGCCGCAGTAGACGACGGACGCGTACGTCCTCACTCCGCCGAAACTATGCCCGACACGGGCCCTGGACCAACAATTCGGTCCAGGGCGAAGCATCCACGACCTATGCTGGCCGCATGAGGCTCACCGACGCCGACGTCGACTACGTGCGCGACAACTACGCGACGTTGCCCGAGCTCTGCGCCGATCGTCCCGAGTCTCCGGAGCAGGTCGAGGGGCTCATCGAGCAGGGCCTGCTTCCCCGCCCGTCGTACGTACTCGAGGATGGAACGGCCTTCTTCCCGCGCGACTACTTCCGCCTCGTCGACGAAGCGGGTGGGCCGAAGGGGCTGCGCGCGGCGTTCGCGTCCCGTTTCCGAGTCGCGAAGGAGTCGGGGCAGGCGGACGACGAGCTCGACCAGGCCTGGTCGACCTACCTCGAAGGTGTCTGGGGTGTCTGCCTGCGCGACGTCACACCGGAGACGATCGTCCGCAAGAGCGCGCTCGTCACGTCCCTGTGCGAGCTCCTGATGCTGGCGCGTCCAACGAGTCGAGAGTGGCGCGACGACCTCCGGGCGCAGGTCGACGAGCTCGACGCCCTCGAGCGCGAGTTCTCCCCGGACTACGACCGCGGCGACCAGCAGGAACGTCTGCCGACCCGCGACCTCCTGATCACGGCCGCGCGCGAGCGCTACCCCGAGCTGTTCAGCGAAGCCCCGGCCCCGGCTTAGAGCGCGCCGCCGGCCGCGGGTGGGGCGTTTGTCGCCTCGCCCTGGTCGCCGACGGGTCCCGCGAGCCAGCCTTCCCGGAGGCGTCTGTCCCGCAAAGATCAGGGTCGATTCAGGGGAAGTCCCGATGGTGCAGCCTGGGTGGTGTGACGCATGCTCGTAGCGTCCCCCACTGAAAGGAACCGTCATGAGCACGTCCGAGACCCAGAGCGCGTCGATCAAGGAACTGCACCGCAGTCATGACGACCGGATCCTCGCCGGGGTCGCCGGCGGGCTCGGACGGTACTTCGACATCTCCCCGACGTTCTTCCGGATCGGCTTCGCGATCCTGGCTCTCGTCGGCGGAGCGGGCATCCTCCTCTACGTCGCCGCCTGGCTCGTGATCCCGGACGAGGGGGAAAGCGACTCGATCGTTTCCGAGGCCCTGCGGCGCCGCCGCGACCGGCCCTGGCTCCTCGCGGGCGTCGCCCTGGTCGGGATCGCGCTCGTCTCGCTGCTCTCGCAAGCCGACTTCTGGCCCAACAGCGGTTTCGCGTGGACGCTGCTTTTGCTCGGGGGGCTGGCGATCATGTTCGCTCAGCGTCGCGCGGTCGACGCTACGCCGCCCCACGACAGCACGCCGGCTGACGGCGGCACACTGCCCGACGACAACACACTGGTCAACAAGGGCGCGCCGACTGACGACGCCGCCACTGCTGCGGCGCGGCAGCGGCAGCCGTCGCTGCTCCTGCCTGCACTCGGCGTCCTGCTGGGGGCGACCGGTGCGCTCGCCCTCGCAGCCGCGCTCGGCATCGACGTCCGGTGGGACGTCGCACTCGCCGTGGCCGCGATCGGCACGGGCGTCGCGGTCGTCGCCGGCGCCGCGCTGCAACGGCGCACCGGCGGCCTCGTCGTCGTTGGTCTCGTGCTGGCGATGCTCGCAGTCGCGGTCTCGGCGGTGGACGTCAGGCTCGACGGCCCGATCGGCACCAGGGCCTACTCACCGTCCCAGGCGAGTGATCTGAAACGCGGCTACGACAGCTCGATCGGAGGTCTCACACTCGACCTCAGCAACGCGGCGCTCGCCGCCGGCGACACAAACGTCGATGCGAACGTCGGAATCGGCGAGCTGAGGGTGATCGTCCCGGAAGACGTCGGCCTCGAGGTCGACGCTTCTGCCTCGGCCGGGAAGGTGACCGTCTTCGGCCGCAACGAGTCCGGCGTCGACGCGGATCTCTCCGAGAGCATCCCCGCCCGGGGGTCCGGCCGGACGCTTCGCATCGATGCACACGTCGGGCTGGGCGACGTCGTCGTGGAGACGCCGTAGCGTCATGGTCGACGTCGCCGCCATCCCCGCCCGGGACCGCGCCAATCGGGTGGTCGCGGGTGTTGCCGCGGGGATCGGACGTGCACTCGATGTCGACCCGACGCTCGTGCGCCTGCTGTTCGCGCTGCTTGCCCTCGCTGGCGGGGCGGGCATCGCCCTCTATCTCGCTGCCGCTCTGCTGATGCCCGACGAGCTCGGCAAACGGCCCGGCCGTATGCGCTTTGCGGCGGGGATGACGCTGCTCTTGCTGACGGCGGTCGCCGTCCTCAACGGTCTCGGGCTTCCGTGGTTCGTTCAGGTCTCCGCGGCCCTCGCCGCGGGGGGAGCGTTGCTTCTCTGGCGGAAGCAGCAACGGGTGCTCGGCGGCGTCCTGGTCGCAACGGCAGCAGTCGTGCTCTTCACCGGGGGAGGCAGAGGCGACTCCGGCGTCGGCGGTCCGCTCCTCACGCCGGCGGCATTCGCAGGCGGCCTGCTGCTCGTCGTTGGCCCGTGGCTGTGGCGCACGGCGCAGGATCGTGCTGCCGAGCGGACGCGGCGAATCCGCTCGGAGGAGCGCGCGGAAGTCGCCGCCCGCGTGCATGACTCAGTCCTGCAAACGCTCGCGCTCATCCAGCGCGAGGCCGCAGACCCGAAGCGGGTAGAACAGCTCTCGCGCCGCCAGGAGCGGGAGCTGCGCTCCTGGCTCTTTCCGGAGGGCGAGCTCTTCAAGGACGATACGTTCGTGGGCGCGATCGGGAACGCGGCGGCCGAGGTCGAAGAGCTGCACGGCGTTCGCGTCGAGGTCGCGAGCGCTGGGAACGCGCCGCTCGACGACGACACGCGTGCGGTCGTGCTGGCAGCACGAGAAGCGATGGGGAACGCGGCGCGATTCTCCGGCGCAGAAGAGATCTCCGTCTATGCCGAGGCCGACGGCGACGGGATCAGCGTCTTCGTGCGCGACCGGGGCACGGGCTTCGACCGGACTGCCGTGCCGCCGGAGCGGCGCGGACTGTCCGAGTCGATCGAGGGGCGCATGACGCGCCGCGGCGGCTCGGCAACGATCTCGTCGACGCCGGGCCAGGGGACCGAGGTCGAGCTCTCGCTCCCGAGGAAGGCGCCGTGAAAGCTGCGCGGCGCATCGTGATCGTCGACGACCACGGGATCTTTCGTGCGGGACTGCGCAGCGAGCTCGGCGACTCCATCGAGGTCGTGGGAGAGGCCGGGACGGTCGGCGAGGCGATCCCGCTCGTCGTCGAGACCGACCCGGACGTCGTCCTCCTCGACGTCCATCTCCCGGACGGCGGCGGCCAGGCCGTGATCGCAGGCGTCTCGCCCGAGCGACCGGGCGTCCGCTTCCTCGCGCTGTCGGTCTCCGACGCGGCCGAGGATGTGATCGCGGTCGTCCGCGCGGGCGCGCGGGGCTATGTGACGAAGACGATCTCGGGCGAAGAGCTGACCGAAGCGATCCACCGGGTAGCGGACGGCGACGCTGTCTTCTCGCCGCGTTTGGCCGGGTTCGTGCTCGACGCGTTCAGCTCGGGGGAGCCGATCCGGGACGCGGAGCTCGACGAGCTCACTGCGCGGGAGCGCGAGGTGCTGCGGCTGATCGCGCGGGGCTACCGCTACAAGGAGATCGCGTCGTCGTTGCACCTCTCGGTCAAGACGGTCGAGACACACGTCTCGAGCGTGCTGCGCAAGCTCCAGCTCTCGAGTCGGCACGAGCTCACGCGCTGGGCAGCAGAGCGCCGGATGATCTAGCGGGTCGCGGCCGGCTCGTGTTAGAGCGCGCCGCCGGCTGCCGGTGGCGCGTTCGTCGCCTCGCCCTGGTCGCCGACCGGGTTCCGTGACAGGTAGTCCTCTGCGAGCAGGATGTTCGACTCCGACGCGCGCTCGACGACGCTGAGGAGAGCCGACATGCTCGAGACCTCCTCGCGCTGCTCCTGGAGGAACCAGTGCAGGAACTGCTCCCCGACGAGGTCGTTCTCCTCGCGCGCGAGCGCGGCGAGCGCGGCGATCTGCTCGGTGACGCGCTTCTCCTGATCGAGCGCGAGCGCGACCGGCTCACGCGCGTCCGAGAACGTCGTCTTCGGCGCCTCGACCGCCGGGATCACGACCTCGTGGTCGGAGTCGATCAAGAACTGGACGATCATCATCGCGTGGTTCCGCTCCTCGACCGCCTGGCGGTAGAAGTGCGCGGCCAGGAGCGGCAGCGTCTCCGCGTCGAACCAGACGGCGATCGCCACGTACTGCTGCGACGCCGCGAACTCGTACGCGACCTGCTCGTTCAGCTGCTCGGGGAAGCTCGGCACGAACGACGACTCTATCCGGTGTGTAGATGCATAATTCGTATACATGCGGACCAAGGTTTTGATCGCGGGCGCCGCGGGCCGCGACTTCCACAACTTCAACGTCGTCTACCGCGGCCGCGAGGAGTACGACGTCGTCGCCTTCACGGCGACGCAGATCCCGGACATCGCCGGGCGCGTCTACCCCGCGCTGCTCGCCGGCGAGCTCTACCCGGACGGCATCCCGATCCGGCCCGAGCAGGAGCTCGAGGAGCTCGTCCGCGAACACGAGGTCGACGAGGTCGTCTTCGCGTACTCGGACGTGACCCACGAGCACGTCATGCACGTCGGGTCGCGGGCCCTGGCCGCGGGAGCGAGCTTCAAGCTCCTCTCGCCGCACGACACGATGATCGGCTCGTCGAAGCCGGTCGCCGCGATCTGCGCCGTGCGCACCGGCTCCGGCAAGAGCCAGACGACGCGCCGGGTCGCGCAGCTGCTCCGCGAGGACGGCAAGCGCGTCGCAGTCCTCCGGCACCCGATGCCGTACGGCGACCTGACGAAGCAGGTCGTCCAGCGCTTCGAGCGCTACGAGGATCTCGAGGCCGCCGACTGCACGATCGAGGAGCGCGAGGAGTACGAGCCGCACCTCGCCGAGGGCAACCTCGTCTTCGCCGGCATCGACTACGCCGCGATCCTCGAGGCCGCCGAGCGCGAGGCGGACGTGATCGTCTGGGACGGCGGGAACAACGACACGCCCTTCGTCCGGCCGGACGTCCACATCGTCGTCGTCGACCCGCACCGGGCCGGGCACGAGCTCCGCTACCACCCCGGCGAGACGAATCTGCGCATGGCGAACGTCTGCGTGGTGAACAAGGTCGACAGCGCGACGCAGGAGGGCGTCGACGCGGTCCTCGGCTCGATCCGAACGCACAACCCGGACGCGCAGGTCGTGCTCGCGAACTCTCCGTTCCACGTCGAGGGCGACGCGTCGCAGATCGCGGGCAAGCGCGTGCTCGCGATCGAGGACGGTCCGACGCTCACGCACGGCGAGATGACCTACGGCGCGGCCGTGCTCGCCGCGAAGGCGAACGGCGCCGCCGAACTGATCGACCCGCGTGAGTGCGCCGTCGGCTCGATCGCCGCCACCTTCGAGGAGTACCCGCACGTCGGCGCGCTGCTGCCGGCGATGGGCTACGGCGAGAAACAGCGCGAGGACCTGCGCCAGACGATCGAGCGCTGCAATCCGGACCTCGTCCTGATCGGAACGCCGATCGACCTCCGGAGCCTGATCGATTTCGGCCGCCCGGCGCTGCGCATCACATACCGCCTGCAGGAAGTCGGTGAGCCGACCCTCGCCGACGTGCTCGGCCGCTACGGCCTGATCGGCGAGCACGCAGCACTCGTGTGACGATCGTCGTCGCGCTCGGCGGGAATGCCCTGGGAGGCGGGACGACAGCGGAGCAGCTCGCTGCGCTGCGGGAGACCTGCGCCGCGATCGCGCCGCTCGTCCGCGAAGGCGAGGCCGTGATCACACACGGGAACGGGCCGCAGGTCGGGAACGAGCTCCTGCGCCAGGAGCGGGCTGCCGACGAGGTGCCGCCGCTCCCCCTCTACCTCGCGGTGGCGCAGACGCAGGCAGAGATCGGAGCAATGATCGAGACCGAGCTGGCCGGGGCGGTCGAGCGCCCGGTCGCCTGCCTCCTCACGCACGTCCACGTCGACGCGGACGACGCGGCGTTCTCGAGGCCGACGAAGCCGATCGGGCCGTTCTACTCGGAAGAGCAGGCGCGAGCGCTCGAGGAGGAGCGCGGCTGGCAGCTCGTCGAGGACGCGGGGCGCGGCTACCGGCGCGTCGTCCCCTCGCCCAGACCGCTCGAGATCGTCGAGCTGGGCTCGATCCGGGCGCTGCTCGAAGCCGGTGCGATCGCGGTCGCCTGCGGGGGCGGCGGGATCCCGGTCGTCAGCCGCAACGGCTACCTGAAAGGCGTCGACGCGGTGATCGACAAGGACCGAGCATCCGCCCTTCTGGCCGAGCGCCTCGGCGCCGAGCGGCTCGTGATCCTGACCGAGGTTCCGTGTGTCTATCGCCGCTACCGCAAGTCGAATCAGGAGGCCGTGCGCGAGCTTTCGGCGGCCGAGGCCGAGGCGCTCCTGCCCGAGCTACCCGAAGGGTCGATGCGGCCGAAGCTCGAGGCCGCGGTTGCGTTCGCCCGCGCCGGAGGCCGGACGCTGATCACGTCGTCGGCGGTCCTGGCCGAGGCGCTCGCAGGCGAGAACGGCACGACGATCCACCGTTAACGCATCAGTGCGTAACGCAACTTAGCGTAACCAGTGTTACGCTGCGATCGTGAACCCGTTCCGCTACGGAGCGCTCGCCCTCGACGACGCCTTCACGAACCGCGAGGCGGAGATCCGGGAGCTGAAGCGAGACATCCTCAACGGCCAGGACGTCGTCGTCCTCGCTCCGCGCCGCTACGGAAAGACCTCACTCGTCTGGCGCGTGATCCAGGAGGTCGTGAAGAAGAAGGTGCTCGTGGCCCAGGTCAACCTGATGACCACGCCGACGAAGGAGCGGCTCGCCGAGAAGCTCGCTGACACGATCCACGAGAACATCGCCTCCGCCCTCTTCCGTGCCAAGGAGCGCCTGCGGATCTTCGCCGACCTGCGCATCCGCCCGATCGTCACGATCGACCCGGACACGGGCACGCCGAGCTTCAGCTTCGACGCGGGCTACCCGAGGCAGGACGTCGACGCCACGATCGAGCGCTTGCTCGAGCTGCCCGGCCAACTGGCGACCGAGCGCAAGCGGAAAGTGGCGCTCGTGTTCGACGAGTTCCAGGAGATCGTGAACATCGACCCCGACCTACCGAAGCTGATGCGCTCCGTCTTCCAGGAGCAGCCCGAGGTCGCGCACGTCTACCTCGGCAGCAAGCGCCACATGATGGAGCGAATCTTCAACGACGAGAACGAGCCGTTCTGGCGCAGCGCGAGGCAGATGGAGCTCGGCGTCATCGCCCCGCCGCGCTTCGAGGGCTACCTCGCCGAGAGTTTCGAGCGAACCGGCAAGAAGATCGCTCCGGAGACGATCGCCGCCGTGCTCGAGACGACGGGCGGTCATCCCTACGCGACCCAGGAGCTCTGCTACTTCCTCTGGGAGGAGACGCCGACAGGCCGGCTCGCCGGGCCGGTCGAGTACGAGCGCGCGCTGGCCGACGTCCTGCGGGCCGAGCACGCGCACTTCGAGCTGATCTGGGACACGGCGTCGAGCGTGCAGCGCCGCACGCTCCAGGCGCTCGCCCAGCAGCCGGGGCGGCCGCTCAGCGGCGACTACCGGAGGCGGCACAAGCTCCCGGGCGCATCCACCGTTCAGCGCGCGCTGCAGGCGCTCACGCGCAACGAGCTGGTCGGCCGGACGGGCAGCGAATATCGGGTCGCCGAGCCGTTTCTGGCCGACTGGCTCCGAGGCCAGGCGTAACGCAGGTCCGCGTAACGCGTCGCTGCGTAAGCAGGCCCTCCTTCAGCTAGCTCGATCGTTCTGAGCCAGATCGACCTCGAGTCGGACCGCCACGCGAAACGGCGCCTCGCTGACTTCTCCGTCCTGTTCGACCCGCAGGAGCCCGTGCTGCCAGATGCGCTTGTAGATGAACGAGACCTCACGCAACGTGACGCAAGCTCTCCGCCGCCGGGACGCCCGGCGTTCGAACCGCCGCCCGAGCTCGCGCGAACAAGCGGCGACCCAACCCGAAAGGAGCCGCAACTCCAATGCGCAAGCTCGCACTCATCGTCCTGGCGATCGCCGGCGCCGCAGTTCTCGCAGCAGCAACGCGAGACGCGGGACCGCAGGCGAGCCGGGCGTCAAGCCACCGGGAGGCGCCGCTGATCTCGGAGGATCCGGCTGCGGACAACACGGACCTCTACGCGTTCCGCAGCCCGGACAAGCCGAACACGCTCACCATCGTCTCGAACTGGATCCCCGGTGAGGACCCGGCCGCGGGACCGAACTACTACACGTTCTCGCCACGCGCCCGGTACAACATCAAGATCGACCGGACCGGCGACGGGAAGCCGGAGGTCGTCTACCGCTTCCACTTCGGCCGGAAGACCGGCGACCTCTTTCTCGGCAACACCGTTCAGCCGTACACGGTCGAGAAGATCGTCGGGACGCACTCCCAGATCGTCGCCCGCGGCAAGACACCGCCGAACAACATCGGCCCGCGGACGCTGAAGGGCAAGGACTACCGGCAGCTCGCGGCCTCACGCGTGACGAGCCTCGCCGGCGGCGGCAAGGTCTTCGCGGGCCAGCGCGACGACGCCTTCTACGCAGACATCGGAGCGATCTTCGACTTGCTCGCGATCCGCAAGGGCACGGGCAACCAGGGCGGCGGCAAGGACTTCTTCGCCGGGTACGCCGTGCACGCGATCGCGCTCCAGATCCCGATCTCCGAGCTCGACACGAAGAGCCACGTGATCGGCGTCTGGGCCACGACCGACCGCCAGCAGGTGAAGATCAACGCCAGGGGCCGCGCACACATGCGCTGGTCGCAGGTCTCGCGCCTCGGCAATCCGCTCGTGAACGAGGTCGTGATCCCGACCGCGCTCAAGGA
>Ga0070684_100000914_pt1 | contig 20949 bp, 21 predicted proteins | sample KBSC723LmetaG_FD_65653 | JGI IMG/M metagenome (GOLD analysis project Ga0070684, IMG submission 65653) | Corn rhizosphere microbial communities from Kellogg Biological Station, Michigan, USA - KBS C7.2-3L metaG | ecosystem: Host-associated > Plants > Roots > Rhizosphere ...
AACACAAACGCCTTTTTGCAGCTCTTGGCGAGCTTGGCGTCTTTGCGAGAGATTGTTTTTAGGCAGCGGTCGTTCGTGGCGCTTCGCAAGAGGATGCGCCGGTATAGTGGGCGGGCTGTTTTCTCTCGCAGAGCCGCAAAGCCCGCCAAGAACACAAACGCCTTTTTGCAGCTCTTGGCGAGCTCGGCGTCTTTGCGAGAGATTGTTTTTGGGCCTCGTTCGTGGCGCTTCGCTGAGAGGAAGCGCCGGTATAGTGGCCGGGCAGATTGCTCTCGCCAAGCCGCAAAGCCCGCCAAGAACACAAACGCCGTTTTTGCAGCTCTTGGCGAGCTTGGCGTCTTTGCGAGAGATTGTTTTTGGGCCTCGTTCGAGGCGCTTCGCTGAGAGGATGCGCCGGTATAGTGGGCGGGCAGATTGCTCTCGCAAAGTCGCAAAGCCCGCCAAGAACACAAACGCCTTTTTGCAGCTCTTGGCGAGCTTGGCGTCTTTGCGAGAGATTGTTTTTAGGCAGCGGTCGTTCGTGGCGCTTCGCAAGAGGATGCGCCGGTATAGTGGGCGGGCTGACTGCTCTCGCCAAGGCGGAAAGCCCGCCAAGAACTGCAACTCGTTTTTGTGTTCTTGGCGGCTTTGCGCCTCTGCGAGAGATATTCTTTCACGCCTCTCTCGTGTCTCGACCACCAGTCAGGAACCCGACCAGGAAGGCGGCCCCGAAGGCTCCTCCTACCCAGGCCCAGGGATTCTCGTTGAAGCGCGCCCGCCAGTCGACGGCTACTCTCACGCGCGCCTCGAGTTGATTGAGGTCCGCCCCGAGACGGTGGCGCGCTTCTTCGATTTCCCGCTTTATGTCGTCCGGTGTTTCGCCCATTGAATGTCGTCCTTGATGGTTTGTACGGTGCGCTCAGGCACGGGATTGATTTCGCTCATCTTGGCTTTGCCGCCGAAGTAGGCGGCGCCTGCGACGCACAACAGGAAGACGCTCACCAGCAGCGCCGCCAGCCAGACCGGCATCACCAGCGCGAGGCCGGCGACGCCAGCCAACACGAGGCAGGCGAAACCCATCAGGCCGCAGAGCGCGGCGACCCCGTAGTATCCGCCGGCCTTTCCGGCCTGGCTTGCTTTTTCCGAGAGTTCCGCTTTGGCGAGCCGCACCTCGCCGCGGACGACGTCGCCCATATCGCGGACGACGTCCTGTACGATCTCGCTTGCGGAACGTTCACCGGTTGTATGATTGGCCATCATAAGTGCTCTCTCCATCACCGGGCCCGGAGAGCGCGGCCGACCACAAATCCCGCGGCCACGGCAATCGCGATTGCGGCAGCGGGTTGGCGGCGCACGGCCCTCTCGATCCCGGTAGCTACATCCTTCACCCCACGTTCTTGCACGTAGTGTGCCGCACGCTGGACGCCGGATGCGGCGGAACGCACAGCCCGGCTGGAGCCGACCTTTTGAGCGAGGTTATCGAGCAGGCGGGCGGCCGATTCGCGAGAGCGTTCGACCTCGAGCAACTCATGCGCGTTTCGTGCGGAAATCGTCTCATCTGCCACGGTTAAACCCTCCCTCGGCAACATCATAGCTCCGGCGTTGGAGGCGTCGGCGGTCGTTTCGATACGGATGGCCCACCGCATGTGCCGTTTCCCGGTTGAGGACCATGGGTTCTATCCCTACGGAGGATCTGGTAGGACATAGTCGGTAGCCTCTGGTATTGTTCAGACCCGTGGGGCGCCCCATGCTGATTACTAACGAATGAAACTGTTGGTCGCAGACGACGATCCGGTCTTTCGCATACTTCTCTCCGGCGCTGTGAAGCGGTGGGGCTACGAGCCGGTGCTCGCGAAAAACGGCGAGGACGCTCTGCAGCTCTTGAGCGCTCCGGACGGACCGCGGCTGGCCCTGCTCGACTGGGTGATGCCCGGCCTGGATGGGCTGGAGATCTGCCGCAGGCTGCGCGGCGCGGAGTTCCCCCGATACATATATGTGGTCCTGTTGACGGCGCGAACCGCGAGCGATGACCTGATTGCGGGGCTCGAGGCCGGGGCCGACGAATTCGTTTCGAAACCGGTGAACGTGGAACAACTGCGGCTGCGCATCGCGGCGGGGGCGCGAATCGTCCGCCAGGGATCGCAGCAACTCGCCGCGAAAGAGCCGGCGGAGCTACTCGTCGGGAACCTGCGAAAGATCTCGGCGCGGCTGTTCCGCAGCCAGGAAGAGGAGCGGCGGACGATTGCCCGCGAGCTCCACGAGGGCGTCGCGCAGTGCCTGACCGGCGCGCTATTGAAGCTCGGCGCCGGCGACCCCGAGGTGGCGGGCGCTACGCAGGAGGCGCTCGCGCGCGTCCGCATGCTGGCGTACCGGCTGTATCCGCTGCTCCTCGACGAGATCGGACTGCCGGCGGCGCTGCGGCACTACTCACAAACGGTCTGGACCGATTCGGCGAACGAGATCGAACTGCGCGTGCCGCGGGCGCTCCAACAGACTTCGACAGAGGTGGACGTCGCTGTTTTTCGGATCGCGCACGAGGGCGTGGAGACGCTGCGGCGGCTTTGCGGCAGCGGACACACCGCGATCGAGCTGACGCCCGCCGCGGACGAACTGCGGCTCACCATTCGTGGACTCACCGCGGCGCCGCGCGACGCCGATCTGGGCGGAATCGGGATTTTGTCGATGCGCGAACGCGCCGAACAACTGGGCGGATCGCTCGAGATCGCGAACGAGGAGGGCGCTCTGGTGATCTCTGCGGTATTACCCCGAGGGCCAAACCGCCGCGGCGAAGATTAGAATAGAGGGTCATGTCGAATTCGGAATACAGGGTCCTTTTGCTCGAAGACAACGCGGTCAACGCGCTCATGGTCCGCAAGATGCTGGAGCGCGTCGATAGCCCGAAATTCGAGGTGTCCCACGCCGATTCGCTACTGAAAGCGCTGGACCTGCTGTCGCACGGCAGTTTCGACGCAGCTCTGGTGGATCTCAACCTGCCGGATTCGGACGGCATCGAAACGTTTCTCGCGATTCAGCGGAATGCGCCGGGGCTTGCGGTCGTAATCTTGAGCGGCATGGACGACGAGGCGCTCTCGATGAAGGCGGTCGAACTGGGCGCGCAGGATTACCTGTCGAAGACCGAGCTCAACGCCCACGAGTTGGTGCGGGCGGTCCAATACGGCGTGATCCGCAGCCGGAAGTCAGCGGACCCGCGGGCGCAGCAGACCGGGAGCGTCCTGGCCGTGATGGGGAGCAAGGGCGGGGTCGGCGTGACCACACTGGCGTGCCACCTGGCGCGCGAGTGGAAACGGCAGACGGGTGAGACGGTGCTGTTGACCGGTGTGGACGAGAATGCGGCCGGGGCGGCGTACCTGATGAAGGCGACGACGCAGTACACGCTCGGCGACGCGGCGCAGAATCTGCACCGGCTGGACGGCGACCTGTGGAAGGCGTACGTCTTCACGGCGCCCGACGGAGTCGACGTCCTGCCGCCGCCCGGCGCCGGAACGTTCACCGGACCATTGGAGGCGGAGCGCATCCGCCACGTGCTGCGATTCGCGCGCGGAAACTACCAGCGCGTCGTGCTCGATCTCGGAGTGTTGACCGCGATGTCGCTGGGGCTGCTGGAGGAAGCGACGGAGGTTGTCGTGGTGGCGAGCGAGGACCTGCCCGCGTTGTGGGAGGCGGGCCGCTTACTGAAGCGCCTGACGCAGGTCGGGATTCCGGCGGAGAGCATCCGGCTCGTGCTGAATCAGAAGAAAAAGCGCGGCGGGGTGCCGGTCGCGGAGTTGGAGAAGGCGCTCGGACACGCGGTGTTCGGGTCCGTGACGGCGGCGGGCGAGGAGCACGACGAACTGATGGCCGCGGGCAAATTCGTCGACGAGAAGTCGGCGGTGCGGAAGGACGTCGTGAAAATCGTCGCGAAGATGCTGGGGAAAGACGCGCCGGAGCCGGGCGGCGGCTTCCGCTTCTCGCGGCTGGTGCGCGGGTAATCGCACAGGCCGTCCGTAACCCGCGTGCTATTTTGGACTCAATGCCCGCCGAGAATCCGTTTCAGGACCCCGCACGATTCGAACGTCGCGTGCCCGAGTGTGTCGTCGTGATCTTCGGGGCCAGCGGCGACCTGACCAAGCGCAAGCTGATGCCCGCGCTTTACCGCCTCGCGTACGACCGGCGTCTCTCGGCGGGGTTCGCCGTGCTGGGCATCTCTCGTACTCCGCTCTCCGATGACGACTTCCGAGGGCGCATGCTGGAGGCCGTGAAAGAGTTCTCGGAGGACACCAAGTTCGACGAGGACGTTTGGCGCGGCTTCGCCGAAGGCCTCTTCTACGTCGCGGGCGATCTCAATGACGACGCGTTGTACGGCCGTGTGGCGGCGAAACTCGGCGAGATCGAAGCGGCGCGGCACACCGGCGGTAACGTCCTGTTCTATCTCTCGATCCAGCCGAGCCAGTACGCTCCGGCCGCGCTGAATCTCGGGAAGGCGGGGCTTGGGAAAGGGAACGGCTGGCGCCGCCTGATCGTCGAGAAGCCCTTCGGTCACGACCTGGCCAGTGCGCGCGAACTCAGCGACCGCCTGCACGAGGTGTTCGACGAATCGCAGGTCTATCGCATCGACCACTACCTCGGCAAGGAGACGGTGCAGAACATTTTGGCCTTCCGCTTCGGCAACGGGATCTTCGAGCCGCTGTGGAATCGCCGGTACGTGAATCACGTGCAGATCACGGCCGCCGAGTCGATCGGCGTCGAGGGCCGCGGCGCGTATTACCAGGAGGTCGGCGCACTCGCGGACATGATCCAGAATCACCTGCTGCAGGTGATGGCGACGATCGCGATGGAGCCGAGCGCGAGCTTTCACGCGAATTCGGTGCGCGACGAGCGGTCGAAATTGCTGCGGTCGATCAAGCCGATGACGCCCGACGAGATCCGCCTCAACGCGGTGCCCGGGCAGTACGGGCCGGCGCGGATCGGCGGCGCGGACGTCCCCGGTTTCCGGCAGGAGCCCGGCGTCAAGCCAGACGCGCAGATCGACACCTATGCCGCCGTGACGTTCTTCATCGAGAACTGGCGCTGGGCGGGCGTCCCGTTTTACGTGCGCACCGGTAAGCGGCTGCCGAAGCGCGTGACGGAGATCGCGATCCAGTTCAATCGCGCGCCGCTGGCGATGTTCGAGGACGAAGAGGGCGATGGCAGCGCGCCCAACCTGCTGATTGTGCGCATCCAGCCGGAAGAGGGGATTTCTCTCAAGTTCCTTTCGAAGCGTCCGGGGAATGGGTACAAGCTGCGTCCGGTCTCGATGGACTTCAACTACGGATCGAGCTTCGGGGAGCGGTCGCCCTCGGCGTACGAGACGCTGCTGCTCGACGCAATGATCGGCGACCCGACGCTCTACACGCGGCAGGATATGGTGGAGGCAAGTTGGACGGTGGTGCAGCCGATCCAGGAGGTCTGGCGCGGCACGAAGTTCGACTTCCCGAACTACGCCGCCGGGACATGGGGTCCCGCGGCCGCCGACGAGATGCTCGCGCGCCGCGGGCACGTGTGGAGGATGCCATAATGGCCGCCGCCATCTCGCCCGATCGCATCCTCAAAGAGCTCGCGGACCTGTGGGTCACGATGGGCAAGCAGGGTCAGGTCGAGGCCGGCTCCGGGGTGCTGCGCGCGTGCACGATGACGCTGATCGTCCTCTCCGACGAGTCGGAGGACGCGGCAACGTGGGGCGAGACGATCGCCGCTCTGATGCCGGAACATCCGGCGCGGACGATTCACGTGAAGCTCTGCCAGGATCGCGAGCGCGCGCTCACCGAGCGCGTGTACGCGCAGTGCTGGATGCCGTTCGGACAGCGCCGGCAGATCTGCTGCGAGCAAGTCGAAATCTCGGTGAATCAGGACGCGCTCGGCGACCTGCCCTCGGTGGTGCTGCCCTTGGCGGTAGCGGATCTACCGGTGGTCCTGTGGCGGCGGACCCCTCGGCTGCTCGGGTTGCCGGAGTCCCGAGCGATCGCGGCGCTGGCGCACAAGGTAATCGTGGATAGCGGCGCCATGCCCGACGCGACGGATGCGTTAAAGCGTCTGGACGCGGCGCGCGCCCGCGGAGTCGTGCTCGGCGACCTGGCGTGGACGCGCATGACGCGGTGGCGCGACATGCTGGCGCAGGTCTTCGAGAATCGCGAGCGGCTGGCGCAGATTGCGTCCGTGCGGCGCGCCGCGATCACCTACGGCGCGACGTACGAGACCTCGGCGCGGCTGATGGGCGCATGGATCGGCGATTCGCTGGCGCAGGCCGGCGGTAAGCCGGAGATCGCGATCACGCGGTCCGACACCGTGCCGACGATCGCGATCGAACTGGAAGGCGACGGGCTGAAGGTGCAACTCGCGCGACACGAGGAGACCCTGCTGGTGACGGTCAACGAGGCGTCGCATCACACCAGCCTTCCCTACCCCACCGACTACCTGCTGATGCGCGAGGAGCTCGGCGTCGTGGGGCGCGACCCGGTGCTGGAGCGGACCCTTTCGTCCGCCGCGCGCCTCGCGTATCCTACGGACAAATGAGTGTGCACCGGTTCACCTCGCCGGATGCCGCAGCGGCCGCCGAAGCCTGCGCGCATCACGTGATCTCCGTGCTCGACGAAACGCTCGCGGGACAGGAGTTCGCCACCTTCGCGATCTCCGGCGGAACGACGCCGCGGCTGATGTTTCCCAAGCTCGCCGCGACGCGATTCCCGTGGGACCGCGTCCACATCTTCTTCGTCGACGAGCGCTGCGTGCCGCCCACCGATCCGGCAAGCAACTACAAGCTCGCGGAGGAGACTTTGATCCACCCTGCGCACATCCCGGCGCGCCACGTGCACCGCATCGCCGGCGAGATTCCACCCGCCACGGCTGCCACGCGGTACACGCAGGAGATTCGCGCGCATTTCGGACTGGAACCGGACGAGCTGCCGCATTTCGACCTGATCCACCGCGGCATGGGTCCCGACGCGCACACGGCGAGCCTGTTCCCCGGCGAGCCGTTGATCGACGATCGCGAAGGCGTCGCGGCGGCGGTCTACGTCGAGAAGATGAAGATGTGGCGCGTCACGCTGCTGCCCGGCGTCCTGCTGGCCGCCAAGCATACGGTCGTGCTCGCGGCCGGCGCGGACAAAGCCGAGGCGGCGCGCGCGGTGTTCCATGAAGAGTACAATCCCAAGCTCTATCCGTCGCAGATCGACGCCCATCACGGCCGCCGCGTCAGTTGGTTTCTGGACGAGGCCGCCGCGAAATTGATGGACTGACGTAATTCGCCCGTACGGTAGCTGCAAACAGTCGTGGGGCAGGCTTCAGCCTGCGGAGGACTTTAGTCCGACTCCTTGCCAGTCGGGCTGAAGCCCTCCGCAGACTAAAGTCTGCCCCACGATTAAACACTGCTGCTGTAAAGCTTACTTCGCTGCGGCCTGAGCAAGCGCCGCCGCGGACTTCTGCAGCGCTTGCGCCTTATCGGTCGATTCCCACGTGAACGAGGGTTCGTTGCGGCCGAAGTGGCCGAACGCCGCCGTCTTGCGGTAGATCGGACGCCGCAGGTTCAACGTCTCGATGATTCCGCGCGGGGTCAGGATGAAGTTATCGCGGACCAGTGTCGTGAAACGATCGTCCGGAATCGCGCCGGTGCCGAACGTGTTCACGGTCACCGAGACGGGCTCGGCCACGCCGATCGCGTAAGCGAGCTGGACTTCGCAGCGCTGCGCCAGCTTGGCCGCCACGAGGTTCTTGGCGATGTACCGGGCCATGTAGCACGCCGAGCGGTCGACCTTCGTCGGATCCTTGCCCGAGAACGCGCCGCCGCCGTGACGGCCCATGCCGCCGTAGGTGTCGACGATGATCTTGCGCCCGGTCAGGCCGGTGTCGCCGTGCGGGCCGCCGACCACGAAGCGGCCGGTCGGATTGATGTGGTACTTGGTCTGCGAATCGACCATATCGGCCGGAACCACCGCGTCGATGATGTGCTTCTTCACTTCGGCGCGCAGATCTTCGGTCGAAACTTCGGGACTATGCTGCGTCGAGATGACCACCGCCTCGATGCGCTTCGGCGTGTTGCCGACGTACTCCACGCTGACCTGGCTCTTGCCGTCGGGCCGCAGGAAGCCGAGCGTGCCCGCGCGGCGCACTTCCGAAAGCTGGCGGCACAGTTTGTGCGCCATCATGATCGGAAGCGGCATCAGCTCGGGAGTTTCGTCGCAGGCGTAGCCGAACATCAGGCCCTGGTCGCCCGCCCCGCCCGTGTCGACGCCCATCGAAATATCGGGCGACTGCGACTGGATCAGGTTGTGCACGCCGCAGGTGTTGGAATCGAAGCCGTACGTAGCGTCGTTGTAGCCGACGTATTCGATGGTGCCGCGCGCAATGCGCGGAACGTCGACGTACGTCTTGGTCGTGATCTCGCCCGCCACGATGCAGGTGCCGGTGGTGACCAGAACTTCGCAGGCCACGCGTCCGGTGGGATCGTCCGTCAGAACGGCGTCCAGGACGGCGTCCGAAATCTGATCCGCAATCTTATCCGGGTGCCCTTCCGTTACGGATTCCGACGTAAAAAGATATCGCTGATTATCTGCCAAAACCATTCCTCCTGGGGGTGCTTCCAAATAGTAACATTCGTGCTTAGTAGCGATAATGATCCGGCTTGTACGGCCCTTCGACCGCCACGCCGAGGTACTCCGCCTGCTTCGGCGAGAGCTGCGTCAGCTTCACGCCGATCTTCTCCAGGTGCAGCCGCGCGACCTCTTCGTCGAGGCGCTTGGGCAGGGTGTAGACGCCCGGCTTGTACGCGTCGCGGTTCTTCCACAGGTCGAGTTGCGCCAGCGTCTGGTTCGCGAAGCTGTTGCTCATGACGAAGCTCGGGTGGCCGGTGGCGCAACCGAGATTCACGAGGCGGCCTTCGGCCAGCATGAAGATGCTGTTGCCGGTCGGGAACGTGTACTTGTCCACCTGCGGCTTGATGTTCAACTTCTGCGCGCTGGACTCGTTCAGCCGGTCGACCTGGATCTCGTTGTCGAAGTGCCCGATGTTGCAGACGATCGCCTGGTCCTTCATCTTCTGCATGTGCTCGAGCGTGATGATGTCGCAGTTGCCCGTGCAGGTGACGTAGATGTCGCCGCGGCCGAGGGTGTCCTCGAGCGTCGTCACTTCGAAGCCTTCCATCGCGGCTTGCAGGGCGTTGATCGGATCGATCTCGGTGACGATGACGCGCGCGCCCATGCCGCGCAGCGAGTGCGCCGAGCCCTTGCCGACGTCGCCATAGCCGCAGACCACCGCGACCTTGCCCGCAACCATGACGTCGGTCGCGCGCTTGATGCCGTCCGCCAGCGATTCGCGGCAGCCGTAGAGATTGTCGAATTTCGACTTCGTCACCGAGTCGTTGACGTTGATGGCGGGGACCAGCAGCGCGCCGGCTTCGTGCATCTTATACAGACGGTGCACGCCCGTGGTCGTCTCCTCGGAGACGCCGCGCCATTCCTTCACGACGTTGTGCCAGTGGTTCTTGTCCTGCGCGTAGACCTTCTTGAGCAGGTCCTTGATCACCGACTCTTCGTGGCTGCCGGACGCGGAGTTGACCCAGTCGCTGCCGTTCTCGAGCTCGTAGCCTTTGTGGATGAGCAGCGTGGCGTCGCCGCCGTCGTCGACGATCAACTCGGGGCCCTTGCCGCCGGGGTGCGTCAGCGCCTGGTACGTGCACCACCAATAATCTTCGAGGCTCTCGCCCTTCCACGCGAAGACCGGAATGCCGGCGGCGGCGATGGCCGCGGCGGCGTGGTCCTGCGTCGAGAAGATGTTGCAGCTCGCCCAGCGCACGGAGGCGCCGAGATCGTTCAGAGTCTCGATCAGCACCGCCGTCTGGATCGTCATGTGCAGCGATCCGGTGACGCGGACGCCCTGAAGCGGCTTGTCTGCGGCGTACTTGCGGCGGATCGACATCAGGCCGGGCATCTCGTGCTCGGCGATCGAAATTTCCTTGCGGCCAAAGTCGGCCAGCGAGAGGTCGGCAACTTTAAAATCGGCTAAAGCCTGGTTCGGTGTCGCAGTGCCCATCTATTTTGTATTCCCTCGTATCAACAAATCTTGATAGATTGATATTAACTTCACAACGAGCATGGCGTCAATCCTCAAATCGCTCCGTCTGGCCGCCGATCCCAACCGGCTGCGCATCCTTCTTTTGCTCGAAAAAGAGGAGCTTTCCGTGGCTGAGCTGCAAGACGTTCTTGCCAAAGGACAAAGCCACATCTCGACCCATTTGGCGCAGATGAAGCAGGCCGGTCTGGTCGAGGACCGGCGTGAGGGAAAGAACAGTTTCTACCGTCTGAACGCCCCGGCGGAGCTGATGGAACTGCTCCGTCAGGCAGCGGGGGAAGTCCCGGAGATCGAACAGGATCGGGAGGCTCTGCGCCTTGTGATGCGCAAACGCCGCGACCACATGCGCCGTTATTTCGACGAGCTGGCCGGGAAGTTCGGACGCCAGTACGTGCCCGGACGGTCGTGGAAAGGGATCGCCGAGGCGCTGTTGAAATTGATGCCGCCGCTGGTGATCGCCGATCTCGGCGCGGGCGAGGGCACGATCTCGCAACTGATGGCGCAACGCGCGCGCAAGGTCATCGCAATCGACAACTCGGAGAAGATGGTCGAGTTCGGCGCCGAGTTGGCGCGCAAGCACGGCATCGGCAATCTCGAATACCGGCTCGGCGATATCGAAGAGGTGCCGATCCGCAGCGGCTCAGTCGACCTCGCGTTCCTCAGCCAGGCGCTGCACCACGCGCCGCATCCGGAGAAGGCGATCGCGGAGGCGCACCGAATCCTGAAGCCCGGCGGCCGGGTCGAAGTGCTCGATTTAAATCGCCATCACTTCGAGGAGGCGCGCGAGATGTACGCCGACCTCTGGCTCGGCTTCACGGAGCTGGAGATCGAGAAGTACCTGAAGGCCGCCGGATTTCGGAATGTAGAGACGGCGATCGTCTACCGCGAGCCCGACCCGCCGCATTTCGAGACGCTGTTGGGGACGGGAGAGAAGTAGTGGCGCCGGCAGCCCTGATCGTCATCGACTTTCAGATAGCGATCGACCATCCGAGTTGGGGCGAGCGCAACAACCCCGCCGCGGAGGAGAATGTCGCAGCTCTGCTGAAGGCATGGCGGGCGGAAGGGCGCCCAATTTACCATATCCGCCACGATTCGACGGAGCCGGCGTCCCATTACCGGCCGGGCCAGCCGGGCAACGAGTTTAAACCGGAAGCGCAGCCGCTGCCGGGCGAGACGGTGATCGCGAAGCAGACCAACAGCGCCTTCATCGGCACGGAGTTGGAAGCGACCCTCCGCGCCCGAGGCCAGACCGTCCTCGTGGTCGCCGGCGTGATCACGAATAACTCGGTCGAAGCGACGGTCCGCATGGCGGGGAATTTAGGCTTCGACACGTATCTGGTGGAGGACGCCTGCTTCACTTTCGGCCGCAAGGACTGGAGCGGTCAGTTCCGGACGGCGTCCGAGGTCCACGCGATGAGCCTTGCGAATCTCGACGGAGAATACTGCAGGGTGGTTCGAACGGCGGATGTCCTCGCGGCAGCGATCGGTGCCTTGGTTGCCGCCGACGAGTTCGCCAGCCTCCTAGAAACAGCCCATCTGTTGCGGTCGCCCGCGAATGCGCGCCGCCTCAAAACCGCCCTGCGCCGGGCGCAACGCGGTGAAGGCAAGAAGATGACCGTTGCCGAACTGCGTCAAAACGCAATTTGGCCGCAGATAAACGCGGATAAACGCCGATAACGCGCTCTCTAAATGGGCGTGAATCGGCGTTCATCGGCAACGTCATCCGTGTTCGTTACAAGAGCGAAATGTCATCGCAGCGTGGCTGGAAGGCTTTCTTGAGAAGGTCTTTTTCGCGACGATAGGGCAATGAAGCACACGACCATGTTGACCGTCGCATCCCTGCTCTCGCTGCTCTTCCTCACGCTTCACATTACGGACGACATCGTTCGCGGGATATCGAAGGCAGAGAGCTCGAACATTGCGCTGGTCGTCCTAGCGCTCTTACTGTACGGGACTCTCGTGCTCCCCGAACGGCGATCGGGACACATCATCATTCTCATCATCGGACTGCTGGCAGCAGCCATGCCCGTCATGCATATGGGAGGGGCGCATTACGGCGAGATCGCCAAATCCCCCGGCGGCTTTTTCTTCGTCTGGACACTCTGGGCGCTCGGCGGGCTGGGGGGCTTCACCTTCCTCCTCTCGGCGCGCGGGCTGTGGGATCTGCGGCGGAAGCGGCCCCAGTAGCCTTTACCCGCGCGACTCGGATTCCGCCCGCCGCCTGGTCAGCAGCCAGACGATCGACATCGCGACCGCCGCTCCCGCCAGCGCCATCACCATATCTTTGTGCGTGTCCCAGGGATCGCCCTGCAAGCCGAGGAACGCCTCGCCGGCGTCGGGACTCAGGTACCACGCCGCCAGCGCCTCGACGATCTCGTACGCCGCTCCATACCCGAGGATCAGGATCACCGAGAGCGCCGCCGCCCAATTGCTCGCCAGCCGCGCCTTGCGCATCAGGATCTCGCGCTGTGGGTACGCCAGCAGCGCTCCGAACGCGAAGTGCACGACCCGGTCGTAATCGTTGCGATTGGTGTGGAAGACCTGCTTCATCCATTCGCCGAAGGGGACGATCGCATATTTGTAGTGCGCGCCCCACTCGTGCATCGCGAGGTAGACCGCAATCAGCAGGTAGGAAAGCTCGGAGAAGACCAGCCGCTTGTAGGTGAGGGCCAGACCGGCGACGGACAGGAAGACGAGTCCGTTTTCGAGCCACCAATCCTCCGCCATGATCGGGTGGTACGCCGAGGCGGCGAAAACGACTCCGAATGCTGCGCAAAGGACCTGAAGCGGGCGATTGTAGCGGAACGGAACGGCCTTGGCGCTACTGGCGGTCGTCATCGGGGGTCCGAAGGCTTCATCATATCGAAATATCGAACTGGCCAGTACAAAAACCGCTTGACACCGTTTTCCGCTAGTGCTAATTTTCTAGCATAATGCTAAAAAATCAGCAGGAGCGGAAACAGTGAGCGCGCTGGAAGGCCATAGCCGCCGCGAGCGGCAGATTATGGAGATCCTCTACCAGCGCGGCAAGGCGTCCGCGTCCGAGGTCCGCGAAGCGATGGAGGACGCTCCGAGCTACTCCGCGGTCCGCGCCATGCTCCGCGTGCTCGAGGAGAAGGGCCACGTCCGCCACCAGGAGGAAGGACTGAAGTACGTCTACGTCCCCGTGGTGGCTCGGGACAAGGCCAAGCGCTCCGCCGTCAAGCATGTGTTGGACACGTTCTTCGCCGGCTCGCCGGAGCAGATCGTGGCCGCGCTGCTGGACGTCTCGGCGTCGAAACTCACGCGCGAGGAGCTCGACCGCATGTCCGAAATGATCGATAAAGCCAGACGGGAGGGCAAGTAAATGAAGAAATATTTCGCCGCCGCAGCGGTCGTATTGACCGCTTTCGCCGTGGTTCACGCGCAGGACGCGTCGAACCCGGCCGACCTCATCAAATCCGCCGAAGCGGCCATCCGCCGCGTCGATTACCCGACAGCCGATCGCCTGTACGCCCTGGCCGCGTCGGGACCAGACCGCGCGGAGATCGCGCCCGCACTCCTGTACCTCGGTGTGCGCGCCATGGGCTCCGGGAACATCCTCGCGGGTGAAGGGTTCTTCGAGCGCGTCATCAAGATCGACCCGAAGGGCCCGCAGGCCGGACCCGCCCTGAGCTGGCTGGCCAGCATGCGTATGAAACGGGACCCGGCCGGCGCCGAGGAACTCTATAAGCAGGCGCTCGAAGCCGAAAGTCCCACCTCGCTCGAGTACGTCGACACCCTCCGCAAGTACTCGCTGCTGGTCCGAAAGATGGGCCGGGAAGCCGATTCACAGGACCTGGAGGCGAGAGCGCGCGAAGCGCAGACGTCCCGCTCCGTTGCCCATGCGGCGACCGCCAGGCCGCTCGAAGCCGGCGTCTATCGTGTCGGCGGCGGCGTCACCTCGCCGTCGCTGATCTCGAAGCGCGAGCCGGAATACACCGAAGGCGCGCGCGCCGGAGGAGTCCAAGGCACCACAGTCCTTGGTGTCGATATCAGGCCCGACGGGGTCGCGAGCAACTTCGAAATCCTCCGCAGTCTGGAACCGGGTCTGGACCAGAAGGCCATCGATGCCGTCCAGCTCTGGCGGTTCAAACCGGGCACGAAGGATGGCCAACCGGTCACCGTCAGAGCTACTATCGAAGTGAACTTCCGCCTGATGTAAGGAGGCCGCCATGCTTGGATTTTCGATACTCGCGAGCGCGGCGCTGAAGGGCACCGTCATTCTCGCCGCCGCGGCGGCCGTAGCCTGGATGCTACGGCGCCATTCGGCGGCCGCCCGTCACCTGGTCTGGACCGCTGCGGCGGCCGCGCTGCTGGCGCTGCCGATCCTCACCTGGACGCTGCCGGCGCTGCGTGTGCCGACGCCTGAGACCAGCTCGCTCGTGGTCTTCCAGGTCTTCAGCGGGGCGGGAACGGCAAAAGCGACCACTTCCGGCGTCGCCGCCGGGGTGGGCTCCGCCGCCCCTGCCGCCGCTCGCGAGATCGATATCCGGCCTATCCTGGTCACCCTCTGTATCGCCGGCGCGGCGCTCGGCATCCTCCAGATGCTCTTCGCCTTCGCCTCTCTGTACCGCCTACGCCGCCGCGCCCGTCCGTTCGACGCGGAGGGTCTGGTCGAGTCGCCCGAGGCCGAGCTTCTCGAATCCGACGCGTGCGGGATGCCGATGACTTTCGGCGTCCTGCGCCCCGTCGTGATGCTCCCCGCCGACGCCGTCGACTGGAATCCCGAACGCCTCCGCTGCGTCCTGCTGCACGAGCTGGCGCATGTGCGCCGCGGCGACGTCGCCACGCACCTGATCGCGCGCACGGCCCTGGTCCTCTATTGGTGGAATCCGCTGGCGTGGTTCGCCTGGCGCCAGTTCCTGAAAGAGCGCGAACGCGCCACCGACGATCTCGTTCTGCACGCCGGCGCCCGCGCCTCGGAGTACGCCGGACATCTCCTCGAAGTCGCGCGGACGTTGCAGCCCTCGCCCGCGACCGCCTGGGCCGCCATCGCGATGGCGCGCCGCTCGGAGCTCGAAGGCCGTCTGGTCGCGATCCTCGATTCCCGCGTGAATCGGACACCGTCGCGCCGGCGCTCCGCCGCGCTCGCGGTGCTGTTCGCCGTGGCTCTGGTGGCGCCGTTCGCCGCCGTCCGCGCGCAGAACCCGGTGCTGCCGCCCGAACTCGACCCGACCATCCGCGCGGCCAACTCCCAGAAGAATCATCAGCTCCTGGACAACGCCGCCGCCGCGTACGAGAAGATCGCGCGCTATGACGTCGCTCACAAGCTGCTCCAGGATTCGCTCACGCTACGCGAAGAGGTGAGTGGAAGCGGCAGCGCGTCGTACGCCGCCGGACTCGTCAAACTCGGCGAACTGGCCAACGTGCGCCATCAGAAGGCGGACGCGATCGCGTTCTACACCAAAGCCGTCTCGCTCGGCGACCGTCCCGAAGTTGCGCCGGCGCTACTGTATCTTGGGGCGCAGACCTTCGACGGCGGCGACTATTCCGGCGCCGAAGCACTCTTCCAGCGAGTCCTGAACGTCCAGCCGCACGGCGAGAGCGCCGGCCGCGCGCTCAACTGGCTTGGGATCCTCCGCCAAAGCAAGCAGGGCGGCGAGCCGGAGGCCGAGCAGTATTTCCAGCGCGCCGGCACCGAGCTGGCGCCGGACTCGAGCGCCGCATACAACGCGCTCATGAACTATTCCCGTCTGCTGCGCCGCCAGAACCGGCTCGACGAAGCGGACCGCTTGCAGGCCCGTGCCGAACAATCGGCGCGCGCAGCCTCGCACACCGCGACGGCGGCCCCGGGCGTTTACCGCGTCGGCGGCGGTGTGACCTCTCCCCAATTGCTCTCTAAGAAGGAGCCCGCTTACACCGAAGCCGCTCGCAAGGCGAAGCTCGCCGGCACGGTCCTGCTGTATATCGAGGTGGAGCCGGATGGCACGGCCGGGCCGAACATCCGGGTGATGCGCAGCCTCGATCCGGGTCTCGACGAGCAGGCGATCGAGGCGGTCCGTCAGTGGAAGTTCCGCCCCGGACAGAAGGACGGCATGCCGGTCACCGTCCAGGCGACCATCGAAGTGAACTTCCGGTTGCTGTAACCGCGGCAACAGAGCCGCGACAAGACTGTTGTCGCGGCGGACTACCGATCTCCCATTGAATCAGATATTTAGCTTTTTGGGGCGACAACGATCGAGTCGTCGCTACCGCGGGTACACGCGGAAATCGTCGAAGTACATGATCGAGTCGGCCACCGTGCAGAGCCCGACCTTCCCCGCCCCCGTGAACGCCGTGTCCTGTCCGTCGATCACGCGGCGGTGGTCGACGTAGACCTGAAAACGGCTGCCCTTCGCCGACACCTTGAGGATGCTCCAGGCGTTCGCCGGGATGTCGTGCTTGACGCTCGGTAGCGCGGTTCGATGCCCGTTCTGGATCCGGAAAACGGTCACCGTCTTGTTCATCGCGTTCACCCGGACGAGGTAATAGTTATTGGGATCGGTATACCGCCACACCAGTCCCCCGCCCTGATCTTCCCGTCCCGATATCGGCTTCAGGCGGACGCTGACGTCGCCGTCGCGCAGGTTCGTGCCTTCCAGGATGGCGAGAGGGAAACGGTCGTCGTTCGGATCGTTCGAGACTTGAGCGAAAACGTAAGGCTGCGTCGGCGCGGTCTGGTCCAGCCGGACCTCCCACCGCGGCGGCGTCTTGCCGTTGCTCATCGCGGCCGTCCAGCCCGGCGGCATAGCGCCGACCGCGAAACTGTCGAACGTAATCACTCGTCCGGTCGTCGCTGCGAACAGCGTAACCCCGAACAGGAACACAACTTGGCGCACAAGCTCCCCTATCTGCTACCTACTGTATTAACACACGAAGGGCCACTCGGTGAGGCGTGGTCGGCCGGGCGGTGGGGTAACGGACGGCGGCGACTATTGGCCGGGAGCGGGCGACGGCGGTTTGGCCGTCGCGAGGTTCTCCCGTTTCGGACCCAGGCCCAAGGCGATCAACGAAAGCGAATTGATCTTCCCGGTCCCATCGATTTTCTGATCCGCCTGGAAGCGCTTCAACGCGTCGACCGAGTTCGGTCCCCAGGACCCGGTGGCCTCGTCGGGCGCAAGATAACCCTTGGCGGCGAGCGCCTCCTGGATCGCCTTGTACCGGTCGGGGCTGGGAGCGGCCTGCCGGCTGCGCCAGGACTGCGTTTTTTTCGCGGGAGTCCGGCTGGAAGCGGTCGTGGTCCGGCGCGGCGAACTCTTCGACCCTGCCTTCGCCGTCGACTTGGCCGGGGATTTGGCCGTAGATTTCGACGGTGACTTTTTGGCGGCCGCCTTCTTGACGGGCGCCTTCTTGGCAGGGGTAGCCGGTTTCGCCGCCCAAGCCAGCGAAAGCAGTCCCGCGCACATCAAGTAACCGAAAAATCGCAGCATCGAGACTACGATTTTACCATTCCGCGGCTATAGGCCGGTTTCGGTGCCGCAGACCGACACCTGGATGCCCATTTCCCGGAACATCGCCGCCTTCGCCGCCAGCGCGAGTTTGGCACCGTCCCCGTCGGGCGTGTACGCCACCTGGACATGGTTCGACTTGTGCCGCGCCATCAACTGGTCGCGCGAAACGCCGTAGAGGACCGCGTGCATGATCGGCCACTGCGGAGTCGTGATCTGCCACCGGCGCTCGGTCTCTTCCTTGGGCAGCTCGATCACCTTGGCGCGGCCGAGGTCGGCATGCAACTTCCCGCCTTCCACGAAGATGCGGCTCCAGACGATCTCGCCGGGCTTGCTCACGCCCTTGATGCTGCCGCCGCCCAGCCGGAAGTACATGGGCGGCTGCCGTTCGCTCGACGCGCCCGCGTACCCGCCGATCAGGTGGGCCGGCGGGACAGAGCCCGAAATCTCGAACACCCAGACGAATTCCCCGTTGTACGCCTCGCCGTAGCGGACGTCGTGGAGCGTCGTCTCCGGCGCGAAGCCCAGCGCGGTCCACACGCGATTGGTGACCAGCGCGTCGAGGCCCGCGCATTCGTCGACCTCGTTGAAGTGCGGCAGCGGGCGGCCCTCATACAGGACGCGGCCGTTCCCACGCGCCTTCACCGGCGGACGGTCCGAGTTGTTCAGGAGCCCCTCGGCGAGGTCCGAGGCGGGCGCGAGGTCCTTCAACCCCTGCTGGTACTGGATGCCGATGGTGTCGCACCCGAAATCGTCGGCGATCCGGAGCGCGGCGATGTACATCTTGCACTGCCCGAGGACCTGGTCGGTGGTGAGGTCGGTCTCCGCGTTCGGACCGGTCACGAAGTGCATGCCGCGCTCGGTCAGCCAATGGTGGACGGCCTGCGCCTCCGCGTCGCTTACCTGCTGCATCTCGGCGAACAGGGCGGACTGGCTGAGACGCTCTTTAAAGACGCCGGTCGCGTGCAGCAACTCGTCGGGGATGATGGCGTTGTACATCCCCATGCAGCCCTCGTCGAACACGCCCATGATGGCCTTCTCGCGGCGCAATTGCTGCGCGAGCCGGACGCCGATCTCGGCGGCCTTCTTCGGGAGCGGCGCGCCGTCGAGCGGCTTGACGTGGCTGATGTCGTGGCGGATGGTCTCGCCCTTCAGCCAGCGGCGCAGGCCGTCCAGGAACTGCTCGTCGGTGAAGTCCTCGCTCCACAGCGTGCTGTAGGCAACACCGGCCTTCGTCATGGAGGCGTTCAGATTCAGCATCCCGACCAGACCGGGCCATTGCCCGCTCCAGTTCGCCACCGTCAGGATCGGCCCCTGGTGGGTGGACAAGCCGGGCAGTACGTGATGGCTATACTGCCAGACCGCCTCCACGACGACCAGCGGAGCGTCGGCTGGGATGTTCTTGAACACCGCGTTGCCGTGCTTCTGGCTGTGGATGAAACCGTGGCCCTGGTCGGAATCGCAGGCGTGTCCCCGGCGGACGTCACGGCCTTCGCGGCGGATGGCATTCATGACGGCTTCCTCGGCCTTGGCCTGCGCGGGCCAGCAGCGCTGGTTCGCGGATTGACGCAGGTCGCCATTGGCAATCAGTACGACGGTGTCCGGCATATGAATCTACATTTTTACACCGTATCGCGCCAGAGTCCAACGGTTAACGATAAATCTCGCTCCTGGCGCTACTATGGACGCATGAGGGGAAAAGTGTGCGCCGTCCTGGCGCTGGGAGCTTTGGCCATCGCCGCCGAGCAAACGGTGGCCGACCGTTTGGGCCGGTGGAAGCCTGTCGAGATGCCGTTCCAGAGCGCAGGATTGTCCGGGAAAGAGCGGCAGATGGTCGAGAAACTGGTCGAGGCCAGCCGGCTGCTCGACGACGTCTACTGGCGGCAGAGCGACCTCACGGGACTCGCGCTCTACCAGTCGACGACGGACACGAAGCTCAAGCGCCTCCTGATGATTATGGGGTGCCGCTGGGACCTGCTCGACGAGAATCGCCCGTTCACGGGAAATGAGGCGATGCCGCCGGGCCACGAGCTTTACCCGCGCGGGATGACGCGCGCCGATATCGAGAAGTACGTCGCCGCGCATCCCGAGCAGAAGGCGGCGATCTACGATCCGTATACGATCGTGCGGCGGCAGAATGGACGGCTCTCGACGACGCCGTACCACGTGGCGTTCAAGGGTCAGCTCGAGCCGATGGCGAAAGCGCTCCGCGACGCCGCCGCTTTGAGTGCCGATCCGGCGTTCGCGAATTTCCTGCGGCTACGTGCCGACGCGCTGCTCTCGGACGACTACTACAAGAGCGACCTCGCGTGGCTCGACCTGAAGAACCCCAAGTTCGACGTGATCTTCGCGCCGTACGAGACGTACCTCGACGATCTGCTCGGCGTGAAGACGTCGTACGGCGCGTCGATCCTGATTCGGAATGAGGAGGAGAGCCGCAAGCTCGAGGTCTATCAGCGGTACGTCCCGGACATTCAGGACGCGCTGCCGATCGACGCGGCGGATCGCCCGTCGAAGCGCGGCCACCTGACCCCGATGGAGGTGATGGACGCGCCCTATCGCGCCGGCGATTTGCGGCACGGCTACCAGGCGGTCGCCGACAATCTCCCGAACGATCCGCGAATTCACCAGGAGAAGGGGACGAAGAAAATTTTCTTCAAGAACTTCATGGACGCGCGGGTGAAGTACGTGATCCTGCCGGTCGCGCAATTGCTGATGCCGTCGGCGCAGGCGGGGAAGGCGTCGGGCGAAGGGTATCTCGCGGGAACGCTGCTCCACGAAATCTGTCACGGCCTCGGACCGGACTTCGCGCGGGTAAACGGGAAGCAGGTCGACATTCGCGAGGCGATCGGGCCGGCGTTCTCGGGGTTAGAGGAGGCGAAGGCGGATGTGGTCGGTATGTTCGGTCTGAAGTGGCTCGTGGATCACGGCGCGCTGCCGAAGGAGAGGCTCGAGGAGTATTACGCGTCGTACGTCGCGGGGATTTTTAGGACGCTGCGGTTCGGGATGGGCGAAGCGCACGGTCGGGCGGAGATGATGGAGTTCAACTACCTGTTCGAAAACGGGGCGCTCTCGCATGCTGGGGGCCGGTACACGATCGACTATGCGAGGATGCCGGCAGTGGTCGCGGATCTGGCGAAGGTGCTGCTGGAGATCGAGGCGAAGGGCGATCGTGGGCGGGCGGAGTCGTGGTTCGCGAAGTACGACAAGATGCCCGCCGAGCTGACGACGGCGTTAGCAGCGACGAAGGAGATCCCGGTCGATATGGACCCGCAGTTCTCGTTCAAAGACGAGGTGCGGTAAGAAACCTGGGGACAGCGTCGAAAACCCGCTGTCTCTGTGGGACGCTTAAGCCGGCGCGGGTACGGCCTCAAGCTTGGCGGTGTAGCCGAGGCGTGTGAGCTGGCGCAATAGGCGATTGGCT
>Ga0070684_100000915_pt1 | contig 20935 bp, 19 predicted proteins | sample KBSC723LmetaG_FD_65653 | JGI IMG/M metagenome (GOLD analysis project Ga0070684, IMG submission 65653) | Corn rhizosphere microbial communities from Kellogg Biological Station, Michigan, USA - KBS C7.2-3L metaG | ecosystem: Host-associated > Plants > Roots > Rhizosphere ...
CAACAAATTCTTTTACGCCGCGGGGCTGGTGATCCTCGAGGGCTACGGCCTCACCGAGACGTCGCCCGTCATCGCCGTCAATACGCCCGAGAATTTCCGACTCGGCACCGTCGGCAAGCCCATCGATGGGGTCGAGGTGAAGATCGCGGCCGACGGCGAGATCCTGACCCGCGGACCCCACGTAATGAAAGGCTACTATAACAAGCCCGACGCCACCCGCGAAGCGATCGACCCCGACGGCTGGTTCCACACCGGCGACATCGGAGAGCTCCAGGACGGGTTCCTCGCCATCACCGATCGCAAGAAGGACATCATCGTTACCGCCGGCGGCAAGAACATCGCGCCCCAACCGCTCGAGAATAAGGTCAAAACCAACAAGTACGTGGCGCAGGCGGTGATGATCGGCGATAAGCGCAAATTCCCGTCGATGCTGATCGTGCCGAACTTCGATCAGCTCGAGAAGTGGGCGATGAAGCGCAACATCATCTGGACGGATCGCGCGCAGCTGCTGCGCATGCCTACCATCCATGCCAAGATCGAAAAAGAGGTCAACAAGGAGCTCGAGGGCGCTGCTCACTTCGAGATTCCGAAGAGGATCGGGCTGCTCGAGCACGATTTTTCGATCGAGAGCGGCGAGCTGACGCCAACCCAGAAGGTCAAGCGCCGCACCATCGACAAGAACTACAAGACACTGATCGATTCGCTCTACGAGGACGCCGAGCGAACGGGCGCCACCGATCAGCACGCCATCGCCTGACGAAACCTTTACAACTCTTTCTCCGGGCAGCAGCTAGGTTGTAGGCAGCTCGTTCGCCCCCCAGCATTCTCCAGTCCCAGACTCCCATGACCAAATTCGCCAGCATCCTCGGGACCGTCGGCAACACTCCGGTGGTCAAGATCAATCGCATCGCACCACCGAACGTCAACCTGTATGTGAAGGTCGAAGCGTTCAATCCGCTCGGCTCGGTCAAGGATCGCCTCGCACTGGGCGTGATCGAGGATGCGGAGCGGAAGGGCGAGCTCAAGCCGGGTCAAACCGTCGTCGAAGCCACCAGCGGCAATACCGGTATCGGACTGGCGATGGTGTGCGCCGCGAAAGGCTATCCGTTGGTGGTGACAATGGCGGAGTCGTTCAGCATCGAGCGCCGGCGACTGATGCGCTACCTCGGCGCGAAGGTAATTCTCACACCGCCCGCGGAAGGCGCGTTCGGCATGGTGAAGAAAACCATCGAGCTGGCGAGGAAGAACGGCTGGTATTACACCCGGCAGTTCGAGAACGAGGCCAACGCCGATTTTCATTCACGCACCACGGCGCGCGAGATCATCAACGACTTCGCCGGCGAGCGGCTCGATTACTGGGTGACCGGATTTGGAACGGGAGGCACACTCAAGGGAGTGGCGCGAGTCCTGGCGAAGGAGCGGCCGGAAGTGAAAGTCGTGGTGTCGGAGCCGACTGACGCGCCCTTGCTCACCAGCAAGGCTCCGCAGGAGCGAATGCCGGATGGATCGCCGAAGTCGCGGCATCCAGCGTGGAAACCGCATCCGATCCAGGGTTGGAGTCCCGACTTCATTCCGAAGCTGATGGGCGACGCCGTCGAGATGGATCTGATCGACGAAGTGGTGACTATTCCCGGGCCGCAGGCGATGCAGGCCAGCCGGCGCCTTGCCCAGGAAGAAGGAATCTTCGTCGGCATTTCCGCCGGCGCGACTTTTTCCGCCGCGCTCGAGGTTGCGAAGAAAGCGCCGAAGGGAACGACGATTCTCGCGATGCTTCCGGATACTGGCGAGCGCTACCTCAGCACGCCGTTATTCGGCGATGTGCTGGCGGAGATGAACGAAGAGGAGATGGCGATCGCCGCGACCGTATAGGTCGCGGCCGACCTCAGCGTGGTGTTGCGCGCAGCAGCCGGAACGCCCACACCGAAAACGCCGCGGCAATGACCGTGATTACCAGAAACCACGGATCCTGCGCGAGCTGACCCGACTCTTCGACGGCGCGCCAGAGATGCGCGAGCGCGAGCAGGCCGAACACTGTTCCGGTGGTGATGAGATACGCTTTCATGGCGAGTTTGCGGTTGGGGTTGATACTCGCGGGCCGGTGAGCGATTGTGAAAATCTGCTCTCACAGGGAGGGGTTGGTTAGTGCGTCAGATCACACCCACCAGTTTCATGACTTTCTTTCTGACAACCGCGCTTTTGGCGGGTTGTGCGAAAGGCAACGGCTCCGCCGATACCAGCGCAGTCGCGGACACCCCCGACGCGACGGCTGGCAGCGCAACCGCACAACAATGTCCGAGCGAAGTGCGCGACAAGGTCGTCCAGCTCGGCGCACAAATGCGCCGGGTGTCGCTCCTCGCCCCGGACAGTATTGTCGCGCGGGAGATGACGGAGGCGTATGGTTCTCTCGTCACGCCTGATCTCCTCGCCAGCTGGAAAAAGAATCCGTCCGACGCTCCCGGTCGCCAGGTCTCGAACCCGTGGCCCGCGCGCGTCGAGATAAAGTCAGTCGAATCTCACGGCAGCGACTGCCGAGTGATCGGCGATGTCGTCTACGTGTCGACTTCCGATACACTAGCCAGTGTCGACCGCAGGCCGGTGACAATCACGCTGCGCGACCAGGCCGGATGGCGCGTCTCTGAATACGAGCGGCGCGCGCCCGATTCACCAGCTGCGAGCACGGCAGAAAGCGGCCCCGCGGACGTAGTGCGACGCTACTACCAGGCAATCGCCGCGAAGAACTTTGACGACGCGTACGTCCTCTGGTCGAACCGCGGCAAAGCCAGCGGCCAGTCATCGCGCGAGTTCGCGCGCGGCTTCGCGCAGACCGCACGGGTGCACGTGGCCATCGCTGACAGCGTCAGGCTCGAGGGCGCGGCCGGATCGCAGTACGCGACGGTTCCCGTGATTGTCGACGCGGTCCAGAAAAACGGCCGCGGCCAGCACTTCGCCGGTACTTATACCCTGCGGCGCTCGATGGTCGATGGCGCCACTGCCGAGCAGCGGCAGTGGCGCATCGAGTCCGCCGACCTCCAGCTACAGACTATCGAGATCGGCAAGTAGGCCGCTAAGGCGTGATCACCCGGTGGATGTTCCAGCCCGTGACCACCACCTTGGGCGGCGCACCGCCCAGATCGCGCACGCGGTAGGTCGCGGTCACTGTGCGCGTTTCGCCTGGCAGCAGCGAGATGTAGTTGTCTTCCCAGAGTACAGGCAGCGCCTCTTCGCCGCCCTTGCCGGTTACCTGGAGCCGCAGGAAAAACGCGATCGATTTGCCCGGGTTCCGTAGCGTCACCCGCGCGGTACCAGTGCCGCCACTGCTCGTAAAGCGCGCCGTCGCGCCGACGGCGGCCTGTGGCATGCTCCGCAGCGCGGTGAAGTCGGCGTAATTCTTCACCGGCGTCATGTACCACGTCGAGGAATCGGAAAGTGCGTCCATCCGATTGGTCAGCCAGTAAAAGTTTGTGCTCAGCGCGCGGCCCGCCGCATCGATCAGTCGCAGATCCACCAGGTACGGTGCGTCGGTCGACTGGTCCTGGAGGGTGGCGACGCGCATCGTCATGTCCGGCGTGATGTCGATCACCGTGTCGCGCCCGAGACGCTGGGTGCCGTCGACATTGAAGATCTTCGTTTCCAGGTGCACCCCGTGGAGCGGCGCGCGCAATCCGGGGGTGGTCACTACCGCGATCGATCGATCGTCGTAGGAGTAGAGCACGTGCACCGGCTCGTTCGCCTTCTTGGTGCCGAAGTAGCCCCCGCCCGGTCGCAGATACCAGTCGAACAAATGCCAGTAGATCGACGGCCACGCGTTGTTGAACATCCACTGGATGACGCCGGTCGAAACGTACTTGTTGCGCCGGTAGGCCTCGAACATCGCGCGCTCACCCTCGTACGTCATGAGCTGCGAGGTGATCGTGTAATCCTCGGCGGTCGTCGGTGAGCCAAACCGCGACGACAGCGCAGTGTTGAAGCGATCGAGCAAGTGCGTGAACTGGCCGCCGGCAGCATGATAGAACCACACCGTGTCGAGCGGCCACTTGATGTCAACCGCCGGGATCATGCGCCGCATGCTCTCGATCGGCGGCACCGCCGCACCGGGGCTCGTCTCGGTGTTGTAAGCCCACGCGCCGCCATGGGTGCTGTCCTGCATCCAATAGCCGGGCGGAACCCAGTCGTAGGGTCCGGTCATCTTCACACCGCTGGCGCCGGAGAATTGCGCCGGCTTGGCGCTCGCAGACGAGATGGTCGGGTTCGGCCACATCTCCGCCTTCTCGATGTCGAGATACATCTGCTCGACGTTGGCGGGCGGCGGATTGTCGCTGCCGTTTAGCCAGGTGAGCGCGCTCGGATGACCGCGCAGGCGTCTGATCTGACTCTGCAGCGATGCGGCCGCGACTGCGTTCTGCTCCGGGCCCCACTTCGCCCATTCTTCCCACGCGCTGCAGCAGACCCAGCCGGTCATCACGAGGATGCCGAGGCTGTCGGTCTGGTGCCAGAAGCGATCGTTCTCGTAGTTGCCCTCGAGCCGGAGCGTATTGAGGTGCATGTCGAGAGCGTACCGAAGCTGGTCGTCCTGGCGCTGCGGTTGCGGCCGGAAAAACATGTCCGGTGCCCAGCCACCGCCGCGGATCAGCAGGCGCTGACCATTGATCGAAAAGAGGCGACCGCCCTTCGGCGTCGATTGTGACGTGATCTCCCGAATGCCGAAACGCAGCTGATCGCGATCCGACACGCGGCCGGCATTCACAAATTCCAGAGTCAGATCGTAGAGCTCCGGCTTGCCCAGCTCGACGGGCCACCACAGCCGCGGGTTGTTGAAGCGAAGTACCGGAAAGCTGTCGGGGCTGAAGGACACGAGTGTGCTCTCGTTCGCGCCGACCGAAACGGCCTTGCTGAAGGCGACGCTGCCGATCTTACCGCGCAGCGTTCCCGTCACCGGACTCGACGTGAGATTTCGCAGGCCGGCAATCACGGTCAGGTCCGCACGCTTGAGCGAAGGTGTATCGACGTGGCTCACCACCGCCGGGTACTGGATCATCACCGCACCGGTCGCACTCAGGTACGCCGGCTGCCATAGTCCCATGTCCTTGTCCGGCGGAGACGGATTCCAGTCCACCCACGTCGTCTGCAGATCGGCCGGCTTTGGGGCGAAGACTTCGACCGCGAGCGCATTGGCGCCCGCCGCATTCACCCGGTCGGTGACGTCGAAAACGTAGTGGCGATAGGTGCCAGCGACGGCAGTAGAGTCCGCGACCAGACGCCCGTTGAGCCAGACATTCGCGCGGTAGTTGATCCCCTCGAAGTTGAGAGTGATCCGTCGCCCCCGCATCGTCGCCGGCACCGTGAAGGTAGTCCTGTACCACCACGGCACCGCGTACGGGCTCTGGGGGTCCATATCGGTGTGGACGAAGTTTGCGCCGATCTTGAAGGTAGTTCCGGGGATGCCGCGCAGATTCATTCCAAAGAATGGATCGCCGTAGAGACTGTCCTCGACGAGCGCTCCGACTACCGTCGACGGAACCGTCGCGCGGTACCAGTCGGTCGGAGTGTAGGCTGTCGACGAGATCGAAGCGCCGTCGACGCCGACCTTGGCGGACGATTGTATGAGCCAGCCGTTGTGGAGCATCAGCTGCTCCTGCGCCGACCCCGCAACTGCGATCGAAGACAGCGCCACGGCCATGCCGGCCAGAAGTCTCGCCCCACGCCAAATTCGCATCACTGAACTCGCCTCCAATAATCTCGTTGGGTTCCAGCTACCTGACGTTCATTCGGTTCTCGAACAGCAGCACCGCTTCCTTCGGAATCTCGAGTCGGCCGCCACCGGCCTGTCGCTGCAACGCACCGATGTTCTGCAGGTCCATCGCCCCCACGATCACATCGGGCCGGCCGTCGCCGTTCAGATCCGCGGCATCGGTGAGGTTCCACTCATTTCCCGCTGCGACGCTGAAGGTGTACGGCGTAAATCGGTATTGTCCGTCGTTACGGAGAAATACTATCCCCCGCTCGGGATGCTTCTGGAAATCTGCAAAATTGCTCGTCGCGACGATATCCAGATCGCCGTCTCCGTCGAAATCGACGACCTCGGCGCGCGCGGCGCCGTAGACCGGGAAAAAGAAGCGCTCCCGAAAATTATCGTGGCCGTCATTCTCGAGTATGCGCACTCCGTGATAGGGCTTGAGCACTCGCGAGTAGTCGAAGTTATCGCCGTTGACATAGATAATGTCGGGTGCGCCATCGCCGTTGAAATCGTGCATCGCGAAATACATCGACCCGTACACCGGCGGAAATCGGGCCAGTACTTTCGGGGCCGCTGAGAAGTTACCCTTGCCGTCGTTCTCGTAGAGCACGATCCGCTCGTCGGCCTGCGCGAAAAGCACGACGAGATCTGGTGCACCGTCGCCGGTCAGGTCGCGAATCTCGAACCTGATCGCGCCCGGCGTCGCGGCCAGGATCTGCCGGGAGTATCGGGCCCCGCTCCACCGGTACAATGCCAAGCGACCGCGGTTGTTTCCGTACTCGCACACGATGAGGTCGGGCCGACCCGTCCGGGCAAAGTCGAAGCTCCTCACGAACACCGGCCTGAAGAGCGAGTCGAGAACCACGCTCGGGGAGCCCAGCGAATCGCCAGCCAGCTCGTACCTCAGCAGAGAGCCGCGCGGCAGATCGTTGGGATCGAGGATGCCCGACTCCAGCACTAGCACGCTGTCCCGCCCAATGATGATGTCGGTCGGCGGACTGCCGAGGGTGATCGACGACACCTGGCGGCCGCTCCAGTCTACGATCCGCAGCAGGTTGGACCCAGCCTCACCAATGAAAATCCGTCGGTGCAGAGAGTCGATGCGGAGCAGGGTGATGATCCCGCTGCTTTTCATTCCTGACACCAGCGGCCGGGTTGCGAAAAACTTTGGATCGAGCTGCGGCTCCGCGGGGAGCGACTGGTACGACAGCGAATCGGGCGCGTGCGTGAGGTAGTAGCCGACGATTTTCTCCCACTCCTGCCGGGAGACGGCGTTCTTCAGGACCACGATGTTGGTGTCCCTGGCCATCGCCTCCGACAGCGATTGCGCGCTTACGCCAAGCCGCGGCGCCATGCGGGGAAGTACTCCCGCCTGCCAGGTTTTTTTGTCGAGCAAAGCCGGCTCTGGGAACGCGTGGCAGGCAGCGCAGTCGACGCGCGCGAGTTTTTCACCATCCGATTGGGATCCTGTGCTGCAACCGGAGATCGCGGCGATGCCCAGTGCAAGCGCCGCGACCCGCGAACGATCGAATCTCAGCGGTATCAGGCCGTCGATGCGGCCTCCAGCCCAAACGGCCACCGTTTGGTATTCCACGACCAGAGCAGGAACGCAGCGCAACCCAGCGCGAGAACGGCGATGCCGAAGATGATGACGTTGATCTGGGTCGTCGCGAAAACAAAGATCCAACCCAGCAGGGCAATCAATGCCGGCACTGGATACAGCCACATCTTGTACGGCCTCGGCATCTCCGGTGCGCGCCGCCGGAGCAAAATGAGACCGACGATCTGTCCCATGAACTGCACCAGAATTCGCGTAACGATCAGCGCGTCGATGACGGTTCCGAGCGAAAAGAATCCGGCCACGATCGAGAAGACACCGAGCACCAGTAGCGAGATGTAAGGGAAGTCTTTCGTCGGATGCAGCTTGCCGAACACCCGGAAGAAATACCCGCTCTCCGCCGCGGCGAAGGGAATCCGCGAGTATCCCAGCAACAAAGCGAACACCGAGCCGAACGCAGTCCACAGCACCAGCAAGGTGAACACCGTCGCAACGCCGTGCCCATACAACTGCTGCATGAACACCGAGACGATGAAGTTGGACTCCGGGTGATCGGCCGCGGGCACGAACTCGCGCCAGGGCACCACGCCGATGATCGAGAAGTTGATGCCGATGTAGATGATCGCGACGGCGATGGTGCTGATGATGATCGAGCGCGGTATCACCCGACCCGGATCCTTGACCTCATCTCCGATGTAGCAGACGTCGTAATAGCCGAGGTAATCGTAGATGCCGATCCGCGACGCGGCGCCGAGCCCGAGGAAAAACCCGAGCGAGAAGTTGAACGCGCCCGGAGGAAAGTCGAACGCGACGTGGGGATTGAAGTTGAACGCCCCGGCGAGGATCACCGCGAGTACCGTCACCAGCGTGCCGATCCAAAGCGAGACGGTGATCTTGGCAATCGAGTGGATGCGCCGGTAAAGCAGCGCGATGTTGACGATGCCGACCACCGTCACCAGCACGATCACGCCGCCGCGGGACAGTCCCGTCCAGATGAAGCTCGCGTACTGGGCGAAGCCGATGTATCCGGATGCGATCTCCAGCGGACCGCTCAGGATGAACTGCCATACGAACAGAAATCCCATCAGCCGGCCGATGCGCGCAGGTCCGAACGCTTCGCGCAGGTAATTGAACGAACCGCCCGAGCCGGGCATCGCTGCGCCGAGCTCGCTCCACACCATTCCGTCGCAGATGACGATCACGAGCGCCACGATCCAACCCAGCATCGCTTGCGGTCCGCCGAGCGCGGACATCAGCAGCGGGATCGTGATGAAAGGTCCAGCGCCCAGCATGTTGGTCATGTTGAGCGCGGTTGCGGGCAAGAGCCCGAAACGACGCTGCAGCTTGGGCTGCGCGTTTATCGCGGCGTCGCTCGTCCCTCTGGTCGGGTCACTCATTTGCCTCCCGGCATGTCATTGTCCTCCGACATAGACTCTCAGCTCAACTGGTCCAACCTTGCGGCCTTCGGCGTCCGCCGTCCACCGTAGCGTCTGCCACTGTGATTTGTCCAGCCTCGGCGCCACCAGTCTCACCCGCGCCGAAAGTTCGCTGTGCGCTGCCACAGTGAAGCTCGTCATCGGCCATGCATGCGAGTGCTGCGCGCTGGTGCTGTCGACGCTCCAACCCGGCGGAAGCTCGCTGCGCAGCCGGAAAGTCAGCGGCGCGTCGGTGTCGTTGTGGAGCAGCAGCAGCACCGGGAAATGCGAGCCGCTGCCAACCCCGAGCTCTGGTGCGAGAAGACTCTGCATGACGTCGAGGTTGTGCGCCGGATAGAATCGACGGTAGAAAGCCCACGCCTGGCCAAGCTCCATCGACACGCCGCCGGCAGGTTCTGTCGGCCGATATCCGCGTACTGGAGCGAACGGAATCGCGCCCGCCGTAATGCCCGCCATGATGTCAGCGGTTGCCGGGCCTCCCACGCTCGATTTCGCCAGCACGAATGGCAAAGGCATCTCGAAGTCGTGGAGATCGTTGGTTGCGAGCGCTTTGGCCGGCGCATCGCCGTACTGCGTCCGGTGGTACGAGAGCTCTTTGGCGGCGAGACGCGCATACGAAACGTGCTGCGACGGGGAGATGGCAGTCATCGAGTACTGCGGGCCCTTCCCCTGCATGAAATCGAAATGCGTCGCGTCGGTATAGTAGTAAAGCTTTTTCGGCTGCCAGGCGTGCAGGCCTTCCATCAGGTTGCCGTACCAAAGCCTGTCCTCGGGCGCGGCCACTTGCTCGGGAAACCGGGTCGGATCGCCGGCTATGTCGAACGCTTCGGTGGCGATGACAGCCGATGCCTGGTGATCCTCGTGATTCTCGCCGACCACAGTCGCGGGCAGCATGGTGATCACGACGTCGGGCCTCGTCAGGCGAATGAACCGCACCGCTTCGCCGAGCGAGCTGCCGTGATTGGAGGTCTCCAGCGAGCGGAGGACATCGGCGAGATCCTGACTCGGCGTGTCCGGCGCGCGCAGGAAAAAGACGTTGGTGATTCCGATCGACGCGAGTGCCTGTCGGGTCTCGATCTCACGGATCTCTCCAAGTGAGCGCGCCTGCTCGTTGCCGACCAGATTCTGTCCGGCGTCCCCGCGAGTCGTCAGAACGACCGCCACGCGCCGGTGCTCGTCCAGTACAGCGCGGGCGAGGTATCCAGCGATCGTGGATTCGTCGTCGGGGTGGGGAGCGATGACGAGAATGTCGGCCTTGAACCTTTCGTCGGGCGGCGGGCTCGCGCCCACTTCCTGGGAGTCGGCGCTTCGTCCAAAGATTGCGAAGAGAGCGAAGGCTATCGCTGCTGTCTGTGTAAATCGTGGTGTCATGCAGGGCTGCCCTGTTTCTGAGCGGAGTTGGTGTCGAGCTCGATCAGAATTTGCGCTCCCTCACGGCTGAAGGTGAGATCCTTGAGTCGATTCACGACGACGTCCGCGGTGCCGAGCATCTGGGCGGGGTAAGTCCCGATGATTGCGATAACGCGCATTCCGCCGCTGTGCGCTGCCTCGATACCGGCTGGCGCATCCTCGATCACGACGCAATCCGCCGGCGACTTTCCGAGCCGCGATGCGGCGGTGAGGTAGCCCTCGGGATCAGGCTTTCCACGCTCGATGTCGTCGGCGCAGATCATTACGCGCGGCGATGGCAGTCCCATCAGCCTGATCCGGAAATCGGCGACAGCGCGAATTCCGGAGGTGACGATCGCCCAACTTTCGGGTGGAAGACCTCGCAGCAGATCTGCCGCTCCCTCGATCTCGTGCACCCCCTCCGCCGTCATGGCCTCGTTGGCCTCGAGCGACGCGACCTCGGCGTCGGCTGCGAGCTCCGGAGCCACCAGTTGAATCGTCTCGCGGGTGCGCCGGCCGTGCGCGGCGCTGATCACTATCTCCGGATCGAGACGATGCCTGGACGCCCAGCCGCGCCACGCGCGCTCGATGCATTGCGCGGAATCGACGAGCACCCCGTCGAGATCGAACAGAATTGCCTTGCAGCGAAGGAAGCGTGTTTCGCTCAAGGCGCTATTACCTCATCGATTCATGGTGGTGTTGCTCACGAATGCGAGCTTTTTGCTGTCTGGCGACCACGACGGAACGTTGATGGTCCCCTGCCCTCCGTAGACGTAGGCGATCACCCTCGCCGGCCCCCCGGCAACGGGCATTAACCGAATCATCACGTGCTTGTAGAACGGGTGGTCATCGGCCGGAACCTCAGGCGGGAAAGAGATGAAAGCGATCCACTTTCCATCAGGCGACACGTGCGGGAACCAGTTGTTGAAGCCGTCGTCGGTCACCTGCCGCGCGTCGGTGCCATCCGGGCGCATCCGCCAGATCTGCATTCGTCCACTGCGCACGGAGTTGAAGTAAATGTGCTGACCATCGGGACTGTACTCCGGTCCATCGTCGAGGCCCGGCGTGTCGGTCAGCCTGATTTCATTTCCGCCAGCCGCCGGGATTCTGTAGATGTCGAATTCCCTGTTGCGCTCACCGGTATAGACAAGCCAGCGCCCGTCGGGTGACCAGCCGTGAAGATAAGACGGGCCCCGCGCCGTGATGCGCTTTGCCGCGCCGCCCGTAACGGGCACAGTGTAGACGATCGACGCGCCACTGTCCTCGGGCGTGTTGTTGCTGATACCCAGCATGCGTCCGTCGAACGAAAGCACGTGGTCGTTGTTGTTCCGGGTTGCGGAGCCGGTGTTGATTGGCTCGGCTGCCCGTGAGTCGAGATCGAAGCGATATAGCGTGCCTTCCTGGTTGTAGATCAGCGCCTTGCCATCCGACGTCCAGTTGGGCGCCTGAAAAGATCCCTTGTACTGCGAGATAATCGTAGCGTTGCCGCTTCCGACGTCGAGAATCTCGAGATTGCTGCCGAGGTAATCGCGGTAGGGCACGAGGTCGACCCTCGCGGGAACCGTGATGCGCACGTTGCTGAACAGAGCCCGCTCGACCGCGGAATCGTTGTGCGCGCAGACGAAAAGCCCGACGTAGACGGTGTCAGGAAGGACGACGCCCGTCAGCTGCCGCGTGACCAGGGTGTCCCCGAATCGGGCGACCGACATCAGGTAAACGCCATCGCGTCGCTCGAGCTGGACGATCGCGTCAGCGTTTCGATCGCTGAGGCTGTCGGGCGATTTGAGCTCGCGTGTGCTGTCCCCGGTGGAGCGTCGGAATTGGAGCGACGCCAAACCGTTGCCGTGGAGCGCCGCTGTGACATGCGCAGAGTTCGCGTCGAGCGACCGCCGAATGGTCCAGCCGAGTTTGCGGTGTGGCTCGAGACCAGAGCCAATGAAGTGTGCGCGCGTCGAAAGGATGAAGTTCCCACTCATCTTCTTCCACACGAAGTGAAAGGCGTCGCTGTCGGCCCACATGTTCCGGCCCGAGCCCTCGATCAGGTAGGTCTGGTTCTCCCGATCGAATTTGGCGCTGCCCGATTTAGCGGTGCCGATATCAGCTTGGGAATCGAGGACACCGATGCCCGCTTGCGCGCAGGCGGCCGCCGGGGCCAACGCGACTATCGCGGCGAACGCCACCGCGCCGAGGCTTTTGCGAAACTGCACCACCCTTCCGACTTCCTCGTAGCCCGCGCGCTGGTGCGCGGCGTGACTCACATGGTTGTCCAGCAGAGCATCGGACGCCATCTCTTGATATCCCCTTTGTCGGGCCCAGTCCTCGGCCGCGTGCAATAGCGCGCGCCCATATCCTGCCCGTCGCGCATCGGCATCAATGTACCACGCCTCGACGTAGCCCACCGGGCCGGTGTCGCAGCCGTCCGCATATGGTCGGGAGCCAACCTCGACGAATCCGGCAAGTCCCCTGTCTTCGCGCTCGACGACGAATACCTCCGCGTCTTCCCGCGCACGGAAATCCCGCATCCCCGCGGCGAGATTCTCGGCGGAATACTCGGCAAACAATGCCACACTCATCCGCAGCCATTCCGGCCAGTCGCCGTCACGGTAAGCTCTGACTTTCATTGAAGGCCCGTCATCCCGGCTCCATAATACAGCGCTGCAAGACGCGTCGCCTTCCACCCCGTCCTATCGTCCAATGATCTCGATGAAGCACGCCGCACTCTCTGCTCTGCTCCCCCTTCTTCTTGCTTCGACGTTGACTGCTCAAGGCCGCTCCGTCGGCGAGCGTCTTGGGCACGCGGCCAACTCGAAGCTTCTGATCATCCACGCCGACGATCTCGGAGCCGCGCATTCCGCGGACGCCGCGAGCTTCGATGCTCTCGACAAGGGTATGGTCACGTCGGCGAGCATCATGATGCCGACCCCGTGGGTGACCGAAGTCGCTGCGTACGCGCGCACGCACCCGAATGCCGATCTTGGACTTCACCTCACCATCACCAGCGAATGGGAGACCTACCGCTGGGGCAGCGTCGCGTCGTCTGACAAGGTTCCGAGCCTGCTCGATTCCGCGGGAACGTTCCCGAGCGACGTCGGGCCGGTCGCGACTGGAGCGAAGCCGGAGGAGGTGGAGCGCGAGCTGCGCGCCCAGGTCGAGCGCGCGCTGGCACTCGGCATCCACCCAACCCATCTCGACAGCCACATGGGCGCGCTCTTCAGCACCCCGCAGCTCGCGGCGGTGTACGTGAAGGTCGCGCACGACTATCACCTTCCCTTTCTCGCAGTGCGCGGAAATCCCCCCGGCGGCCCGCAAGCGACCTACGCGCCCAACGATGTCCTCCTCGACAACGTCATCATCGCCGGCCCCGAGGTGCCCCGCGACAAGTGGAAGGAGTTTTACCTGAACGCGATCGCCGGTCTCAAGCCTGGGCTCACCGAGATGATCGTCCACCTCGGCCACGATGACGCCGAGCTGCAGGCGGTGACAGTGAATCATGAGCCGTACGGCTCGGCGTGGCGGCAGCGCGATTACGAGGTCGTGAACAGTCCGGAGTTCCGGAAGGCGCTCGCCGACAATCACATAGTGCTCGTGCACTGGCGGGACCTACAAAGGATCGCGCCATAAACGAAACCAAGAGCGACAAGAGTAAGGTGGATGGTGCGAGCTTATCACGGCTGACACGGAAGTCCGATCCGGGACGCAACGCACAGGGTGTCCGCCTCGGTCGTCGCAGCACTGCGAGGAATCCTCGAGTGCCGCCATTGGATGTACGCCCCGGAGGCAATCATCAGGGCAAGCATCAACGATACCGACAGGCCAATGGGCGATGAGAGTGCGTCACGGACTGAGCGAGAAATCCTGTTAGCCATGTGTCCCCCGGTTTTTGACGCTCAGCCGGCACTCAACCCACGTTTTCAGCCTTTCTTTCGACAGGAAAGACCCATCTCCACACGAGCCCGTCGTCCGGATCGTCAATCTCACCGTCAAAAAAGAATCCGCATTTGGCAAGAACCTTCGTCGAAGCGTTGTTTGCCGGCAAGGTGTGGGCGATGATCAGGTTGACCGACGATTCGCGGAGGGCATAGGACATTAATGCGCGCGCGACTTCCGTCGCGTATCCGCGGCCCTGGTGGCTCGGGACGACACCGTACGCGATCTCGACAACCCCCTCCGTCGGCGGTCCCTTGAAGCCGCCACTGCCTACTACGCTCGACGCCTCCCGGTCGACCACCGCAAAGCCGAGGTGCCACGGGCTGGGGCCCCGAAGATTTCGCAAACTGCTGAGGAACTCGGCCGACACATCACCCGAAGTGAAAAACTCGCGCAAGCCCGGCGCGGCAGGGGAGCCGAACAATGACTCGAATTCGCCCGGGTTCTCGATCAGACCGAGAATGTCCTCCGGGCGCAATGGAACCAGACGCAAACGCACCGTCTCGATCGTGTCGCCATTTCCAGGCGTGGCTGTGTCGTCCGGCATCACCGGCATCCAGCCGCGACGATGAAAACCCGCTGCCAGGAAATCGACACGTCGTTAGTCCGAAGACTGCGCGCGCCGCAGCGGAATCATTTCCGCCGGTTTCTCCGCGACCCAGAAACGCTCGTCACGCGCCAGAATCGCTGCGCCAGGGGGAGGTATCATCGATGTCGGCGCCAGAATTCTTCCGCCTGGGCGAACTACTTTCACCGCTGAAGAAATAATCTCGGGCGGAAAGCTGGCGTCGACCGCAACGCCCAGCGCCGAGCCCGCCGCAAGTGGAATCTCTCGACTGACCCGCAGCAACCCGACAGTCTCGGACTCATCGACTTCCTTCGCCGGATTGAGCACGAGCACCCTCGTTTCGGTCATCACGCTAAGCTCCTGCGCCGCGTTGCCCCACGCGCCGCCGACGACTAGCGTCGCGCCGGGCTCTGTCGCGTTCAGGAACGCGCCGACACGGGTGGCGAGCTCCTCCCGGTTGCGAGGCACTGGCCCCGACCCTGGCGACGGAGTCGGCAGCGAGTCACCCGCCTGGCGGAAATCGACGATCCCATGACGCACCGCATACTCCGCATGACACACCGGACAGCCGAGAATGCCATCTATGACGAATCGGTTCGAGATTGCCTTGAGCGACGCCACCAGCCAGGTGTCTTCATGCGGGTTCACACACCGCAGCAGATCGAGCATCTCGATGAACACGGCGGTCTCGGCGCTGAGAGTTGCCTGCTCGAGCTAGCTGTGCGACAGCCGAAGCTCGTCGATATTCACGCGCTCTGGCTGGGACAGCGCGAACACCACCGCCTGCACCACGTCGTCGGGCTCCAGCATTGGCCGCTTGGAGTGCGGCTTGACTACGGGGTCAGTCACCGTGACGTCGTTCCAGATCTCGGTATTCGTCGCCGCCGGCGAGATGAGGGTAGTTCGCACGCCGGTTCCGCGCAGCTCGGCGCGCAGTACCTCGTGGACGGCGCGCAAGCCGAACTTCGCCGCCGAGTACGCGGAATTGCCGGTGTAGATCGTCCTGTCGGCAACGGAGCCGATGCTGACGATATGGCCCGACTGGCGCTTCTTCATGTCGACCAGAAAAGCGCGCACGAACAGAAACGGTCCGACGAGGTTGGTGTTGACGATGTCCAGAAACGCGTCGGCGGTCGTCTCTTCCGCGACCGCGACGCTGAAAATTCCGGCGCTGTTGACCAGGATGTCCGGTGCGCCGCCGAGCTCTCGGGCAATGCGCTTGGTCGCCGATTCAACGCTTTCGGGATCGGTGATATCGCATGCGACCGCTATCGAGCCCTTCATTGCTCGCGCGCGTTCTTCGAGTCGCGCCTGGGTGCGAGCCACCAGCACGACCTTGACCCCGTGACCCGCCAGCGCCTCCGCGATGCCAGCGCCAATCCCGCGCGATGCGCCGGTGACGACGGCCGTCCTCGCGCTCAGGCCGCTCATATCCTAGTCACGCCCATTGTGGGCAAGGCGCAGGAACTCGTCGCGGGTCTTCGGGTCCTCTCGAAATGCGCCGCGCAGCGCCGACGTAATCGTCTTCGAGTTCTGCTTCTCCACGCCGCGCATCATCATGCACAGGTGGTACGCCTCGATCACCACGCCGACGCCGCTCGGGTTGAGCACCCTGCAAAGTCCCTCGGCGATCTGCTCGGTGAGACGTTCCTGGACCTGCAGCCGCCTCGCGTACACGTCGACAATGCGCGGAATCTTGGAGAGGCCAACGATCCTGCCGTTCGGGATGTACGCGACGTGTGCCTTGCCGAAGAAAGGGAGCATGTGGTGCTCGCACAGCGAGTAGAGCTCGATGTCGCGCACCATGATCATATTGTCGTGCTCTTCCTCGAACAGCGCGCTGCCGATCACCGCTTCCGCCGAAGACCGGTAGCCCTGAGTGAGCCACTTCATCGCATGCGCGACACGGTAGGGCGTCCGGAGCAATCCCTGGCGCTGCGGATCCTCCCCGAGCAGCTCCAGCTCGCGGCGAACCAGTCCCTCGAACTCGCGCGACGCTTCAGTGTCGCCCGCGCCTTCGAGATCGCTACTGTCCGGTGTATTCGACATAGTTGTTCTCGGTCTCCCAGAGCACCAGCTTCTTGAGGGAGCCAGGGCCAACCCGCGGCGCGAGAATCTTCCAGAACGCGGTGATGATGTTCTCCGACGTCGGGATCACGCCCTTCATGAACGGCACGTCGAGATTGAAGTTCTTGTGGTCGACGATGTCGATGATCTCACGCTCGACGATTTTCTTGAGCTGCGACAGGTCGCAGACGTAACCCGTTTTCGGGTCGATGTCACCCTCGACCGAGACGTCCAGGGTGTAGTTATGTCCGTGCCAGTTCGGGTTGTTGCACTTGCCGAACAGCCTGGAGTTCTCGGCGTCGGAGAGCTCCGGATTGTGAACACGGTGGGCGGCGTTGAAGCGCAACCGGCGGGTGACTGTTACGCGCGGCATGTTTAGGGTAAGATATCGAACATAAAGAAGCTCCGCCGGTCGACGGCGGAGCTTCAGAAAAAATGGGACGGAGAGGTTTTTTGAAGCCCGGTCGAATGTTTGAGGTCCTCACCCTGCCTACCGTCTTCCCCGCACTGGGGCATGACGTCAGCATAGTTTATCGAACCCACCCGAAGGACTTGTTGGCTCAAAAAGTGAGTTCTCCGCCCCAACGATGATGCCGAAATTTTTTATTGAAACAGCTGCCTGAATGACTGTCTGAACTTACCGGTCGTCACACTCAAGGTCAACGAAATCTCCTATGGATTTTGGAATAATCGCCGCCGTTTTAATGCTTGCGATCTGGGCGTTCGTCACTTTCACGACGACGGCCCCGGGCTGGATCCATATCCTGCTCACCGTCGGGATGTTTCTTCTCATTTACCGCATCGTGATTCGCGGTACGCGCGGTGCTGACCGCGGCGGTAGCCACGAAGGTTGATGGACGAACGCGGGTCGTATTCATACGGCAGTGAAGGACCCGCCACCGCCGTCGCCGAGCAGCCCCAACCGTATTCGGCGGACAAGAAAAAACCTGTCCTCGTAACCGGAGCCAGCGGACTCGTTGGCATCCATACCTGTCGTGAGTTGTCGAAAAACGGCTGGCAGGTACGAGCGCTGATCAGAGACCCGGCTCGCGCGGCGATGGCGCTCGGGCAGCTGCCGGTCGAGTTCCGGGTCGGCGATGTCCGCGATGCGACGGCCCTGCGCAGCTCGTTGAGCGGCTGCGGCGCCGTCGTGCACCTCGCCGCGATCGCGATCGAGAAGAAGGGTGAGACCTATCAGGATACCAACACAGCAGCGACGGAGCGACTGATTTCAGCTGCGCGCGCGGAGAACGTCCAGCGAATCGTCTTCATGTCACAGAACGGCGCGGACAGTCGTTCGCCTTATCCGTTCCTGCACAGCAAGGGCGTCGCCCAGGACTCGATCAAGACGAGCCGCCTCGGCTGGACCGTCCTGCGACCGTCGGTGATCTTTGGCCCCGAAGATCAGTTCGTGAACGTCCTCGGCAGGTTGATAAAGCTGACGCCGAAGGTGTTTCCGCTGCCCGGCGGAGGCGTCGCGCGCTTTCAGCCAATCGCTGTCGACGATGTCGCGCGGGTGGTGCGCCTGTCACTCGAGAAAAAGGAAACGGTCCAACAGAGTTATGACCTGGGCGGCGCCGTGCCGCTGACGCTTCGGCAGATGACCGAGCGGATTCTCGCGGCGATGGCAACATCACGGAAGCTGGTGCCCGTTCCAATCAGGTTGCTCAGACCGCTGGTGGCGTTGGCGCAGAAGATCCTGCCCAATCCGCCGGTGACGACAGGACTGCTCGAGATCCTGTCGCTCGACAACACCGTCGCGAACAACGCACTGACGGAAGTCTTCAAGGTGGTGCCGATCCCCTTCGCCGCCGACGAGCTCCAGTACCTTCGGCGAATCACCGCCCGAAGCGCGGTCCGCTCCCTGTTCGAGCGACCTTAGCGATCACACGTACCGGGCAATCGACATCGCGGTTGCGGCGATCAAACCGAAGATCACAGCCCACAGCACCGCTCGGCCGTTGCGGCGGCGAAGGCGGTCGGCTTCCTGGGTTAGTCGCTGCCGCTCCTCCGGTGCCGGGGATCCGGATAGCGCGGCGGCGACTTTGCCCAATCGCGCGCCAAGGGGCCTCTGCACGAATACCTGAATCAGGAAAGCGATTATTCCGGCTGCTCCGCCGATCGAGAACGTTCTGCCCGGGCCGGTGGCCATGAAGCTGTCGTCGAAACCGGCCGAATCGATCCACAGCAGCCGAATGCCGGCGAGGATGACCAGCAGACCGACCGTCGGAAGAATGACGAACACTTTTCTGCGCTGCAGACCGTCCATCACCTGGGGAATCAAGGATGGGTTCGGCAACAGCGCCGGGATGAGGAAAAAGGCGGCGTAGACCCCGCCGCCCACCCAGATAATCGCGCCAACGATGTGAATGAAGCGCAAAACGAGCAATTCAGCGTGCATTCATGTCTCCGCCATGGTGTTGATCGGGTGCAGGGGTGAATCTGCCACTGCTTTTGCGGGCTCGCCAGCGTCGCTCGGGCGCGACCGGCGCCAAGCGGCTCTTGACAGGTGGTTGGTAAGTTGTAACTTACCGTTAGTGACTACTTACCGAGATCGACAGCTCGATGCGATCGGCGATCCGACCCGACGGGCCATCCTGGCGCGGCTGCGCAAAGGGTCCGCGCCCGTCGGCAGACTCGCCGACGGCCTCCCGATCAGCAGGCCGGCCGTGTCCCAGCACCTCAGGGTGCTCAAGGATGCCGGTCTCGTGACCGATCGGCCGGAAGGAAATCGCCGCGTGTATGAGCTCAATCCGGCCGCGTTTGCGTCACTGCGCGAGTACTTCGACGAGTTCTGGGGAACTGCACTGTTGGCATTCAAGAAGAAAATCGATAGCGGAAAACCGCGGAGGAGTGATGACAGCCAGCGTCAATGAAGCGATCCAGCCGGTAATCAAATCGATAACGGTCAATGCCGGTCCCGACGAAGCGTTCCGGGTCTTCACCGAGGACTTCGACAGCTGGTGGCCGCGCAGTCACCACATCGGCAAGTCCCCGATGAAGAAGGCGATCATCGAAGGCCGGCCGCGCGGGCGCTGCTACACCCAGCAGGAAGACGGCACCGATTGCGACTGGGGCTCAATACTGGTGTGGGATCCGCCCAAGCGCTTCGTATTGGCGTGGCAGATTGCCGCAAACTGGGAATTCGAGCCCGACGTCTCGAGATCGAGCGAAGTAGAGGTGCGATTCACACCCGAGACGGGCGGCCGCACTCGCGTCGATCTCGAGCACAGGTTCTTCGATCGCATGCCGTCGGGTGGCGAAGCGATGCGCAATGGCGTCAGCGCCGAGGGCGGCTGGGGCAGCTTGCTCAGGATTTTCGCCGAGCGCGTCGATCAGGTGGCTACCGCGCGTCGCGGCTGACGAATCGCGGCACCGAAACCGGCCGCGGCCAGCGCGAGCAGCGCGCATCCAAGCGCCACGACCCGGAACGCCTCGACGAACGCTTCGTCGAGGCGTTCCTGCACCTCGAGACGCTGAGCGCCACTCATCGAGGTCGCTCTGAGCTGGGCCCCGGCCATCTTCGGCAACTCTCGCTCTACCTCCTGCCTGGCTGGCGCCGGAAGGCGCAGTTCGTCGAGCCTCGGCTGGATCCGCGCATTGAAGCTGTTCGCCAGCAGTACACCGAAGACTGCGATCGCGAGCAGGCCCGCTACTCTGGAGACGGCGTTGTTGATTCCTGACGCGACTCCGGAACGTGCCGTCTCGACAGCACCCATCACCACGGTGGTGAGCGGCGCCACAGTGATCGTCATCCCGGCACCCATCAGGCACACCGCCGGAAATACCGCGCTCCAGTAAGAGCCTCCGACGCGCGTCAGCACAAACATCGCGATGCCGGCCGCGGCCACGATCGGCCCGACGGTCAATGGCAGCCGCGGACCAACGCGCCCGATCAAGCCTCCCGCCCAGCGCGACCCCGCGAACATGATCACCGCAAAAGGAACGATCGCCGCGCCAGCCTCTGTCGCCGTGTAGTGCTGGACCTGGATGAGCACCAGCGGCACCAGGAACATGACCATGGCTAACGCGGCATAGAGCAGCAGCGTCAGCCCGTTGGCGAGGCTGAAGGTTCTGCTCCTGAACACGTCGAGCGGCATCATCGGATTCCGACCGCGGGCCTCTACCATCACCAGCGCCACCAGCATGATTACACCGAGAACGAGTGAGGCAAGAACGACCGGCTCGCCCGCTCCCAACGCAGGCCACTCGATCAGTCCAAGAACGACACCGCCAAGGCCAAGCACCGCCAGCGC
>Ga0070684_100000918_pt1 | contig 20912 bp, 20 predicted proteins | sample KBSC723LmetaG_FD_65653 | JGI IMG/M metagenome (GOLD analysis project Ga0070684, IMG submission 65653) | Corn rhizosphere microbial communities from Kellogg Biological Station, Michigan, USA - KBS C7.2-3L metaG | ecosystem: Host-associated > Plants > Roots > Rhizosphere ...
CATATGCGAAATGCGCAGATCCGGCAAGGCCTTCGCAGATCGGCCGCCATCCGACAGTGCAGTGAAAGGTGTAACGTGTGACAGCGCCGGCTCCGTTTCGGCGAGCGCGCGATCATGGGAAGTTTGCGCAAATGCGAGTCAAGGCCGCGATTCTGCGGGTGCGCGATGTGTCACACGCGAAGAGTGACAACTGTAACAGGCTGTTACACGCCGTCTTGCGAATCGCTTTCGGGAAGATGCGGTATATGGTATTTGGCCATTTTTCGATAGAGCGTCATCCGCGACCACTGCAGCTTCTCAGCCGCGCGACTCTTGTTCCAGTGCGAAGAACACAGGGCATCGACAACAAGCTCGCGTTCGTGTTCCGGCAAATCGCTGTGCGCGGCGATGCATTCGCGCACCCGGCGCGGCAATTGATCGGAGCCGAGACAGTCGGTACCGCCGTCGAGCAAAATGCCCTCAATCATGTTCCTCAGCTCGCGGATGTTGCCGGGCCAGTCGTAGTCAAGCAGGCGGCGGAGGCAGTCCGGCGAGAACTCCGCCGCGCCGGCTCCGCCAAGGTGTTTGCGATAGTGATCGATTAACAAGGGAATATCCTCACGCCGTTCGCGCAGTGGAGGAAGTTCGACCCGGGCCACGTTCAGACGATAGTAGAGATCCCGCCGGAACGCTCCGCGGTTCGAACTGCCTTCCAGGTCCTGGTTGGTGGCCGCAAGAAAACGAATATCGATCTTGCGGCGCTCGGTTCCGCCAAGGCGTGACACTTCCTTTGTTTCTAAAACGCGCAGGATCTTCGCCTGCGCTGAAAGACTCATATCGCCAACTTCATCCAAAAGGACGGTTCCACCCTCCGCGGACGCAAGCAGTCCGTCTCGCAGGTCGGTGGCGCCCGTGAAAGCCCCGCGCGTGTGGCCGAATAGCTCACTTTCCAGCAGCGGATCGGGAATGGCCGCGCAATTGATGCACACGAATGGCTTCTTGCGCCGCGCGCTGTGCTGGTGAATGTACTCGGCCGCGAGTTCCTTGCCTGTACCGGTTTCCCCGGTGATCAGCACGGTGCAGTCGGCGGCAGCCGCGCGATTCATATAATGACGAATTCGGGTGATGGCCGGGCCGTCGCCAATGATGACATTGGAAGACGCGGAAGCAGTCGCAGCCCGTGCGGGAATCTCTGCCGGCGCGAGGCAGCGTTCCAGGGCAACTGCGAAAGCCGCCGCTGATACGGGCAGAGAGAGATAGTCGTGAATGCCGGCGCGCAGCGCTGAGACAGCGAGTTCCTCAGAGCCATTGGAGGTCACCAGCAGCACGCGCGCAGACGGGCAGGCCGAACGCAGCCCCACCGCCAATTCCTGCCAGCAGAAGGAGCATGGCTCCGTGTGCTCGATCACGATGAGCTGCGGGCGCGTGCGCGCCGCAAAGGCGTGCGCGTTGCGGTCGACCTGAAGCCGGTCGACGCGGATGCCACGCGATTCCAACTGCGAGACGAGATCGCGCGACGTATCGCTGCGAGCAGTCAGAAGAAGGGCCCTGATTCCTCGATCGAAATCGTGGGTCGGGAGCATGATGTGCCTTGGTGTGTTCCCACCCAGGAATGACGTCGACACGCCGCCGGACAAGCCGGTGGGACACGGCGCGGGCATTCACCGAGGGGGAACGGGTCGGGCTATCTCAACCGGTAGCCTGCTTGCTGCGCCTGGGGATCCGGGGGAAAGCGCTCGGCTCAGGGTTCCGGACACTCCGCGAGCGGAAAACGAGGGTCCGGACACTCGATTTCAGATGCGAAGATCAGACACCAGTTCCGGGGGCGGAGTCAAGATACCTCGGAAAGAAAATTGCGATTGCGAAGCGGAGCCGGCGTCCAGGGGTGAATGCTGCAGACCTGGCCCGCCGTTCCGCACCATATCCGCTACATTCGGTCGAGCGCGCCGCGCCCATTGCCATAGAAAAGCACCGCTTGCGCTATCATTGCGTCTATAGAGGAGCGGCTTCCCGGCCGCTGAGGTGTCTGTGTCTAGATTCTTCCAACGAATGATCTTCGTTCTCGGCGCTGCCGTGTTTGCTGCCCTGGGCCTCGGATTCGCCCTGGGGCAGTTCGGATGGTTTGGCGTTCACGCCGGCGGCGAGCAGGACGGGGCTTACTCCCAGATCCGCGTCTACCAGCAGGTGTTGCGCCGCATCCAGAGCGACTACGTCACCGAGCCCAATATGCAGAAGGTCACCACTGGCGCACTGCATGGGCTTCTGGAGTCGCTGGACGCGGATTCGAGCTACCTGTCGCCCACCGAATACAAGATCTTCAAGGAGCGCCCGACCACGGGAGTGGCGCAGATCGGCGTTACTGTCTCGAAGCGGTATGGTTACGCGACGGTCGTAGATGTTCTGCCAAACTCTCCCGCCGACCACGAGCACATCCAGGACGGCGACGTGATCGAGGCGATCGGCGACCAGTCCACGAGGGAGCTGTCTTTATCCGTCATCCGGATGCTGCTCGAAGGCACACCTGGATCGACGGTGAGTATGACGGTGGTGAAACCGCGCCTGCCCGATCCGGACAAGCTCACGATCACGCGGGCGATTGTGCCCATGCCGCCTCTGGCAGAGCAGGAATATGAGAATGCGTCGATCGTCTATCTGAAGCCGAATGTGATTTCGAAAACGCGCGTGGACGACATCGCAGCCAAACTCAAGGCCAACAAGGGCAAGAAGATCGTGCTCGATCTGCGCGACGCCTCGGGCGGCGATGAGGACGAGGGCATCCGCCTGGCAAACTTCTTCGTGAAAGACGGCACGCTGGCCATGCTCGAGGGCCAGACCTATCCCAAGCAGACGTTTACGGCCGACCCGGCGAAATGGCTGACCTCGGCGCCTCTTGTGGTGCTGGTAAACCGCGGCACTTACGGCGCGGCGGAGCTTGCGGCCTCGGCCATTGAAGCCGATAAGCGCGGCGATGTCGTCGGCGAGCGCACGTTCGGCGAAGGCTCCGTGCAAAAGACAATCGAACTGCCCGACGGCGCGGCGCTCATGCTGACCGTAGCCAAGTATGAAGGGCCTGACGGCAAGAAGATCCAGGATGAGGCCGTGAACCCCAACGTGCAGGCGGGCCAAACCGATGATCTGGACGAAGATACGCCCAACAAAGAAGATCAGGCGCTGGACAAGGCCCTGTCGATCCTGAAGGCGAAGAACAGCTAAAATTAGCAAGAATCGCGAAGCCCCGCGCACCATCAGCGCGGGGCTTTTCTGCGCCCAAATTCGCCACATTTTGTCTCGAACGGGAATTGACAGCATCTAAAATGAGACGTAGGCTGCTCTTTGAGAGGTGCTATGGCCACCATTCCGGCATTCGCGGCCGCAGGGTACCGATTCGAAGCGACACCCGACCTCACCAGTCTCGCCACGCGCAAGAGGCTGAGCCAGCCGGCGGTGGACGGCTTGTTCGCCATCGCCGAGAAATGGCGGCTGCCCATTGAGAAGGTGGGCGAGTTGCTCGGTGGGGTTCCCCGCTCGACGCTCTACAAAATGAAGGCCTCTGCCGGCGCCCTGCTACAGGATCAGCTCACTCGGATTTCCTACATCGTGGGCATCTACAAGGCTCTCCACATCCTGCTCCCAGCCGAGCACGCCGACCGCTGGATGACCCAGCCGAATGACAATTTCCTGTTCGGCGGGCGGCCTCCGGTGGAGTACGCCATCCGCAACGGCGTTCTCGGCCTGCAGCAGATTCGAAGCCTGCTCGATGCGGCCCGGGGTGGAAGCTGAGTGGCTCTCCCGAAAGCCTTTGATTCGGCGCGCACCCACCGGCTGGTTCCCCGTGTGTATTCCGACGAGACCGTTCTGGAATCGCTTTCCCTGCCGGCCGGCGTCATCGACAGTCTGACCGAGCTGGACGCGGCGACCAACGAACGCAAAATCGCCGAACGCGGGTGGGATGCGGCTATCGGCCCCGGCGAACTGCTCTATGGCGTTCCCGAGGCGCACATCGTGAATGCAGCCTTCACCCATCCGGGCCCGTATGGCGGGCGGTTCAATGACGCGCGCCGCGGAGCGTGGTATGCCGGCGTCGAGCTTGAGACGTCCATCCGGGAGGTCGGCTATCACAAGCGCATGTTTCTGAAGGACGCCCGCATTGCCGAGCGGCTGACCTTCGAATATCAGGATTTTCTGGCCGACTTCTCCGGCGAGTTCCATTTCCTTGAGGATGCCGAGCGAGAGCAGTGCCTTCAGCCCGAACCGGTCCCGCATTGTTATGCGGCTCCCCAGGTGCTGGCCAATGCTCTTCTCCACTCGGGGGCGGCCGGCATCGTTTACCCCAGCGTCCGCCGCCAAGGCGGAACGTGCATTGCGTGCTTCCGTCCCGCGCTTGTGTTTCACCCCCGCCGCGGCAAGGCCTATGCCATTTCGGTGTCTGCGGGCGCCAAGCCGATCAAGGCCGTTGAAATGGTGCATTAGACTGTCCAGCGCCAGCCGGTTACCCACAGTTCGCCCGGGACCCGCCTTGCCGTGCCCTTCCCGGTCTTGCATTGGTAGGTACATCGGGTGCCCTTTGTCACGTCGCCGCAGCCAAACCCGTGCTACCCTCGGGAGGTATTCAGCATTTTCTCCCCTGGTTCATCCTGCTCGAGAGATGCCATGAGGCCTGACGCGCTTGGCTGCCCCTACCCAACTTGTCGAACTTCCGCGCGGCCTGGGTCGTTCCCACCGGCTTGACCCCGATCCGCCGGAAAGGCCGGCGAAACCACCGCGCAAGCAAAAACCGCGGCGCAAGGTGGCGGGCAAGGCGGCGCTAACGATTCTGGTGCTTCTGTCGGCAATCACCGGCACCCTGGCCGGCCTCACTCTGGTGTATTCCTCTGACCTGCCGCAGATCGACGACCTGGAGCGCTACCGCCCGTCGACCACGACCGATCTCTACGACCAGAAAGGCCGGGTGATCGGCTCGTTCGCCCTGCAGCGGCGCATGGTGGTGAAGTACGGCGACTTTGCCCCGGTGCTTCGCCAGGCCGTGATCTCGATCGAGGACAAGGATTTCGAATCGCACGGAGGAGTCAATTTCTTCCGCATCTGGGGAGCGCTTTGGCACGATCTGCGCAGCAAGGGCCGGGCGCAGGGCGCCTCCACGCTGACCATGCAACTGGCGCGCAACCTGTTTTTCTCCGCGGACCGGGCACGCTCGGTAAGCGGGGTGCGCAAGGTGCAGGAGGCATACCTGGCCATCCAGATCGAGCGCACGTTCACCAAGGAACAGATCTTTACTCTCTACGGCAATCAGATCTACCTGGGCAGCGGGATGTATGGCTTCGAGGCGGCGAGCGAATTCTATTTCTCAAAGCATGCCAAAGACCTGAACCTGACTGAGGCGGCGCTGCTGGCCGGGCTGCCAAAGGGACCTTCTGCCTATTCGCCGATTCTCAACCCTGAGAAGGCGCTGCGCCGGCGCAATCTGGTACTGAGCGAGATGGAATCGGACGGCATAATCCCGCACACTGCGGCTGAGGATGCGCGGCACATGGGACTCGGCCTCAGGCTATCGCAGCCGCAGAGTTCAGTGGCGCCGTGGTTCCAGGAAGAAGTGCGGCGCGAGCTGGAGAAGCAGTTCGGTACCGAGCAGGTGCATGAAGCGGGCCTGCGCGTGGATACGACGCTCGACCTAGATATGCAGAAGACCGCGAACAAAGCTGTGCTCGACGGGCTGGCAACCTACGAGCGGCGGCACGGCTGGAAGAGCAAGCTGGTGAACATTTCAGCCGAGGGCTCCGATGCGGAGAGCTACCGGCATCCCGACTGGGCGAGCGAGGCGGGGCCGGGCGACTATGTCCACGCCGTCGTCACGCAGTCGCTCCCAACCGTGATCCGGGCACGCATCGGCACCGGCGATGTGGTGCTGCAGCCGGCTGACTGGCAGTGGACGGGGCAGCGTTACGGCGATGCACTCGCCAAGCCGGGCGATGTGATCTATGTCCACCTGACCGATGGGTTCGAAGGCAGTGCGCGGCGCGCCACGCTCGAGCAGGATTCTGGTGCGCAAGGCGCGCTAATGATGATGGACAACACCACCGGCGACGTGCTGGCCATGGTGGGCGGCCGCGATTACGCGCTGTCGGTATTCAATCGCTCCACGCAGGCGGAGCGGCAGACGGGGTCGAGCTTCAAGCCGTATGTCTACACCACCGCGATCGAAGACGGTGTCAAGCCAACCGACATCATTGTCGACGGCCCGGTGAGCTTTGGCGGCTATACGCCGCACAACTACGAGAACAACTACAAAGGCGCAATGACCATCACCGAGGCGTTCGCCGATTCGCGCAATATTCCGGCGCTGAAGCTGGCGGCGCGGGTGGGCATTCACAAGGTGATCGACACGGTGCACCGCTTCGGCGTGACGTCGACGATTCAGCCTTACCTGCCGGTGGCATTGGGCGCAGCGGAGATCACGCTGGAAGAGCAGGTGGCGTCGTACGCGGTGTTTCCCAATGACGGCATTCGGGTGCAGCCGCGGCTGATCCGCAAGGTGTCGAACGCGGACGGGATCACGCTGTGGGAGGATCCGCCGCAAGTGAAGGAAGTAATCAGCCAGCAGACCGCGCGCACCATGATGCTGCTGCTCCAGGCTGTGACTTCGCACGGAACCGGCGCGGCAGTGGCGCAAATGCACCATCCGCTGGGCGGCAAGACGGGCACGACCAGCGACTTTACCGACGCGTGGTTCCTGGGCTTTTCGCCATCGGTCACATGCGGCGTGTGGGTCGGCTATGACAGCCGCGAGTCGCTGGGCGAGAAGGAAACAGGAGCGCGCGCGGCGCTGCCCATCTGGATGACCGTGATGAAGCAGGCGATCGCGGGTAAGGACAGCGAGCAGTTCCTGGGCGATGAGGGCGCCGCGAAGGCGCCACTGCTGCAGGCCAAAGCCGGGCCGGCGGCTGCGCAGCCAGGGACCGGAATGTTCGCTCGGCCGGCATCCGGGATTGGCCTGAGTGCGAGGCCGGCACGGCCGGCGGCCGGCGCGCCCGGCTCTGCCGCGTCGGCTTTTGCTGCGCGGCAAGCACGCCCGGCGGGAGCCACTCGGACGGCGCCCGGGCAAAACGCATTGCGGCCAGCTTCGCCAGGCGTGATCCGAAAGCCGGGTGTTCCGGCTCAGAGAACGCCTACGCCCGCGGAGATGACGCCGAGACGCCCTGCGGGCACACCGCAGATCAAGCCGGCGCTGCCTTCTCCGGCGGAATCGAAGCGGCCCGCGCAGACGGTGAAGCCGGCGCTGCCGTCTCGGTAAACAAGTCTTTCGTCGCTACGGAAAGTGGCGCCCGGATGCGGATCGATGTGGCTTTCCTGTAATCCTCGCTGGTGCGAGGGAGGCCGGCGTTTTGCTGGGCGGCAAAGTCTACCGGTTAAATCCGATTTGCTATAACCTACTGAATTTATTTCCGCTTACTCGATTTGCGAAAATAAAGCGAAAAGCGAAACAAAAGAGAAGTCAGAAAAAAAATTGCATTCGTTTCTCTGACTGGTCTTGACATTCTGCGCCCGGATTTCCCCGGGAGCAAAGGTACAGTAGCATGGCGGCGGTGGCGAGGATGTGATGGCGGATACGGTTCTGCTGGGCCAATTGCCTCAGACCGCCCGCTCATCGCAAACGGCGCGATGAACGGGGCACAGCTTCGGATTTCTATGATGATGGGAAGGCCTTTGGAAATGACCGGACCACTTGCCCAGCGACCATCTGGCAGGTCAAAAAGCCCCCAAAAGTCTCAATAGAAAGCACACGACAAAACCAAAGCCGACGAAATAGTACAGTGAGACCTCCCACCAAAACCGCCGTGGCTCCTTTGTCCGATAGATCCAGCCTCGAAAGCGATTCCACGCTTTACCCGTACATGTAAAGACAGCAGCTGCAGAAACTGAAGCGACAGCAGGCATCAAAAACAGATACGGCGGAGCAAAAAGCGAACTCGAATCGGGCATCACTAACAATCTCCCAGCGATCATGGCCCGCTGGACGGAGCCAAGGACTCATCCGGGGCTGAAGCAAGGCATCTCCGTTCGTCGAGCGTGAGGTTTCAGCGGCTTTAACGGATTATAGGAGTCCAGGGAAGATAGTGGGTTGCCATTGACCGCTGACGCGCCACAGCGCACGATAGAGAAGAGAGATTTTCCGATGGCAAGTACGGCAACCAACCCGAAGCAAGAGGCCCACGAACTCATCGACCGCCTGTCCCCCGGACAGGTCATCGCCGCGGTCGGTCTTTTCAAGGCCATGCTCGATCCGGTCTCCATCGCCCTGGCGAATGCCCCGTATGACGACGAGCCGGTCAGCGAGGAAGAGGCCCGCGACATTGCCCAGGCGCGCGCTGCAGCCGCACGCGGAGAAACCATCTCGAACGACGATGTCCTGGCCGATTTCGGACTTTCTCCCGAGGACTTCGAACGCATGGGACGCACCCCTCTCGATCCCGAACCGAATCGCCCCGGACAGTGACCATGGGCCGCAAGAACATCGCCTGGCGGGACGGGGCCAGGGCCCAGCTTCGCGCCATCGACCAGCCCACAGCCCTGCGCATTCTGCACGCCCTGGCCCACTTCGCCGCCATCGGTGAGGGCGACGTGAAACGCCTCCAGGACATTGAGCCGCCCGAGTTCCGGCTCCGCGTCGGCGATTACCGGCTTCGCTTCCACGACGACGGACAAACACTCTACGTCACCGCTGTAAAACACCGCCGCGAAGCCTATCGCTGAACTGGACCCGAACGGACTTGAACACAGTCGACCTTCCGTCCAATCTGCTTGTGAGGCTCGAAGCAGATCCCCGGCGGGAATGACAGACAGAAAAAACCGGCGGACGTTGTGGAACGTCCGCCGGGCAGTTCTGTCTATGGTTATTCCCTGTGTGTCTACTCCGGCAGCATGAGGCTGGTGGCGACCTTGAAGGTGCCGGTGACTGTGGGGGCGCCGGTGTCTGGCTGGCCGCCGCCGACCGATACCTTGAATTCGCCTTCGGGCACCAGCGGATCGCCGGCTTCTGTCACCATGCTCATATCGCGGGGCTGGAGCTCAAACTTCACCTGCTGCGACTGGCCGGGCTCGAGGTGGACGCGCTGGAAGGCGCGCAGTGCGCGGAGGGGCGCTCCGGCCACCGGCGGGAACGAGAGGTAGAGCTGGGCGACTTCGTCGCCGGCCAGCTTGCCGGTGTTGGTGACCGTGACTTCGGCCGAGAGCGGCTTGGTCGGATCCACCGCTTCGGTGGGCAGCGTCAGATCCTTGTACGCGAACGTCGTGTAGCTGAGCCCATAGCCGAACGGGTAGAGCGGCTTGCCGGTGAAGTAGCGGTAGGTGCGGTTGTGCATCGAGTAGTCTTCGAAGTTCGGAAGCTGCTCGACGCCGGTGTAGAACGTGACCGGCAACCGGCCGGCGGGATTGTTCTTGCCGCTGAGAGTTTCGGCGATGGCCGCGCCGCCTTCTTCGCCGGAATACCAGGCGTCAATGATGGCGTTGGCGTGCTCCTTCTCCCAATTGACGGCCAGGGCGCTGCCGTTCATGAGGACGACGACGAGCGGCTTGCCGGCCTTGGCGACTGACTGCACGAGATCTTCTTCAGGCTGGGGCAGATCGATGCTGGTGCGGTCTCCGCCGAGGAAGCCGGGCTCGCTGACCGGCATCTCTTCGCCTTCGAGCTGGCTGGTGATGCCGACGACGGCGATCACCACGTCAGCCTTGCGCGCCGCCTCGAGCGCGGCCGGATCGGCAGCATTATTGACCTTGGACCAGATGAGCTTGGCCATGATCTTGTCGCCCTTGCGCTGGCCGTACATGACCTCGAGGTTGGCCTTCTCACCCTTCTCGAGGTGCACGCGGCCCATGTGGGTTCCGCCGCCCCAGCCAAAAGCCACGCGCTTGCCGTTCACCTGCACGCCGCCAAAACCCTCGGCCTCGATGCCGAGGAGATAGTCGCCGGTTTCGGCTACCGAAATCTCGCCGGTCCAGCGGACGGAGAGATCCTTGCCTTTGGCTTCAGCGGGAACGGTCTCGTCCGTGAGATTCACGGTGGATTCGACGCGGTCGGTGATGGGCTTGGGCTTGGTTCCAAAACCCATGCCTTCGCCATACTCAGCCTTGAGGCCGGGCTTGCCGTCGGACGTGGTGAGGAGATTGGCGGGAATCGCGGCGCCTTCGGGATGAAGGAACTGCGTACCCGGCACATAGGTGATCTTCGCGTTGGGGAACTCGGCCTTCAGACCGTCGAGGAAGCTGACAGTGTGGGTGGGCTGGCCGTTGTAATTTCCCAGCAGAACGCGGGTCTGGTCGGCGAGCGGCCCGACGACTGCGATGGTCTTCACCGACGGCTTGAGCGGAAGCACGCCGTCGTTCTTGAGCAGGACCATCGACTCATTTGCGATTTTGCGCGCGAGCGCACGGTGCTCGGGGCTGCTCAGCTCCTTTTCATCGATCTTGGCATAAGGGACCATCTCCGGCGGGTCGAACATGCCGAGTTTCATGCGCGCGGTGAACAGGCGGACGAGCGCCTTGTCCACATCGCTCTCGGGGAGATACCCCTGCTGCACGGCCTCGACGTAAGGCTTGTAGTCGGCGTCGGTGTGCATGGGCTCAGAGCCATAACACTCGTTGTCCATGCCGCGAATGACGGAGATGGCGGAAGCCTTGGGCTGAGTGTCGCGATAGTGATGGCCCTCGAAGATGTCGCGGACCGCGCCGCAGTCGGAGACCACGTAGCCCTTGAATCCCCACTTGTCGCGAAGCTGATCGATCAGCGTGAACTCGTTGGCGCACGCGGGCTGGCCGTTGATGGCGTTGTAGGCGCACATCACGGAGTCGGCGTGCCCCTCGGTGATGGCGGCGCGGAAAGCGGGAAGATACGTGTCCATCTCGTCATGCTTGCTGACGTCGACGTCGGCCATGTGCCGGGTGGGCTCGGGGCCGCTGTGCACTACGAAGTGCTTCGGTGTGGCGATCACGCGGTAGTAACGCGGATCGTCGCCCTGCATGCCGGTGACGAATGCCACGCCCATGCGGCCGGTGAGGAAGGGGTCTTCGCCGTAGGTCTCCTGGCCGCGGCCCCAGCGCGGATCGCGAAAGATATTGATGTTGGGAGCCCAGAAGTCGAGGCCGCCCATGATGCCGACGTGGTGGGCGCGAACATCCTGCACGTGCTTGATGCGCCCCTCGGTTCCAATCACCACGGCCATGTCATGAATGCCGGGCGTATCGAAAGTGGCGGCGAGGCCGATCGGCTCAGGGAATTCAGTGACGCCCTGGTCGATGACTCCGTGAAGCGCCTCGCTCCACCACTGGTAGGCGGGAACGTTCAGCCGCGGGATAGCGCGGGCATCGTTCACGAGCTGGCTGGCCTTTTCCTCGAGGGTCATGCGCTTGACCAGGTCGGCGGCGCGCGCTTCCGGCGGCAGATTGGTGTCAAGGTAGGCGGCCTTTTGCGCATCGTTTTGCGGCGTTTCCTGGGCCATGGTGGCGAGGGAGCAAAACGCCAGCGGCAGGGCAAGCAGTATGGCAAGGTTTCTCATGGGTGTCTCCGGAGCGGGTGAGAATCGGTCGGGCAAAACGTTCGCGACGCAAAAATGCATGGCCGCCAGTCGTCAGCCAACGTAAAGCGCCGGGGTGCTTCTGTCAAGGGGGAGACCGCGTGATTGGCTCGGAGAAAATCGGTTTATCTAGCGGGCCGCGCCAGTCCGTAGACGGCAGCGAGGCCCACCGCGAGTGTGGGTACGGGTCCCGCCGGGTGGTGAGATGCGGCAGCGGGGTATCTGCTAGCATCGGACTTCGTAGACTCATGTACTCGTGGAGGGATGGACCCTACGAGTGATGCAGGGAGAGGGATCAGCATGGATGCACAGAACACCTGGGGATACGGGGCGCGGCGCAACGAGGATATTGCGCTCGATCTGTTGAAGTTTGTGGCCAGCGTGACGAACGCAGGCCGGGCCACCGCGTCGTCGACCGGCTTTACCGCGGCGCCGAGCGCCAAGGCCGACGAGCACGTGGGCGAACTGCTTGAGCTTTATGGGCGCTGCCTGCGGGCCGTCGAAGGCAAAGGGGCGGAAAAATAGCAGCCGGCGGCGAGACGCGGGTAGCGGTTGCGGGAGCCGGTGCGTTCGGCCGGAACCATCTGCGGGTGTACCGCGAGCTGGAGCAAGCCGGCGGTGGCGTGCGGCTGGCCGCGGCCATCGAACCGGATTGCGGGCGCGCTGCAGAGACCGAGGCGCAGTACGGGGTTCCGGTATTTGCTTCGGTGGCGGAGCTGCTGGGTTCGGGCACGCGCGTCGATGCGGCGAGCGTGGCGGTTCCCACGGTGCAGCATCACGCGGTGGCGTCCGCGCTGCTCGATGGCGGGCTCGACGTGCTGGTGGAAAAGCCTCTGGCGGCGACGCTGGCCGAGGCCGACGACCTGGTGGAGCGCGCGGAACGCGCCGGACGCATTCTGCAGGTGGGTCACCTGGAGCGGTTCAATCCGGCGGTGCTGGCGGTCGAGCCGCGAATCAAGCGGCCCATGTTCTTTGAGGCGCACCGGCTGAGCATCTTCACACCGCGCTCGCTCGATGTGGACGTGGTGCTCGACCTGATGATCCACGACCTGGACATCGTGCTGACGTTTGCGGCTTCATCGGTGCGCGAGGTGCGCGCGGTGGGGCTGCCGATCTTGTCGCCCAAGGTGGACATTGCCAATGTGCGGGTGGAGTTCGAGTCGGGCTGCGTGGCCAACTTCACGGCCTCGCGCGTGTCGACCGAGCGCGTGCGCAAGCTGCGGTTTTTTCAGCCGCGGCAGTATGTGTCGATCGACTACGCGCGGCGCGACCTGCTGGTGATTCAGTTGGACTCGGGCGTGCCGGGAAACCTGCCGCCGGAGATTGCGGCGATGCTGGAGTCGGGCAACGTGGATCCCGCGGTACTTGCGAAGCTGGCGGCGGCGGGCGGCGGGCCGAACCCGGGCTTGTCGTTTGCCAAGCCCGAGGTAAGGCCGGGGGAGCCGCTGCGGCTGGAGGTTGAATCGTTCCTCGAATGCGTGCGCACGCGGCGGGAACCGAGAGTGAGTGCCCGGCAGGGCCGCGCCGCGCTGGCGTTGGCGCTTGCGATCCAGGACGCGATGGTGGTGCATGCGCACCGCGCCGGGCTCGGTGATTTCTTCGAATCGTAAGGCCCGCACCCGCAGCAATGCCTTGCAATTTGACGAGCCATTGCGTTAGTGATAGCTTACCGTAAATGATGACTTACGAAGAGCGCGCGCTCGATGCCCTGGGAGATGCCACCCGGAGAGCCGTACTGAGACGCCTGCGCGGCGGCGGACGATCCGTAAGCGAAATCTCCGAAGGTATGTCGGTGAGTCGGCCCGCAGTCTCCCAGCACCTGAAGATTCTGAAAGCGGCGCGGTTGGTGACGGTTCACGCGGTGGGCACCCGCCGGGTTTATGCAGTGGACACGCGAGGCATTCAATCGCTGCGGAACTGGTTGGACGGATTCTGGGATGGGGCGCTCAGTGCCTTCAAGGCCGCGGCCGAGCGGGAATCGGCCAAAGCGAGGAAACAATGACAGAGCCGACAGGAGGTTTCGATCCCAACACCGTGCGCAAGGTGACGAGGGTGGAGGCGCCGCAGGCAGTGGCATGGCGCGTGTTTACTGAAAAGATGGGTGCGTGGTGGCCGCTGGGGTACTACAAGATCGGCAAGGTTACCGCGGTGGACGCAATTATTGAACCGCGAGTCGGCGGCCGCTGGTACGAGCGCGGCGAAGATGGAAGCACATGCCAGTGGGGCAGCGTACTTGTTTGGGAGCCGCCTTCCCGCCTGGTCCTCTCCTGGGATGTTGGCGCCGACTGGCAGTATGACCCAAATCTGCATACGGAAATCGAGATCCGCTTCATCGCGGAGGCGAACAGCCGCACCCGCGTCGAACTGGAGCATCGCCATCTTGACCGCTATGGAGAGGGGCGGGATGAGATGCGTCGAATTTATGACACGGAAGGCGACTGGGGGAAGCTGCTCGAAATGTTCGCGCGAGTCGCTTCTGAAGCGCAGGGGCGATGACATGTCGGACATCAGACAGCAGCGAAATGCGCTGACGAAACGAATCCTGGAGGGAGCCGGCCAAGCGTCCTTCTCCGAGCGAAGAGCCGCGTTCCACAATGCCGGCGCCGCGGATGCGGTGAGTTCGCTGGTGGACAAAGTTGCGAGGCACGCTTATGAGGTCACCGACGAGGAGATTGCTGCGGCAACGGCTTCGGGTCTTAGTGAGGACGGAATCTTCGAAATCGTGGTCTGCGCCGCGGTCGGGCAAGCCTCTCGTCAGTATGAAACCGCGCTTGCGGCCCTGAACGCCGCGACCGACCCTGCGCCGGGAATGGAGTAATGATGCGGCTTCGAATCCTCGATAGCGGCCACGGTTTCGGCACGAAAGCGCTGTTTGCGCTCATTCGAGCCGTCTCGCGCCAACCGGTGCTCGACGTTATCAAGCTGGTGAAGTACCGGGCTGATTTCTATGGCCGCCCGATGTCGGCGATAACGCAAGAGGCGATGCGCGGGCCGTCCGTCTGGTCTGTTGGTGATCGCGAGTTGATGGCGGCGATTGTCGCCCAGACCAACCGAAGCGAGTTCTGTACGAAGGCGCACTCGGCGGTGGCACAACAGGCGTATGGCGATGGTAAAAACGTTGCCACGTTTTTGTCGAAGCTCGATACCGGCGGCATCCCGGAACCATTACGGGCGACGTTGCTGATGCTGCGCAAGCTGACTCGGGAGCACGCGGTAAATTCTGACGACATGCGAGAGGTGCTTGCTTCCGGCGCCTCACGACAGCAAATCGAGGATGCGCTCGCGGTCTGTTTCTCATTTAACGTGATCGGACGGCTGGCCGATGCGTTCGGATTCTCCGTGCCTGACGACGACGCTTTTGAGGCCGGGGCGAAATACCTTCTTGCGCGCGGCTATCGCTGAGCACATCCCGGAAGGGTTCCCTGCCCTGTAGCCGGCTTCAGGCGATGCCGAGAGTGCGATTGAGAAAGCCGACGACATACTTCCACATGAGGTAGTAGACGGCGAGCGCGGCGAGGAACACCGGCACGATCCAGGTATAGGAAACATGGACTGCGTTGAACCAGGTCACGCCGTCCTCACCGATCGAAAGAATGCGCAGCGAGGTAGCGAGCAGCGCGCCGCAGGGCATAAGCAGCAGCGGCAGCAATGCGCCGTGCAGGCCGATGGTCAGGTGCGTGCGTTCGCTCGAGCCAAGCCAGAGCATGTTCCACAGGGCCCAGAGCGATGGCACCAGCGCCATGGGGAAGATGATGCCGCGCTCGAACGGGAACGGCACCTGAAGGACCATGCGGAGCACGATGAACCCGGTGAGCATCAGCGGCAATATCAGCGTGGGCACGAAGGCTCCCGCGAGGAAGGCCCGAAGGTAAGGATGATTGGTCATGACGATCTCCTTTCGCGCCGTGGGTGGTTAAAGGTAGTAGAAGAACAGCGGAACGGCGGCCGGGAACGCGACGGCGACGAGCGCGACTCCGCCGGCGAGTGCCCAGTCGAACCATGGGATGGAAACGGGCGCGGGCGATGCTGGGGCGGAGGCAATGCGCTGGCGCAGTTCCGGCCAGAGGTCGCGTGGCGGAAGGTCGTCGCGAGTGGGCGGAAGCGCTGCCTGCAGCAGGGTTTTGAGCCGGTCAGTGTCGCGGGTGTTCATGGCCTGATTCCTTGTTGTTCGAGATAGTGTCTGAGTTTGCGCATGGCGCGGAAGACGCGCAGCTTGACGGCGGCGACGGTGATGCCAAGAGCGTCGGCGATTTCTTTTTGCGGACGCTCTTCAATCAGCGCCAGGATGGCGGCGATACGTAGTTTCGGCGGCAACAGCGCGAGAGCCGCTGCTACGCGATGGCGGACTTCCGCGGAGATGACGGGATCAGCGGCGGACGCGGACGGGACGGCGGCAAAGAAGTCGTCGGGCATGCCGTGCTCGGGCCGGTGGACGCGCATCCAGTCGAGCGCGGCGCGGGTGGCGATGCGACGCGCCCAGGGAGCGAACTCGCGCGACGCATCGAAGCGCTCGCGGGCGCGGTGAATGCGAAAGAACGTCTCGATGGTGAGGTCTTCGGCGATGGCGTGGTCGCGCACGATGCGGCGGATCCAGCGGAAGACATCGCGCTGGTAATGGCGGAAGAGCGCCTCGAAAGCCGCGGCGTCTCCAGCGCGGAAGTCCAGCACGATCTGCTGTTCGAGAGCTTCTTCGCCGGCCATTGCTGTGCTTCCCGCCACCGCTTTCAAGCCTCTGAATGGGATTACGGAGATGGTGGAGGAAGGTTACACCCGGCGCGACCTTGTGATCACGTTGGGGTTCTGCTTCCTGCCGATGATCGATCGCATGAGGAACATTCGCGGGTGCGAATTCGAGGGCTCCGAAATTGAGCGGGGCCGAAAGAGGTCTTCGCGAGACCCTCGGTTGAGTGAGAAAAACATCTCTCAGGGGCTGAAGCCCCGTCGTTTTATTTGCTTTTGCGGCACGACTGAATAGCTTGCTGAAAAACTCAGTTTCGCAGCGCGAGCATAGCAGGGGCTGAAGCCCCGACTCAATCAAATGGGCAGCTTAGGCGGCCCGGCTGAAGCCGTGCCCTTGTTACAAAGCTCTTGCGCAGCATTTTTCAGCAAGCTGTGAAGTCGTGCCCCTTCAAAACGGCAAAGCCCAGGTCCATCTGGCGGGCTCACGTTTGTCTATTTCGCGCAGGCGTCGAGGGCTTTGAGGAGCGTGCCCGAGGCGTCGTCGTCCTCCATGTCCCACACCATGATGCCGGCGAGATGGTGGGTGCGCACGTACCGGCACTTGAGCGCGATGGACTGCGGGTCTTCATAGGAGACGAAGGTGCGGGTGGACGGATTGTAGAGCCACGGCACATCGGAGACGGAATCCCAGTGGCGGACAAAGCCGCTCTCGAGCATTGCGGGAATCGCGCTGAAGGGCGCGCCGGTGTGTGGGGCCGGCTTGCCGGGCTGGTAGAGACCGTCGTCTGTCGGTGGGACTTCAGCCCACGTGTGCCCATAGAAAGGCAGGCCAAGGAGGAGTTTGGAGGCAGGCACTCCTGCCTGCTCGAAGGCACGAACCGAGGCATCGCCGGAGACCTTCTCCGGGTCGCGCGGGTTGGTGAAGAGCGGCGCGTGATGGCCAGTGATTGGGCCGGAGCCGGGCTCGTAGTAGTCGTACGCCATGAGGTTCACGGTGTCGACAATGCGGGCCACCTTGCGCATCTCGGTGTGGGCGAGGAATTCGGGCGAGGCGCCGGCGGCGATGGTGAGGTAGAGCCTGCGGTGGACGGTGCGCGACTGGCGGTTGAACGCGGTGCGGAGTTCGGTGAGCAGCGCGGTGAAGTTCTGCTTGTCTACAGGGCGGAAGGCCTGCGTGGAGCCGGCCATGCCAGGGTATTCCCAGTCAATGTCGAGGCCGTCGAGGTGATTCCTGGTGATGAAATCAACGGCCGACTGGATGAAGCGCGCGCGGCTTTCGCGGGTGAGCGCCATGTCAGAGAAGCCGCCGGACCAGAGCCATCCACCGACGGAGACGAGGATGGTGAGGTGCGGGTTCTGTTTGCGAAGCGCGGCGAGGACGGCGAAGTTTTCCTCGTCGTGCTGGAAGCCGGGAACCATGACGCCGTCTTTTATGTTGGCGAATGCGTAGTTGAGGCGGGTGATGCTGTGGGGGTCCACCTGGCCGGCGGTGAGGGCCGCGTTCTGGGGAAAGATGTAGACGACGAGTTGGGGACTGGGCTTGACGGGGGCGGCGAAGGCCGAGAGGGCTGCGGATAGGAACAGGAATAAGACCAGGATGCGATGCGGAATCGGCATGGATGAAAGTCTACGGCAGGACGTTCGGCTCTTCGCGGCGCTATGGTCAAGATGACAAGGTGCGTTGGTGTGCGTTGATGTAGCAGGAAAGCAGTCGCTCATGGCGCGTTGTGCCACCCGCCATCACGGAAATTAGCCGGTTAGATCGCGGCGCCCCTACGGGGCTCCCGACTCTATTGTGATGCGGTCCCCAGGGTTCCATCCGCCGTGCCGGCGGATTCCACCCTGGGCTATTTTCGAGCTGTCCCTCCGGGACGCTGGGCGCGCGCAAGGATGGGGCACCTGATAATGGGTGCCCCGATTGGATGTCAGATGGCGGCGAGGGCGTCCCGGTGGAGCTGGCTGCCGCGCTCGATGGCTCGCTTGTCGAGGTCAAACCAGCGCTGGGTTTTGACCAGGCGGCGGAGCGCCGAGTCGATGCAGGACTGCGGCAGGGCCTGGGTGATTTCTAGCAGAGCGCCGAGCATGACCATATTGGTGATGCGTGGATCGCCGAGTTCATCGGCGACGTGCGTGAACGGTATGGAAAGCTGGTGGATGCCGGGCCGGACGCAGTCCTCGGGAATGGCGTCGCCGTTGTAGAGAATCCATCCGCCGGGCCGGACTGTGTGAACGAACTTGCGCAGCGAGGGCTCGTTCATGGCGATGAGAACGTTGGGGGAGCTCACCATGGGCGAGTCAATGGGCTTACGCGAAATGCGGACGTGGCAGTTGGAAGTGCCTGAGCGCATTTCGGGGCCGTAGGACGGAAGCCAGGATACTTCGACGCCGGCATCGAGACCGGCTTCGGCGAGGACTTCGCCGAGCAGGAGAACGCCCTGGCCGCCGAATCCGGCGACGCGGACCTGGAGGTCGAGATCGGCGGCGATGGAAGAATGCGGCTCATCGGCCGGCTCGTCCAAGGGAATGCCGAGAATGGCCGGAAGCTGGTCGAGCGAGGGAGCGGGCGCGGCCGTGGGACGAGGCTCGGCCTGTGCAATGCGATCGCGGAAGACGCCGAGGGGGTAAGTTTTCTCCATCACGTCGCGAACCCAGTGCTGGGCATCGACGGGGTTCAACTTCCAGATGGTGGGGCAGGGCGAGAGAATCTCGATCAGCGAGAAGCCGAGGCCTTTCACCTGGTTTTCCATGGCGCGGTGGATGGCGCGGCTGGCCTGCGCGATCTGCTTGTTGTCGCCCAGGGCCACGCGCTCGATGTAGACCGGCGCTTCGAGAGTGGCGAGCAGTTCGCTCATGCGCAGGGGATAGCCCTCGTTCGCGGCGCTGCGGCCGCATGGAGTGGTGGTGCTCTTCTGGCCGAGCAGCGTGGTGGGAGCAGCCTGGCCGCCGGTCATGGAGTAGATGGCGTTGTTGACGAAGAGGACCGTGATGTTCTCTCCGCGGTTGGCGGCGTGCAGGATTTCCGCGGAGCCGATGGCGGAGAGATCGCCGTCGCCCTGGTAGCTGACCACGATGCTCTGCGGGCGGCTGCGCCGGACCGCGGTAGCCACGGCAGGCGCGCGGCCGTGGGCGGCCTGGATGTTGCCCACGTCGAAGTAGTAATACGCGAAAACGGAACAGCCGACGGGGCTGATGAGCACGGTGCGGTCCCGGATGCCGAGGTCGTCAATGGCGCGGGCGAGCATCTTGTGGATAGTTCCGTGGCCGCAGCCCGGGCAATAGTGTGTCTGGTGCTGCAGTTCAGCCTTGCGCTCAAACTGATCGTAGAACGACTGTGCGCGGCCGTGGGCGAGGGTGTATTCGGCGATGGTTTGCTCAGACATGGACCATCTGCTCCTTTTCAAATGCCGGCGCGTGGGTCTGCGCGAGCTTGCGGACGAGGCTCAGGACTTCCTCGTGCGAGGGCACGTTGCCGCCGCAACGGCCGTAGAACTCGACGGGGCGAATGCCATCGAGAGCGAGGCGAACGTCGTCGACCATCTGGCCTGTGCTCATTTCCACCACGAGAAACACCGATACCTTCATGGCTGCGCGTTGGAAGTGGGCTGCGGGAAACGGAAAGAGCGAGATGGGGCGGAGGACTCCAACCGGAAGGCCCTCAGCGCGAGCTTCAGCGGTGACGGCTTTGAGAATGCGACCGACGATGCCGTAGCCGACGAGGACGATTTCGGCGTCGTCGAGGCAGAACTCCTCCGCACGGGCTTCAGATCGTTCAACGCGCTTGAATTTGGTTTCGAGATGGCGAATGTGAGATTCGAGCTCGTCGATGCCGATGTGGAGCGAGGTAATGAGATTGCCGCGCGTGTTGGCTTCTCCGGTCACGGCCCACGGGCGCGGATCGGGCAGCACGGCGCGGGATGGAAATTCGACCGGCTCCATCATCTGGCCGACAAAGCCGTCGGTGAGGATGACCACCGGGGTGCGGTAGCGATCAGCCCAGTCGAAGGCGAGAGCGGTTAGATTGACCATTTCCTGCGCGGAGTAGGGAGCGAGCACGAGGGTGCGGTAGCATCCGTTGCCGCCGCCCTTGACCACCATGTTGTAGTCGCTCTGCTCGGCGGCGATGTTGCCCAGGCCAGGGCCGCCGCGGCTGATGTCGGCGATGACGCAGGGCAGCTCAGCGCCGGCCATGTAACTGATGCCTTCCTGCATGAGACTGACGCCGGGTCCGCTGGAAGCAGTCATGCAGCGGATGCCCGCGGCGGATGCGCCGTAGAGCATGTTGATGGCGGCCACTTCGCTTTCAGCCTGCAGAAAAACGCCGCCGGCTTTGGGTAGGTGGAGTGCGGCGGCTTCAGCGATTTCACTTGCGGGGGTGATGGGATAACCGTAAAAGGCGCGGCACCCGGCGAGGATGGCGCTCTTCATGAGCGCGTCGTTCCCCTTCATGAGTTGCTTGCGCATTGCATGCCTCCCTGGGCTGGACGGACAGGCGCGACGGGGCGCTTGAGCGAGATGCGATAGACGGCGAGCGCGCCGGGTTCGGGACAAGCGAGGAAGCAGATGCCGCAGCCGGTGCAGCCCGAGCCGGCGTAAACGGCGGTGCGATAGCCGTAATGATTGAGTCGTTCGCTGAGGCCGATGACCTTGGGCGGGCAGGCTTCCATACACAAGCCGCAGCCTTTGCATTCC